>Ga0056131_1000189_pt1 | contig 13236 bp, 7 predicted proteins | sample WorMetLIZISLAND1_2_FD_67480 | JGI IMG/M metagenome (GOLD analysis project Ga0056131, IMG submission 67480) | Marine gutless worms symbiont microbial communities from Max Planck institute for Marine Microbiology, Germany - Olavius clavatus LIZARD... ...
TAAGTACTCTTACTTACTTACTTACTTACTTACTTAGTGAAACGTTGAGTAAAAAGTTTAAAACTGTAACTCCAGTTAACGCATTCCTTCGTTAAATTTATCATTGAAATCGCTTTAATAATTATTCGTTTGAATGATTATGTCCTAGATAATAGTTTTTTTTATTTTACACTATTCTTTTAGACCTGTTACTAAAACAGGCAAAGTACAACAGTTTGGCTATAAAACCTGAACGTACTATTCAATAAATACAATTACGTTAACACATATCCTAAGGCGACTAGACGACTATGTAGAGCTACGGCTTGCCATAGTGCACGTGCGCGCTTGATTCACTCTTCCTAGTTCGCCGGCACATCCCGTCTCACTAAATACTCGCCCACCCACTCACCCTCCTCATCTCCACCGCTCTATACGTCATCATGCACCGGCTCTGATTGAAAAGGAAAACCAGGAAACAGATGTCGGAGTAAGCTGCCTGTTCAGTCGGCACGCACACTGAAAATCCAGTTTAATACATACAGAGGATCTCACGAACTGCAATTCGATCGACCTTATTGCATTGCAATAACCTCATCTAACCTTAAGTCTAGGTCATTTTAGTCGTTCGTGCAGACTGCGTGGGTGTATTGCCGTATTTAGACGGCTATATAGGTTTTGCTGGTAGTAAAGATGAATGATGATGGTTAAACGATACATCCTACAGCAAAGTGTCTAACAAATGAATGGGAAGTGCCCCTGGGAACACGATTTTACAACTTTCAACCATTTCCTCGACGATAATCTGCAGTTGTGGTCATGTCATGGATATAATTAAGAAAGTGAAGGGGCGGAGAAATAGTAGTAGAGCGAAATGATGAAAATGACATTAAAATAAGTAATGGGCGCAATGGGCTTACCTTGCGTTTTATGTTATTTTTTTGCTTTTCCTCTAACGCATTAAAGGTTTGTGTTATTGTAATTCTATTTCTTAATATATTATAATGTACTGTGTATTATTTTATTTCCACATCTTATTGATTGTGCTGCTTTATCATGTAAAATAAACCGATGACAAATATAAATCGTGAATCGATGGGCAGACGGCGATCGGTTAATGACGGCGTGGGCGGACAGTAATGTTGAAGTCTAGCCCGCTGACGATGTTTGCATTCGTCGCGGTTCGGTTACGGGTCTGCTAGCTTGCAGCAGCCGCGTACAACTTTGCCACCCACCAGCGACGACCGTCGTATCTCGATGCTATTTCGGGCGACTGATGCGGCACGCGCAGGCGTCTGCTGCTGCAACTTGGGCGTCGGCAGCTGCGCGCTGCACGTGCACTTGCCAGCATCACGCGTTCTCTCTCGCCTCCTCCTCATTCCATATGAACTCTTGGACTGTGGAACACTTTGGCAGCTAGAGCAGAGCGAGCAGCGAGACGTTTCGGTAGGTAATTATGACGTCGGCGAGAGGAAGAAGTGGTAAGAGCTTAACATGTCAACCGTCAATGTTTTGATCGGGTAATGCATTATTGGCCTTTTAATATAGTGGTTAGGGAGTCGGGCTTGTGATCAACAGGTCGCGAGTTTGGGTTAGTACTTGGATGGGTGACCGTCTGTGGCGGATAAATCATCTCGGTATGTAACCGGTCATCTAGGTCAACTCAGCCGTCCATCTCTGCGGTGTAGGTAAATCGAGTACCGGCCTCTGGCTGGGGTTAAAGCGGGGTGTGTCCACTTTTGTCGTGTAGCTGGTAACACTGTAAGATCCCATATGGTAAGTGACATCCCGTAGCTCCGAGATGGAGTGTCATTAAGAGCTTAACTTAACGTATCACCTATACGGACTACGGTATTGTTCTTGGCGTGTTGCGTTAGCATCAATAGGTTCTGCAGAAATATGCAGCTGGGTCTTTCACCGTCGAGGTCCACGAGCTTGGCACGCTTTGTCAGTTCGCTACATTTAGTGGGCAATATGCATGCTTTAAGCGACTACTTGAAGTCGCTTTATTTGGTGAAAGCTTTTTGGCAACGTCTGAAATATTCTCAAAATATTTTAATATAATTATACAATTATAACGTATATATAAGTACGCGGGTCTTGTTAATTTTGCATTTGTTTTGCTGCTCTATCGCCTGTATGGTATGCTTAATCAGAATCGTCCCCTTTCAACCGTTAACTACCAAAGCGCTCCACTCTGCGGTTCGTAAGAGCTGCCAAAGTGTTGCAGTTCTTGAATTCTGCATCGCTTCCATGCTCCATCGCTGTGGAACGGTCCGTCGCCTGCAGCAGAGCTCCGTCGGCTCTGAGTCGTCGCCGTACAGCCGTCTCTCTCTCTCTTTCTCTCTGTCGGTCTTCCTCGTCGATTGTCTGGAACAACAGTTGGTTGGTAAATTTCTTCAAAATTATCTGTCAGTTCCTGTCTCTTTATAATTTCAAAGCTGGTGTTGATATGTTTCGTCGGTTTTTAGTTTTCAGCATTTTGGGCTTAATTTAACTGTTCTAATTTTGTTACGCAATAATTTTTCTTTCTCTTTCGTAAGCCCTAAGCGGTCATTTGGATTTTGTGATTGAGTGACTTGGTTGATTCTTATATTTTTTTTATTATTAGGCTGCGTGGAACATTAATATTGTTGCAGTTACTATTACTTTACTAAGTTTATGATACCGTCTGCAAGAGTGTCAAATTGGTTCATTTTATTTTGTGGTCTGTCGTAAAATTCCTTATATTCTTTTGCTGTTTCTGTCTCCTTCATCTTGTGACTTCCTTGATGTAGAAAATAACGTAATTGAAACGTTAAGTAAAAAGTTTAAAAGTGTAACTCCAGTTATTAAACGATATCGAAACTTAAGCTCTGCTACATACTACAATTACTACTACTATTACTGCTGCTGCTGCTGTTGCTTTTTTCTCTGCCCCTGTAGCAATCGTTTTCTAGCATTCCTAATCTTGCTTTGTGTTCAGCTAAGACGTCAAGATGTCTTCGATATCTCCAGACGACCCCGACTACCAGTACCTGGCTCCGAACAAGAAGAAGCTTCAAGAAGAGCAGAATCAGGCTTTTGATGGCAAGAAGAACTGCTGGATTCCCGACCAGAAGGAAGGTTACGTCAAGGCTGAAATTATCAGCACCAAGGGCGATGATGTCACCGTCCTTACTGAGAAGCTGGAGGTGAGATCCAGTCGCTTGCGTTAACATTTCTAATGTTTGCAGATTCTCACGCGACTGTCGCTTTCGGCCGATAACGCCATTGGCGTAACTCCCGGAAGTTTAGGGGGTTGAAATCCCACATTATGAGGTGGGATTGCTAATGTACTGCAATCCCACAAAACTCGAAAAAAAGTTAAGCAATTTGGCAGCATTTGGCAAAACGTATGCGAAACGTGTTCAGCTACCGGTACCATCTTTCAGCATCTGGGGAACGAGAGCTTCTGTGGGACCAAGGTTCCACCCATGGACCCCACTGAGGGATTCCGCTCCCAGACCCCTTTCAGAACTCCCACATTTAGATAGAGAGATACGCCCCTCCTGGATGACATGGATGACGCCAACTAATGTCACGAGGCTGATAAATTACACAGCATTGTCATCGTCTTCTTTGTCATCAATCATCATCATCATCATCATCATCATCATCATATAGGCCTATTTGTTTTTTTTGTTTTTGTTTTTAATGTCTGAGCAAAATGCTTTATAATTGTAAAGCATTATGCATTACAATTATAAACTGGTTTTAGTATTAATTATGTAAGTTTGCTACATGCTTTTAAATAAAAAAAAACTGAAACCTGAATGATGCTGTGCCGGAACGCTGCGCAGGAGAAAATGGTGAAGAAAGATCATATCGAGCAGATGAACCCACCCAAGTTTGAGAAAATCGAGGATATGGCGAACCTGACATACCTGAACGAGGCTTCTGTGCTGTACAACCTGCGCGCGAGATACGGCGCTGGCCTCATCTATGTAAGTAATATTTAGCACCGGCATATCTCTTTGCGTCTCTGCGATTCGAAAATATGTTTTTTTTTCTGGGATTTTACCCCTTTAACTAGTACTCACGACTTACAAGGCTCCGGTAATTCTGGGTTTTCTTCGCAGCAGGCAGAGTGCCTCACATTAGGAAGATTGGCATCTATTATGTTATGTATAGGCCTGTGTAGTATCGAACACGGTATTACCACGTGTCACGTGCCAAATGTAACTGCTGTGATTTCAAAAACGCAACTTCAGTTCTTTTTAGATATTTAATTCACGCGAAAACTATGAGAACACTATGGATCATGAAATGCAGCACACACAGCGAGCTAATGACGTAACACGCGCTTGGCAGCTGCTGCAACGAGCTGCGAGGGACGTCATAGCCGCCATCTTGAAACTATGACGTCGTATTAAAATCCGCTCCGTCACACGATGCGTATTTACTTCACGAATGATCCTGCCAAATTTCATCCCGATCCGATTTGAAAGGACGGAGCCTAAGTTTTTTTTTGAAGAGCGTCGCCGAACAACAACAAGAAGAAGAACCAGACCAATAATAAGACGAGTAGCGATATGGGATAAGTTCCTGATAAAAAAAAACAAAAAAATCAAGCAAACTTGTCATTGTTAGTGCACATCTTTATATGCCTACTGCACTACGTAACACAACGTAGACAAGCTGCAGTACCCTGAGTCGGGCAAAGCCATTTTTTTTTCGGGCAATAGCTAAATTTTCGGGCAGAAGAACGCAGCCAAAAAATGAAAAAATATGTTTTTCTTGTATTTATTAAACGACAAAACGGAATTCATTCCGTACAGCGAGATGATGTGCCCGAAGTTCGGGATTTTTGCTAATAATTATTGGTTGGGGTGAGTTGGGCAAAGCAATTTTCCAGGTTAGCAGAACAGTTTTTTTTCGGGCGCTGTCGATATATTTTTGGGCAAAGATGGCTCAGTCCCCCTAGAAAAAATTGGCCTGTACGCCTATGTGTGAATGTCAACATTGACGTGTCGCAGACTTACTCCGGACTGTTCTGCGTCACCATCAACCCGTACCGTCGCCTGCCAATCTACAACCAGAACGTCATCGCCTTGTACCAGGGCAAACGCCGGAATGAAGCACCTCCTCACCTGTTCTCTATTGCTGACAACGCCTATCGCAACATGTTGCAGGGTGAGCAGTCAACTGTTGTTAAGCTTACTTTACGTTGCAAAATGAAACATCACACTTCACAACATCAAAATGGACAAAATTGCACAAAACAGATATCTGTTAGGGTATAGTGTTCGAGTTGTCTACAGCAATAGCAAAAGTTGATATAAAAGTTATTACTGCCAGCTTAAGTCAGAAACGGCATTCACAGTGTGTACCGACGCCACTGACGAATGGCTACAACAATGACGGCCTGACACTGATAAGTTTGGCGACGTCATTTAGCGATCAGTAGAACCGAATTTATCAATTTTCTGCAGAAAGTGAAAGTGATTTTTAAAAAAATTAACCGCGATTCCAGTTTATGTCGGAATTATTTTAAGAACTGGCCTGCAGTGTAATGTTTTCCTTGATAAAATGTCTGTCCTCGACTGAAAACGTCATTTTGACGACGTCAATGTGACATCATCTCTACGTGTCGTGACGTTGGGCTATATTTTCTAATTTTTCAGCCCGCTGAAGTATCAGGATGGTTTCTGTCAAAAATTACGACATTAAGTCTATATTTGTTAAAGTTATGCCTAGAATAATGTACACTCTTTTTTCGGACACGGTGTGTATTTCTGTTATGTGTTTATTTGTTTGCAGATCGTGAAAACCAATCCATGCTGATCACGTAAGTTGACGCCTCGTGTATAGTACTGTATAGTAATAAGCTAATAACCGATGACGACGTATTTGATATCAGCAAAAAATTAATGACGATCAGTATGATGACTACTGCTGAGGTAAATGGTAAAATTACAAAATGAAATGTGTGTGTATTTGGCATGCAGTGGAGAATCGGGAGCCGGAAAAACGGAAAATACAAAGAAAGTGATCTCATACTTTGCGCAAGTAGCGGCTGCCAGTAGTAAGAAGGATGCAGGCGAAGAAACAGAAGATAAGAAGGTTCTTGTATTTATTATTTTGTTCTAGATTTTATCAAATCATTTATATATGTGTAAAACGTTAACACTTACTTTGCACCTCATATCCGTCTGAACGCATAATAATATAAATAGCAGGTTAGATTTTAAATATGAAAATAACGCGCTTCTGATTCACTTGCGACATATACATGACATGTGTTGACTGACTGACTGATTCATTGATTGATTGATAGATTGACTTACTAAGTAACTGTTCGAAATTCAATGTAGCTAAATTATACATTGTATAATACCACTAAATTCGAAGTAAGACAGGCAGAATTTAGTCGCACAAAGATGCACGCGTTATTTTCCTGCGCTCTGGCTGAAAAAAATTCATTTCCCCCTTGTAGAGCATCCTGTAAGGACCGCAACTCGTTCAGGAAGCTGGAAGGTCAATAAAATACCGGACTGGGCTTTTTACTGTAACACGAACACGCCTCTGCATCAGCGATGCTTTATAAAATATTACTATTTTTAAAAGCCAACCAGCACGAATTCTGCAGGCAGAAAATAATGAAGTGAAATTAATATGACTACGGCGACGTTTATTCGTTGGTGAAAGTGCTGTGGAAATAGACCGCATCTCCCCGTTGTAGAGCAGAGCTACCGTCAGCTACGGAAAACCGCTGAAACAGGAAACCTGTTCCTCTTGTGTCTTGAGTGGCGACTGATATTTTTCGGTCAAACTCCTGCATTAGTTCCACGACTAGGTGGTTCCACGTCCCCGCTATTTCAATAGCAGCTGCAACGAATAGATGGCTGTTGGCCTATACATTTGGTCTCCTTGGTACTTGCCGCCTTGTCAGCTACCGCCCCCTACTATGGATGCCGTGTGTGTGAGGTATGTGAATCGACATTAAGTGTTGTTATTATTTCTGTTACTTTATTTCTTCGTTTTCTTCTTCTTCTTGTCCTTCTTTCGTGTTATTGTTTGGAGCTGTGTATGTTGGTGTATTGCTGATGCTGTTCCACCGTATCTTCTGTTTGTGACGTGCTTTCGCCTACCGATGGAAATCTCGAATTAAAGGCAGTTAAGGGAACGCTGGAGGACGCCATAATTCAGACCAACCCAGTGCTCGAGGCGTATGGCAACGCGAAGACAATCCGTAACAACAATTCGTCGCGATTCGTAAGTTGTCTTTCGATCCCCGTCCAGGATGCGGCGTCGTCGAGGACGCTTTGATATTGGGTCGATACGCACAAGACACTTCCAGACTACCCCACCATCACCGTTCGTCACTTTGTGGCTGGTCCTTCGCTAATATATATCGGAGCTAATTATTATTCACAACTTTGGCACAGAGAAACAAAAAACATGATATAATTATGGTATATCTTATGAAACTTGATAATTTTTCAGAGGTGCTGGTAATGTTTTGCTACAAATTTTTACGGCTTATCTGCGTTATTCCTGCGATATGTTTTAGGTAGAGTGGTTTAGCGAAAACAAAGAGAAATTATTTAGGAGAGGTAAAGTTTGACTGTGACGAACGGTGTCCAATGTCGATTCGATGTGCATCACATTAAAAACGCTATTGGCTAATGCTTCGCGCTTTGTTCTACTCACAATTTAACTGGTGGTTCTCTTGGTTCACATGTCTCGGGTCCAGTCGGCTCAACTCGGCTTCGTTCGGCTCTGCTCGGCTTGGCACGGTGTTTTGTCTTGCAGGCTGAGAAGAAGGGCACTCTCGAAGACCAAATCGTACAGACCAATCCCGTACTGGAGGCGTACGGTAACGCCAAGACGATCCGTAATAACAACTCGTCCCGATTCGTAAGTAGACCACGTGACCGTGTCACGTGTGACCGCCGCGCGCCGAGCGTGCGTGCAGTGACGTCACTTCCGACTGACTCCACCGAGTGCGCGCGCGTGTGGCCGAGATGTAGTGGGTGTGCAGTGAAGTGGAGTGTGGCAGCGTAGACTATACTGTTCGTCTAGACTCTAGAGTGTGCCGTTCGTCTGGGTGTGCCGTGTGTAATGTGTAGGGCCTACGGGTGATAGTGTTGGGGCCAAGAACGAAATGCAATTCCTAGACCAAGTCCAAGACTGACCCAACAACGGAGATCGCTATTAGAACAACCAGCATTAATATAAAACTTTCTTACTAGTGATCACTAGATTTTATGCTCCAAAATTATTCACAGGGCAGCAGCGAAAATAGGCACGAAGGGGTTCAAAATACACGGAACAAAAGTCACGGTAGTCACATATGCTATTAATCTGATGGCATAGAAGTTAGAAAATTTGCACATCAGGTGCAAATTTTCTAACTTATATTTTTGACTATAACATAACTAACAAGCCGATATTTGCGTTGTACGGCCTACGCTGACTGTCAACGTACGCAGGCAGGATTTCGCAGCAGATGGATTTCATCTCATCCCACCATTCTCCTTCCGTCCTCCATTCCCTGTCCTCTCCATTCTCTTCACCTCCAATCCTCTATCGCTGAGGCTGTCCCTCTAGTGGGTCGGGGAGGCACTAGGGTATTTATGCAGAAATATTTTGGTTGGTCCATTTCGAGGTCAAAGAACACACTTCGCGGTAAAACGCTGAAAAGAACTGAGAAGTGAGAACTAGCTGTAACAGGAGACAAACAGAAATAACCTAAGATGCCTTCGAATAATACCGGATTGTTCGGAAAAATGATACGTTCAAAGAGAACGGTTTGAAAGGTTAAAACCAACCCGAGATCCTACGTTGCGTGCACCAACGACTGACTTCAATAGTCAAAAAAGTTCGGACGTTCCTCTTACATTCGTTATATCGACTAATGTCGTAGGCGTAGCATACACTGTAGAGTCGAATGGACTGCAACTTCGGTAGTTGATTGAATTCCTGACAGCTGCTTTACGAAGAAGATCGCAGACGGGAAGAATCTCGCGCGTCAGCGTAGCGTGGTTCTAAGAGTATTGGCTGTTTCTATTACTTCCTGCATGCATGCTAACCGTTTTTGAATTAACAAGATATACCTGTATTCGTAGGCTTACGTCGTCGTCGTCATCATCATCATCATCACCATCATCATTTATTTGTAGAACGTGTCTACATTGTGCACAGAACACAGAAACAACGATCTTGTTTTGTTCTCGCGAAATGGCATAATAACGATTTAAACACTGAAAGTTTTTTTAGCGTTCACTTTATCTTAACCCAACGTTACGAACGAACACCGGCTAAAATTATTATGCTGAGTTAAGATTGTTCTGTCGTGTGCGTGCTACATATTTTTTGTTAAAATTTATTTATTAAGAAACATAGCTGGAAGAACGTTTTTTCATAGTATTCGTAGTAGGCCTATTGAGAAACTTTAATTCACCAAGTATTGCATGATAAAGTAGAATTTATTTATGCGCTGCTTTGCATGCTTTGTCTTGATGACGTTTGATTACTTTGCTAAGATTAACTTACCTCGATAGCTGCAAACCAACTCCCAGTTTCCTTCAGATATGAACGTATAATTTTACTAACCAGCTCTGGTGGGCATGTGGACTGTTATGTGTTATTGTGAGCGGTTTAAAATCGCACGACAGACATTAAACTCGCAAGATAAGCACTTACGTATGTTTACTATCAGCCCTTTTGTGCTTAATATTCATATTTCGTAACGCTGACAGGTGTTACTTTAAATGTTTTCATTAGCAGAGGCTAATGGGAGTGATCAACAAACCAGTGACTACGTCGATGTATTGATTACATGGCGTTATTGTTAGATAGCTAATGTTCTAATGATAGGCCTACGGTGCGACTGAAAATGCGGGATTGGAAAACGCGGGACCATCATACAGGGGGTGGAAAACGCGAGACCAGCTGTTATGGAATGCCGAAGCTACAAGAATACCAAAAAAAGACTAGGCATTTATTGCACAATGAAGAACGTACGAGCACTACTAATGTAGCCTACGCCCTAAGCCCCTAACACGGTAACATACTGCATAAAAATACTTTTGGCGCTAAATACGAAACGACATCGTAGGTCAATCGTTATTATACAGGCAACATTGAAATAAAATTAAAACCAGAAAGTGCGCAAAAAGCAGCCAGCAAGTAATATTATACAGTAACATACAGCATACAAAATAGTAGACACAAAATTGGCAACGCCAAATCCATTCAAGTCAACCTGTAAGTGAACTGTTAGCATAACGTATCTCAACTGAACGTCAGGAAAGACGCGGGGTCATTTGGATGTCTGTGCGACAGATGGGACATCCACGTCCCTGACGTTCCACCTCGTTTGCGCAGGCCTCACAAAACGTTGGTGGCCACATGGTACAAGCGCGATACGTGTATCGCGCTGAACCACGAGGCATACCTCGTAGTCGTTCATGTCGCTGACCGGGGCGGCGACGGTCGCGATGACGGCGTTTGTGCTGACGTCAACGTCAGGTTGTTCTTCATCAGACGAGGTGTCGCTGTCAGAGTCTGTGGGTGCATCACAGAGCTTGCTGCTGTGCCGGGCGCCCACCCTGTAACTCACTGCTCGCAAAAACTGTAAGCGGGTGTAACTGTAGGCACGTCTTTATTCTGTTGTCGATGATGTATAGCTGCGCTTAAATTATGTTAGGCTTTCCATATTTTGTCGGCCTACTCCCGCTTTTCCAGTCCCGCGTTTTCCACCTGCTGTAAGATGGTCCCGCGTTTTCCATACCTGCATTTTCCACCCCTGTCTTTTGGTCCCAGGTTTTCTAGTCTCGCGTTTTCAGCGTCCCCCTCTAAAACAATAGCATGTTGAATGATAATTACTCATAGTCAGTAATGTGATAATATTCTGTAGCTATTGTTTACATATCTTATTACGCAAGCTACTGATATTTTAATCACAGCTAAAACACTGTAACATATGCGTGTCTCACAATGTTTGATTGAATATTTGTCCCAACAGGGAAAATTCATTCGTATCCACTTCGGCACAAACGGAAAGATTGCCGGAGCTGACATTGAGACTTGTAAGATTTACGATATTTTGTCTAGCTCATTGATAAAATATGATGTCTCAGTTACATGTTTGCTAATTTATGCGTTTCATTTATCAATTTCGTAGTCAGTTCTGCGTTTTTATTTACAAATGTCCATGTCCGTCTAGCTTGTTGTTCGTTTGGCGTAAAAATGTCATTTATTTATGTTATGAATAATTTACAATTTACAACAGTGTACTACTGTATTTATTTACATGTACATGTACATGTATAAGTAAAAGGGAAGTTAAGAGAGCATCGGTAGCCATGGCGACAACTGCAGTAACTGCTGTAACTCATAGATCTGCTGGAGAAGTCACGTGTCACTTACCAGCAACCGGGACTCGAAAGAAACTATCATATCTTCTACTGGCTGCTGTCTGGACAAATGAACGCTATTGTTGGTCGGTATCATTCTTTCTGAATGGCCATATTGCGCTTAGCATCCAAATCGCGCTTCGTAACGCCGGATCTGTCTTCAAATTTCATCATTTTTAGTTCTTTTTTGCTAATATTCTGTTGGTTCAGTGCGGTAGACTAAGCTGGCCATCTGTCAGTTCTTAAGCGCATGCCTTTACATACTGTGCCCGTATGATACGGCACAGTATGTAAAATATAATAATCATATGTCCTTTCTCGTGCAGATATTTCCTCACGAGCGTGCTTTGCTATTCGCTTATATATTCATGATCTGTTTATTTATTCAGCTCACATAGTGTCAGTTAACGTTATCCGTGATACTGCGGTGGGTTTCAGACAAGCTGCTGATACAGGAAGATCCGGCACTGTACTTCTTCATCAACCAGGGATGTCTGACGGTCGATAACATGGACGACAAAGAGGAGATGCAGATCGTTGACGTACGACAGTTTTCAATTTTCTGGCTCTATTTGTATCTTATATCTACTGTAGAGGCAGTGTGTACAAGATCCCCTATGCACTGAACGGCCTTTTATGTGCTGACGTGCGGCGTGCCATTAAGAAACTACTTACATTACAGACACACGCAAGATCGCCTACTGATTTTGTGGTCTCCGCATTGGATTAAAACCGACAGGCATATTTATGCAATACGTAGGTTAAACATTACGATGTAACTTGTGGTGTCAGATTTTATCATAATTTCATGCACTTTATTATTCAGCAACCGTGCCGTCGTGGTAGATTCGATAAAAATAAAACGTGAATACACTGTAGAATGAAATGGCGATTATGTTTCATCAGAATTCAGAGCCCTGAGTCAATGCTTTGTGTGTGGTGAACAAACAGGACGGTTTCGCTGTTCTCGGTTTCTCGGAGGAAGAGAAGATGAGCCTGTATCGTTGTACGTGTGCCGTACTGCACTTTGGTGAGACGAAGTTCAAGCAGAGACCGAGAGAGGAACAGGCGGAGGCTGACGGCACTGCAGGCATGTTACCGTTATCTCACCTCGAGCTCCTATACTAATTAACTGAATTGAACGCAAAAGCTACGCTCATTCTAACACTTCCTTGAAACAATATTTCGGAAGTGAACCACATTGCGTGCGATGTACATTACGAAAGTGAATTGCACGATATTTTGCACGATATTATGAGTTTTTATCACAGCTGCACGTCTGGATCTGTATTCTATATCATGCGTAAAAATTGTGCAAGAAAACAAGCTCTCACAAATTATCCAAGACATAAATTGAGCGCAAAATATTATTGCAAATGCGAGACTAAAGTATTTCACAGCAGATAATTTGCGTGTGGTTTGTCTTGCAACAACTGTTACAACGAAACGAATGTCTTACAGCTGGATCAAATACGTAATTGAATTGCGCTAAATGTTGTCTGAAGTCTGATACTCGTCTTACGTTGCAGTAGAGTATACTAGCTCGTAACAGCGGAACTGATAAATGTGGCATGTGCTTGCGTACTCAGAGGCGGAGAAGGTGGCGTTCCTTTTGGGTGTGAACTGTGCTGACCTTCTCAAATCACTTCTCACACCAAAGGTCAAAGTTGGCAACGAGTACGTTACCAAGGGTCAGAACAAAGACCAGGTACGTGAACCAGCACGCTACATTGATAATTCTGTCGCATCTAGCCGAAGTATATACGAAGTATATATATTGTTATCTATTTATTTATTTCTCAAGTCAGAAAAAATGCAAAAACAAAGCCTATCGGTAGGAATTGAACGGCACTTAGTGCACTAACGCCTATCC
>Ga0056131_1000191_pt1 | contig 13215 bp, 7 predicted proteins | sample WorMetLIZISLAND1_2_FD_67480 | JGI IMG/M metagenome (GOLD analysis project Ga0056131, IMG submission 67480) | Marine gutless worms symbiont microbial communities from Max Planck institute for Marine Microbiology, Germany - Olavius clavatus LIZARD... ...
TCGTAGCTTGAGTCGTTTTGACTCAGTGCCAGCGTGTGACGGACGGACAGACAGACGGACGGATTTACTATAGCTAATACAGCGCTCTGCATAGCAAGCTATGCTGACGCGCTGTAAAAAGAACTAAAGGTACAGAAAAATCTGCTTCAAAACCCATTGGGATATTTCTAAGTCAAGTGGATAGGATATAACCCAAAGTGTCCCATAGGGCTGATAAGGATAAGGATGAATCTAGAGATTGAGAATCAAGGTGGCAATAGGCTAACCAATAGGCTAACCTGGAGAATGACTGCTAAACAACATGAGTGCATGTGTTAGTTGGAGTCTTATACCCTTGTTAACTTGTAACAGTAGATTTTTTTTCATTTTCAATTTTTCATGTCAGTTTTGGAATGAAGTTAACACATAGGTTCTGACTCCATGAAATTCAACGGATAGGCTTCACACTTCTTTCTTCTCTAGTCTGAATGGAGCTGTTCTGTTTGCATTCATAGTGCTAGAAATAAGTGAGTAAATATGAAAATAGTTTGTTGACAGAATAAAAGAAACAAATGTGAAAGTAAGACATAGTTCTAGTAGTGTATATAAATGTGCCAAGGGATAGTTTCTTTGCTGGCATAAACATTGTGTTTTGTGTTCCGTTGGTTTGAAGATTCTAGTGTTTAGTGCTGGCACATTGGAGCTGAAGGCGTCTTTCCGTGTCACAACTACAACTTCTAGCACGACGGCTCTGAAGTCCATCGAGTTTGCACGGAGAGGAAAGTAAGTAAGAAAGCAAACTTTCTCAGTCAATGGTTTATTTGGTTTTGTATTATAGGTGATGGATTATGCACATTAGATATGAAAAATAAAATTAACAGCATAAAAAACTAAATGGCACAAAGTCACGTCAATAGTGCAGATATGAGTTTCTCTGTAGCAGATCACTATGATATTTATTGTCGTCATACAGTTAACCATGGCTATGTGCAGTTATTCTTTCCGATAATGCATGTCTGTCTCTCTGCAGTTTGCTTTATCTTACATCAGCACAGCAGAGGTATATATTTAGTGCCCGGTTTTATCAACTCGGGCTAAACCTCGGAATAGCTATTCCGAGATCAGAGGATAACCCGAGATTTATTCTCGGATGAAGTTTTGGCGTTTTATCAACATTTTCTAACCTCGGACTAACTAACCTCGGAATATCTTGGCTATCTTTGTAACCAAGCACCTGATTGGTCAAAGTGGTGTCTTTCCTTGTGCTACTTTAACATGGTGTTTACGTTGAAAATATGTTATAAGTATCAGATAAATTAACTGAGCAACAATTATAAAAAAATAATAATCATTTGACGGTTATCTGGGGTGTAATTTATAAATAAATAAATAAAATATAGTAAAGAAACGAAAATGCGCATCACTTGCAGTTCTACACCCTGTAGGCCTACACAGTTGCCGCCTGGCGATTAGTATTCATCAGTTCCATAATGGGCTCTCAGCAAATGGCAACACTTCGAAATAATGCACTAAGCTCAACTTGTCCAAATATGTTAACGGTTTGGCAAACAATTTTGAACGTTTTGGTGGAAATAAGTCCACGTACGACTCAGCCAAATCCCACGAATCGTGACTTTTTTCGTCGATGTGAGCGGCCATTTTTGCTGTTCTGAGTTTAATCCCAGTTTATTCTGCCAATAATGCCGAGTTAGTTCAGGGCGAGTTATTGTGAGAATAATCCGAGATTTGGTGTTGATAAAACGCTGTTGTTTCTTATTCCAGGGATAACTTGAGTTTCTCGGGTTATTCTGAGTTGATAAAACCGGGCATAAGTGTGTGTACTGTATTCCACTATCACGGTAATATTGAAGGACGAAGGTGCTTGCAAAATTTTACAGAAACTTTTCCCTGCTGACATTGCAGTTATATGGCTTATTCAACTTGTTGACTTTCATTAGAGTCACACTTAACATATGTAAACAGCAGTATTGGTGTGGATATTAATAGTTGAATTTTGTATTTCATGCTGTGTTTTAAATGCTGTTATTGACAGTTGTTTCCTAGTGAATTCAGCCGACCGAACCATTCGTGTCTATGAGAGTGGTGAGGTACTGGCGTGTGGCAGAGATGGTGAGCCGGAGCCAATACAGAAACTGCAGGATCTCGTTAACAGGTTGCTCGATTGATTCACAACATCACGTGTTGCATTGTTGCAGTTTGAAAACAGTATTGCGACTGGTGTAAAACAGCTCAGTGTTTTCAACCATAAAATGTCGTAATTGTTTGTACTTCTGTGGCCTGTAGAGCCTCTTTATGGCATGTTGTGACATTCTCTGGCATGGGGGTTACGCCATATTACAAATCTGAAATTTATGTGAGGTCCCACATTTCTAGTGAACCGGACCTAATTGGGTTTAAATCTGGCCCTAGCTAGAAAGAGGATTCGGCTTTTTTTGGAATATCTTCAGTGAATATGTACTCTGTTGCCTTATAGAACTATAGGCCCAGTATCGTGCCTAAATCCACCTCTGTTGTAGCCAAAGAAGAGTGAATGTGATCGTGTCACAGTTTTGTTGTAAAAACACCGCTTTAGAGTTTCTGTAGTTAGTGAACACAGTCAATGTGCTGTTAGGTCTCTGTGGAAGAAGTGCTGTTTCTCCGGTGACGGAGAGTACATCGTGGCGGGATCAGCGCGGCAGCATTCACTGTACATCTGGGAGAAGAGCAGCGGAAATTTAGTCAAGTTTTTGCTCGGCACTAAAGGAGAGACTCTGCTTGATGTTGTGGTAAGAAAAATTGACCAAACTGAGGTGACTTAGATGCTGGTGATCTTGTGACACGAAGGTCGTCTGGCCTACAAATTATACTGCCACGATAATTCACAGAAGTTTACTTTTGGGGACCGGTCTGACCTGGAGTTACTCTGTAAAATGTCCAATTAAATAAAAATGGATTGCATGTCTGTGTGAAGTGACTGTTCATTTTTGCATTTACTGCTGTTATGTGTTTTGCTGTGATACTTAATTTATTGTTTTTGATATTGGCAATAATTTTCCAGTAGTTGCTTTAATAATGCGGTATTTTATATATTTTATACAGTGGCATCCAGTTCGGCCAATTATTGCATCGGTTGCTAGTGGAGTGGTTTCTATCTGGGCACAGAATCAAGTGGTGAGCCATTTCTGTCTGTGTTCTTTTAATTCTTAAATTGACTGCAAAACCTTTTTTTACAATGTAATGCAGAGCAGTAGTTTGTTTAGCTTTTTGGCACACTTTCAGGATCCACTGGCAATTATCTGAAAATGGCATGAAAAATGATTGTGTGTGTAGATTTTGTTCAGTAAATTGATGTCTCCATGTTGATAGTCAGTTTGGACAAAGCAAAAATGGTCCTATTGGAATTTGGAAATAATTAATAATAATAATTATAATTTGGAAATCTTTTTCATTTACAATTATTGACAAATGGTCATCATACTGTGTTACGAAATATTGAATTTATTTGGCACCTGCTGTGTTGATTTTCAGCCTGGCTTATTTTTGCCATTTTCCCTGATCCGGTTGCCTTTGTGATTGTGATACAGGAAAACTGGAGTGCATATGCGCCGGATTTCAAGGAGCTTGACGAGAATGTGGAATACGATGAACGAGAGTCGGAGTTTGATGTGGAGGATGAGGATAAGGAGGTTCAGGAAACAAAAGGTTTTGATCATTCCGTTGTAATTTTTTACATCATTATTTTGTCACATTCAGAAATCGCAGAAATATTTTCATTGCCCCGTATGACTGCAATTACATCTGCAGCTTTGAATAAGTGAATGAACGAATGAGTAGATTTCTGTAGTGCAAATTAAACAGTCCTCAGAGTTGGAAGCAGCCGAAGAAATGACTTTTGAGTCTTTGGGAATGGGCACTTTGGCTTTTGGCTTATCAACATCACAAAAGTAATGAATAACAGTAGAGAAACGTTTTCCAATTAAAAGCTACTGTATTTTGCAATGATGAAAGTTTATTATTGACGTGTTTCCTGCATACTGTAATCCAGTAAATGTTCACTATCAGTAATCAATGTGACTGCTGCTACAAATAGCTTTAACACTTGCTTTATATCTCATGCAACGTTTGCCTATCACTGCGTAAACACGGCATTGTGGTGGCTATGGTCCTTCACAACCAGCAACCATACTTCAGACTGTTAACCTATGGCACCCAGGCTTTTATTGTCACTGGTCCAGTCTGATGTAATGCCTTACCAAACTGAAGTCATCAGACCTTTATTTTGATTTTTTTAGACAGCAGTTGAAAAATTTTCATTTTGTAAATATTGACAGTTATCACTACTTTACTGCATTAGAGACATCGTAGATGTGCTGTTGAAATGTATGATCTATCGATTGAATTCTCAACGAGATTTTCTCTGTGCAGGTCCATTTGAGGAAGATGTTGAAGTGGACATCACATCAGTTGAGCCAATTGCTGCATTTCTAAGCAGGTTAGTTCGCAATGTCAGAAAACGTGCGGTTATATTCAGAAGCTGTTTTATTAGACATTCGGAAAGTTTCTTGTCCCAAGTTGCATGTGTTTATAAATAACATAGCATTTTCTAGCCGAGTTTATGTCGCAGCAGCTGTTTATTATGACAAGGTAATATTGCCTGTGTGCACTGTACAGTGATGAAGATGAGGATGACAGAAATGCGCTGCTTTACCTGCCAATCTGCCCTGAAATAGAAGATGTAGAAGAGTCACATGCTGCTGACCAACAGGTGACTTTATTATATCTTTTAAGTATTATGCGTAGGTCCAGTTAGTTACTTTTTCTCAAATATACAAATAATAATACAACACAGCTGTGTTTATTGAGTACTTTGGTGATTAGGCTGTGCATCGTAACTTTTCCTATATCTGCTATATCTATAGATATCGTAAAACTTCTAATAGAAGTCTGCAGCTTCTACTAGAACAAGTTACTTCTGCTTCTGACTTGTATTAGAGACCCGGCTTCTAATGGAGACCCGGCTTTTGTTAAAACATTGTCAACTTGCTATACCAGGTAATAAACTTTTCTATATATAGTGTGCACACTTGTAGTTACCGTAGACTGTATACTACGAAACACGTTTACCAGTACTTTTTATTTCTTTGAAATAGTGGCCATGAAGACTTTAATAATCATAAGATGACCGTGACACCTGGCTTAAGTTGGATACTCGGCTTGTATTAGAGACCCGGCCTTTATTGGAGACCGGGCTTCTACTAGAACGTCCTACTTAGACCCCCGGCATATATTAGAGACCCAGCTTATATTTGAGAAACGACTTATTTAGAAGTTTTATGGTACTTGATTAATTATTACACAGTTAATTAATTAACTGTACAATTAGTTGATTATGTAATAATGGAAGATTGTTTTCCTGTTAACCAGTGGTTTTCAAAGGACACCTTTATTTGGAAATACTAAAGCAGTTTTTGTAATACTAGAGGTTTTCTGCATGCCAAAAGTCTTTTCTGATGCCTAGCCAACTACTTTGGCTCTTAACAGTGTTAAGCAATGGAAATATGTTGTGTTCAATATCAAATACTTACGTGTCAAATACGCGTGCTAAACACAGATTAAAAACTCCTGCTAGAACTTGACAGAAACACAGGTTAACAGTATAGAGACTGTCATATTGTTTAGGCACCGGGTGATGACGGTGCCGGTGGTGATAGGAAAAGGAGCAGCAGCGGGTCGGCAAAAGATCAGCAGGCATCTCCAAGAAAACGCAAAACAAAAATGTTTGACATTGACTTGCCAAATGCTCCCATTGATGGTAAGTTTTGCCATTCACACTCTACAGTTCAGCGTTGCTTTTTTGAATGCTGTCACTCGCATTTCATTAGATGGATGTAATTCCACAAGAACTGTTGTATTTTGACTTGATGTGGTGATTTAAAAAGTTTCGTATAGAAAGTCAGATTTGCTGTAAAATGGCGAATATCGCTTTGCTTTTTATCAAATTATGTCAGGTAAGACTAGAAAAGTTGTGTCAAAGATGAGGTCTTACAGCACTGTGTTTGTATACAGTACTGTAAAACACTAATTTTTCGCGCACATCGAATTTCGCGAGTAACCTATAATCGCGAAATTAAATACCCGCGAAAATTTGGATTGCCCATCACTAAATTTCATCTGCACAGAATATCAACACCGTATGTAGGTAAATAAATAGTAAATATTTTCTATAAACAATACTAAATGAACAAGAGCACTTGTAAGAAAGTACCAACTACAGTATGGTAACAAAACTATGGCTTACTAGTACCACTAAATCAGTAAATCTGCAAACATGCACTGAACAGGCCTACTAATGCAGACAGTAATGCACAATTCAGTTCATATGGCTTGTCACATGGAACTTCACCTTGCAAAGTACACCCTGACAAAAAGCCAAATTAAAATGCAGCGAAATTTCTACACTGCCAAATTAAGATGCAGCTAAAATATAGTGTTTTACAGTATATCGTATGTAATTAGTTCACTTCCAGTTGAAGTAGTTCATTTCTTTACTAATAAGCACACAGAGAGAAGCTCCATTGACTGTGAAGTTTTATAATTTATGTACAAGTAAGGCTGTGAATGCAGAGAAATTGCCACAGTGTTGTTTTGTTATGTCAAACTGTGCAGAAATTCACCCGATGCTAACTGCAAAGAAGCCCGCTACAGAGAAGCAGAATCGACGAGCAGGTGGCACAATTGCCGCGTCGTCAAAGTCGTCATCAAAGTCTGGCAGTAAAAGTCATAAAGTGGACACGAGGCCAAAACATAAAGCAGTCGAGATGCTTAAGGAGAACGCCATCTAACCTGATGTACATTGCCCTGTTTTATTCTATAATTGTTTGCCAACACAACGTGTGGCAACTGACTCTGGACCATTGCACAGTTGTCTGTATTACTGTTCTACTCACAAATTTCTACTGTTACAAGATGAAAATGGTGCAAGTGCATTAAGTGTACGAGCCGGGGCTGTAGAACCCCCTCCCCAATTCGGTCTTGAGAGCATTTTCTCCGGGGCAGTCACTAAATATTTTGTGTAGCTGCCAGCAGCCAAAAGTGAAAAAACAGTATTTTTTGTATTTATTAAACACAAAATATTCACTCTGTCCAGCAAGATGAAGTGCCAGAAATCTGGGCCTTTGCTAATTTTGGGTTTCAGTTCATCGATAGCATGCTATTTGGACAGGTTAGATGATCAGTTTTTTAGACACTGTCAAAATACTTTTAGGGCAAAGACAGCTTAGCACCCTAGAGAAATTGGCATGTAAGTGGGATGCCGCTGCCAACCAATGCTTGGTTGCCGCAAGTATGCCATGATATTATCAGTGGCATAACTACTGGCCCTGCACACCCCACAATGCAAAAGGGGAGGGGCGGGCCTATGGCGGTTCAACATTATAACATTTTTTCACTAAAATTTAATGCAGCAATTTTCGTGCAGATGTGCGCTGCCATGAGAAAATTGTTAGGTGTAGCCAGAGGGGACATGACCTTTTTAACTTTATAGCAGGTACAAATATACATGAAATTTTGTGTTTAGCAAAATGTGAATGTGACTAAATATGCATCACAAAAATACAAAATTTATTGCCATCAGATGTGTTCTTTCAAGATTCAAATGCACCAAAACCTGTTTTCAGCTTACGATGCTCCACCGGACCCAGCGCCTCCTCTGTCGATGCCTTTGGCATCTCGGTTCTTAGGCCCCACCAATATAAAGTTCTGGATACACCCCCTACGTTGTTACAGAAGAGGGCTGGAATGATTTTCTTGCAGGGAGGGGGCAAAATTTGAAGTTACGCCACTGACATTGATCAATGTGTTTCCTCCACTGCCAACAAATCAGTGAGCGTTTTGTTACAGAGCGATTATTATATATATATTCCTATTTTTGAATCTTTTATAAAATGAGGTAAATTGTGATGTGTGAAGCAGTAAGTAGTGTATCGAGTTTGCTGTAGTAGCATTAAACAGAAAGATGACAACTGATAAAATGGATTTGCCTTCTGTCATTGTTTCACTTTTTATAACCAGAAAGTGACAGATCATTCTAAAATGTTAATGCATTACTTCAGTGTCAAACAGTCTTCTAACAGATGTAAGTGTTCATTATAACACAATGCATGTAATGTCTAAGAATGACTGGCAGTACTCTTCAGACTACAAGCAGTCCATTGTCTTCAAATTTCTAACGACTCATCAATGTTATAGAAGTTGTTACTGTTATAATATACAGCAAAACAGAAACTTTTCTTGTATAAATGCAACAATACTGAGATTCAAAACAACTATATCAGTCATGGACAAACATATCTTCACTGCTGTCTATTATACACTACACTACACTACTGAGGGAAACATCTCCTAGTCTTTTTTCTCTGTTATCTCTTTCAGTTCGTCGAGCTTACGTCTGTGTCTTTCGATGGCTTCCTGAAATCATATATAAACACAAAAACACTGTTTAAATAAAAAGTTACCACCTGGCTGCAAGTTGATAAGAAAAACATGTAAAAACTTGTTCTATTTTTAACACACAATGTCTAAGCAGTCTAAGTAAACATACATTGGCTACCAGTAGGATAAAATCCAATCATGCCTATTACAAATCCTGAAGTTTGTGTACAATTTTTATTTACCATAATTATCGACATTACAGTAACTAGTGTCTAAAAAGCTCCGCTTCAAACAATTACCAAAATTTACTTTTTGTGGGCCAATCCAAACCTGAAGTTACTCCTACAAAATTAGCCGGTTAAACAAAATGAGAATAGTTACGGTAGTACCATATTAGTTTTTACCACGTGTACTCAGTGTAATAGGCAGTATTGCTACATCTGTAATGTTGAGGTACTATGGTCGTAATAGCTTGGGTTACTTGAAAGTTATTACATGGATAATTAGCCTGGAGTCTTTGCATTTCGAAGCCCCAGCATCATTAATCTGTCCAATGGAAACATCCCCAAATTTCACTTGGAAAGGTGGGTGGCCTATTTCAATAGAAAAGCCGTAATATCTCTGAAAATGGGGCAAGACAGAATGATAGTTGCTACTGATCTCTTACATAATCTCTTTGAGTGGTACTCGACTGGTAATCAATTGATAATCCAAGGTCACTGACAAAGGTCACGGAGCCCCGACCTGTGTGGTCATGCAGTCACTGACCAGTAATCATTAAATCGATCTTGTTTGACCTTGAATGGCCATTACACACTGTTTCAATTTCAAAATACATACAATTTTTAAAGCCCGCCATGCAAATTGTATTATTGCAGTTGCTGCATTGTGTGGTCATGCAAGAACATCAATCAAAAAGCAGTTTCAACTACAAAAAGTCTACCCATTCACTATCACAATTACTTCAGCCCCACTATTCTCTCACGCTATGGCATCTTGATCAACAGCGGATATGCTGTCCAATTCTGGAAAGATGACCAGTGTTAATAATATTTCTGCTTTACTGTCAACACCATAACACTATACCTCGTGATCTTCGATTTGTTCTTTGTGATATTCAATCTCTTCTGTAAGGGAACTTTTTAGCATTTCAAGCTGGGACTGATTCTGCAACAGAATGTTCATTTTGTGATACAGTTACTGAACATCCATGATCACAAACAGTTAATTAACTGTTAGAAACATCATTAAAGCGATTTTTGTGATACTGGCAAAACAAGTAAATTGCACAACCTTTTACAAAGCCATAACTTGCATTATTGTTATCAAATACTAAACAAACCTTAAAAAGCACCACAGAATTCCCATATGTTAGTAGTGTATAGTGTATATCAGGAGTTAGTCATCAGTATAACAGTGATATATAATTATACAATGAAGAATTCAAATACATTCGCGTCTTTTAGCGATCAGTTTGTGTGTCGGCCTCTGAAGAGATCTGGTCGATAATATTAGTTCTCTAGTTTCCATGTAGCTGTTTTAATGTGTGTGGCATAATGAGTAATAATCTGCCAATCATTTTCCAATTATTTGCAAACAGATAAACTAACAAATGTATAGGCTTTCTGTACATAGGATGCAACTATTTAGGTTACCATTTTGCGGAAATACTCCTCTTCCTTTGTCGCCTGTCTTTTGCCAAATGCTCCACCTGCATCCCTGATTCAATACATTGCAAATGGGTTATAACAGCGTTTCAAAAGAGCAAATCCACACTTAAAATGAAACAAAAAGTTGCAAAACAAAAAAAATCATCAATCGCAGACATAATCAGTTTTGTCATTATCTTCCAAAAGTACCGAATTAAATAAATTAAAAAAGTAGAAATCTGCTGTAATTTAAGTAAACAGCTAGCACAAATACAATCATGCTCAGCAGTGACCAAGTCAAAAGAGATCAGCACTATTATTACTATATGTCTATATGATACACAAGAAAGGGCCTAATTACAAAAACATAATATGATAATGTTAGGATATGATAATTACTTATGATGTGTGATAAGAAAAACTTGCGAAAAAGTTAAAATGTCCTAAGATTGCTTTTTGTAATTAACTTATGATAATCGTAAGATGTCGCGCCTGTAAATCGAGAACTTACGATAGACTTGTGACCTAACTAACTTGTGATAAACTTGCAAGAAATCATTAGAAGTTTCTGTAATTAGGTGGGCCACAGTTAATATTACTTGCAATGATAATTAGTACAAACTATAAACACACATTATTTACATAAAGCACTGTCTACCTGACTGCTCCTCCAGTACCACCTCCCTGAAATCACAACAAAAACAACTCAAACGAAAAGTACTAAATGCACAGCAACTTCATGATAATGATATTAAGCATACATGATATCTACATTGCCGGTAAATGATGCAATAAAAAACAAGGATCAAGAGCCATAAATGCTACTTTAACCTCAAAAATACTAGTTATCATTCAAATTTAATAACACAATTATAACCAACTGGCTGTTCACAATAAATATAAGCAGGCCAAAATAATCATCAAATGCACAGCATTACAGTTGATCAATCAAAATGCATTTATAACCACATCATAACACTGCATCACAAATCAATCATTCTTTGTGTGATGGTGTATATTTTACCGACTTCTGTGTCAAAAATTTTTTTCTGACTGTTCTGCTACCATGTTTTTATTGGTGAAATAAAAAGGAAGAGTGAGCGAGAAAACACTGAATACCTTGCCAGCTCCACTGCCGGCTGCTGGCTGCTGGCTGTCGCTAGACATGAATCGTACTTGAGTGAAAGAGCTGAACAGCAACACATAGAAGTATTACACAGAATATACAATACAGTACACTCTTCACACTAATCATAATATAAAATGCTGCTAAGATGACAATTACCTTTTGTTACACAAAATAAGAATGCATCAAACGGTCTATCACAGACCCCAAAAGAGCCCAAAATGGAGAATATGCCTTCAGAACACCGTCAGTTATACACAGTAGGTTGTCGACCATGGCTAGCTCAAAAAGAGTGTTCCAAAGTAACGTTAACATGGCCACAAACTTTAGACTTGCCATCAGAATTTTAGTGCAAGTTATCATAGTCCAATTTTGCTATTTTCAGTTACTGCCACTGGTCACCAACAAAATCACTTGCCAACACTTTCTTTGAGCCTTGCATGGTTGAAAACCCCAGACTGCCATTAGAATTTCAACACTATCACTGATAATTATTTCCGCAGCCATGCCAGTTGTTGATCACTGTTGCTGCATTGCAATCACCTATGAAGACTACCTCTGAGCCCACTGTGGGTAAAACAACCCATGTCTGCTTGTGGAATGTCAATGATATCCATAGACATATGTTATTACAAGTCTGAATGGTATATTGCCATTTCAGGCTGTCAGGTATCACAGAGATAATTTGTAAGCAGTGTCTTTTGCTTCATCATGGTCAATTCTCTCACGTTTGCCATTGAAAAAACATACTTATCATTTTTCCAATGTGCATTTGTGGTCACTCTTAATTTGGAACAGCTTATTTAATGATGTGGTGATGGCTGATAATATTAACGTATTCAAGAAACGTTTAGAAAAATAAATTCTGGTCATTATATGATTTCGTATATTTATTTGCAGCTCAAAAACGTGGGGCTGGAAGTGTACAATAATTTCAGTACAGACTGCTTGAGTTTTATGAATATTAAATTTTAGAATGAGCCTTAGCCTCTTCCGTAAAACTCATTGCATTGCATTGCATTGCATCAACACAAGCAAAGCAGGCGTGCATAGAAATAAAGTACAATACGAAGATTAACAGTGACATTAATGACTTCTGTTCTTGCAGTATTTATTTACACTGCTAGGAATCATAATTTCAGTTCTGTTCTGTACAGATATTTACTTCAGACAAGCCGGTAGGCGACTGGTTCGCTCGCTGCTAACACTTCCTATTCGACTTCAATAGACATTATATAGGCCTGTCTAGACACGTCTGACCAAAAACAAACCATTTCCGGTTTCGTAGAATCCGAATTCTACGTATATGTGCACAGCAGTTCATTATAGGCAACTACGACGACATGTGGAGCGGTTTGGCAGCATTGGAATCGAGTTGGTCCCTCGAACGACAGTTCGCGATATGACGGATATCGCACAATATCGCAAGTTTGACTTGTTGTGGTGGAGGCATTTTCACACGTAGACCCTCGATTTTTAGCCATCCTACAGGTATGTCGGACCTCTATCGATCCCTGTAAAATTACTGGAATATCTCGATTGACGGCCCAGATATCGCAAGCTAAACATGGTCCCTCGTACGATCGTTCACGATATGACGAGTATCGCACAATATCGCAAGTTTGACCTGTTGTGGTGGGGGCATTTTCACACTTAGACCCATGATTTTTGGTCGCCCCGTAGACATGTCGGACATCTATCGATCCCTATAAAAGGACAGGAATAGCTCGATTAACAGCCGAGATATGGCTAACGAAACATGGCCCCGCGCATTTTGCATAGTGCGAAAACGATTTTTTTTCGAACTTTCTGCTCATTTTTCCCGTACTGAAAGTCGGGGGGCAAAAAATCCCATACCACCACGTTGAACGCAGCCCAGATGATTTTAAATACGAAGTGTCTGCGGGTACGGTACCGTATCCATTGTTGAAAACGCTACAGGTACGGTACCGTATTCCCAGCGCAACCGGAATGGGATACGGTAATTTTCAGTAAACTTGCAACAGAGAATTAAGTGTAATGCCTCAGATG
>Ga0056131_1000192_pt1 | contig 13132 bp, 10 predicted proteins | sample WorMetLIZISLAND1_2_FD_67480 | JGI IMG/M metagenome (GOLD analysis project Ga0056131, IMG submission 67480) | Marine gutless worms symbiont microbial communities from Max Planck institute for Marine Microbiology, Germany - Olavius clavatus LIZARD... ...
GCTGTCACCGCCGATTCCGCCGAACATATCGTGTGTCGTGTGGTGCCTTGACATGCGCACCGGTAGTCGCAATGGTGGTGCTGGTGCGGTCAGTGGTGACGGTGAGTTTGTCATATTAGGCCTGCCGGTATTTTTAAGATGTCTCAAGACCAGTTTTGATACGGTATTTACCATACACATGTCAAGTCAATAATTCTTTCTTCCATGGATATACATTTGGGGCCGGTGCGGCCAGTGTGGTGTTTCGTGACATCCGTCCTCTTGTTCCATGGCTCAAATCAGTATAATTACTTTTCCCGTCGTCTGGCCCGTTGTCTGTCGACGACGAGACCATGCACTTGGCCCAATTAAGACTAATTAGTAATTATATAATTAGTAATTATTGACCCGTCGTCTGTCCCGTCTTCCCGTTATCTTTTGCTAAGATCTCTCCTCCCACTTTACGTGGTATACCCTTTACGTCATATCCTCTCCCGTGATTATAGACAATCTAAAACATAATCACGAATTCCTGATAACTAAACTCAACTATGAGGCAGGCTCTATACTTACGACTCAGACATCGATGGAATAACCAAATGCCTAACAACTACATAATCGGCATAACTAATTACTGCATAAGTAATTAATATGCAGATAATGCCACACGGATCAGTTCGGAATACAACCATTACAGCACCATTCCACAAAATTATCGAAACATATAGCAAAAACTCGCAGAACTTTCCATCTCCCACTCCTACTAGTTTGTTTACATTAGTAGGCCTACATCATCCCCGCAGTTGTCAATTTCAAGAGAAAGTCAGAATATAATAATAATATAAATATAAATTATTAAAATGTTACTATAACGTGTTTGTTTAGGGAAACTTTATAATTTAATAAATAAATAATTTATATAATTTTATTGTTACAGAAAGTGAAACTAGACGGCAAGTTATCTTGACTAGGGCTGTGCTGTCACTGTAAATTTGTAAAATGCTGTGATTACCGGATGTACCGTACAGTCCGTACTCGAATATCCCAGCAAAGTTAACATATTGATCACAAGTGTCGAGTTGTCAGTAACGCACTTTACTTATATCGTCTTTATAATACTAGTTAGTACCTATAGGCTAACAATCTAGTGTATGGACTGAAAACTCTCTGGCATACTACATTCCGACACATCAGTGAATTATCAAAAGAACTCGTTCTTCCGCACAGTTAGAGACTGGAACTATCTCCCAGAAGAAACCGTACTTGCATCCACTGCTGAATCCTTCAGGAACTATATCTCACCATAAACTACCTCCGGGGTAGCACTGGTGAAAGGGAGTCACGCCCCTTCCGCGAGGAGCCGGGACGCGAGTCCCTATTTTATCCATGGCACTTGCACTATGTTTCTTGGTTATCCATGCACTCTGCACTGCCGACATGCCAACCCCCATAACACGCTTAGCTGCAGTGATTAGCAATAGCAGATTAAGGTCATCGAACTGTCAAATGGGATCAATTTTGTGATTTTTGCCAGCAATAACGAATCAATTACACTAATAGCTGTTTTTTGGACAGGTATTTTTCTACTAACTAGCCTTAGGCTCAAAGTGAAATACAGGGCACATTTTCATGCATAATTACCTTTCAAGGGCATACATACAAAGTCATCGATTATGGCACTAATCAAAGTCAGTAAGCTTATGCAATTTTATATTAGTGTATGTACCTCAAGTACAATTTATAATAATACTAATGACTCGCTACTGAACTAACTTGCTTTACTTTCAAGCACATATTCACTCAGCAATCAATTCTGACAAAAGCAGAGTTAGCAAACACCATGCACACAGCACTGTAGTTAATAATAACACATCACAATTATGCATTATCACATTATCACAACACACTTATCTATTACACTCAATTAAAGACAACCACTTACAGAGCTAATCATTTCAGTACTTTGACACTTCTGGTTAGGGGACAGAAGGGCATCTGGCCTGTAAAATGCTCATACACATCTGGCAATACCCAGCATAGACTCAAGTAACATGGTCCATTTTTGCTATTCTAGGTTAAGCCAGCCCAAAAAGTAATCTTTTGGGAATTGTTGCAGTACTTTTTCCAGACCCGGTGCCCTTCCTGTTGCCCAGCCAACAGTGTCAAAGCACTGAAGGATAAAGTCAATATTATAATAAACAAGAACCTCACTTGTTGCCATGATAGCCGATTATACTGTATACGACGTACAGTATAGCTACATTATACTGAGAATAGCTGTCGTCAGCACTGCAGAGTGACACAGTAGTGAAAATCAGCCTCATTAACATCCCATCCGTAACAAATCTTTTCCATCCGCACCCCATCCCCACAAAGCACAGCTCCATCCCTACCCACCTCATGCATTCTATAACGAGATTCCAGTATTATTCCAGTATTTACAAAGAATATGAAGAACATATAAAGAATATGTGACAAATGCACATAACACATAAAACAGTTCAGCAAGATAATACTGCTACTGTGTCATTCTTTAGTCAGCACAAGTAATGACTTATTTACAATTTCAAACCAAAGTCTCTTTTTGATGCCAGAAGTTTGCAGTTGATGCCTGTCAGCTTTTTAGCCCTTCGTTGTGTTTTGGGGCTAAATGATACACCGTACTTCTACAGCAAAAGTGTCTGGAGAAGTAAACAGGAAGTACTATTCTAAGTACATGATGGTACAACTTTCAACCTCCCTACACTGACCCTGAGCACAATATACAGTGACACAGACAGACAGAGATGGACAGACAGACAGATAGACAGAAGACAGTATGATCGGCTAAAAATAGAGACAACAATATCTAAAGTTAAATACAGTGACACAAACATGACTAACCATTAACACAACTGACATGAAGTCATCAAATAAAGCACAGCATATTAAAAAGAAATTTGTAACACACAAATAAGTCACAGATATGACACAAATATGCAGCAAAAAACACAAAAACGATAGATAACAATGCTGTGAACGAAGCTCCAAAAAGTCTTGTGTAATATTAAACAGCTAGGAATGGCATAATGTCTTCAATGCAGTTGATGATATGAAGCTTTGAGAAAACTCCTTTAACAATGTCCTTTGTACATACTAACCCTGTACAACAGCACAAAATGACAGAATAAAAGCAGTAGTTGCAACAGCAGTAGCAGCAGTGATAGAAGTAAGAAGCAGCCATAACCATCATGCTGTACTATCATGATATACAACTAAAAAGTTGTCACTTAGCAATGTTTGTAAGTAGCATACAACAGCCATGCTGTAGTATTATGTTGCAAGGAGACCGCACAATGCTGCAATAATTAACTGCTAACCTAAGTATGGCAACTATGGCAGAAGAGTTTTGGTTAACTGCACATGACCACATGCAGCCACAGGGAACGCTCCATGTAAAAATTACAAATTACCAGCAAAACATATGAGCACAGGCAATTTTCATAATAATCTGGTGATGTTTCCCCTGCACTATATTGCAGATGATAGGGCTGCAGACAGAGAATCCGGACTAATTATCGACGTAATTAAACTAATTACTGGGAAGTAACCCAACCTATATGACTATTGACCATGATAACTCAAAGACAGACAGACATACATATGGACGGAAAGGTAACCTTAGCAAAGCAATACTGCACTTGCACTACATTCATTCTGCAGTATTAAAAGTATTCTGGAACTTCAGAATAATGATATATCACCAACTGACAACAGTATTAATAATTATAAAACTTACACTTATCGTAAGAAATAGAATCATCAGTTATTCTATGTGTCATCAGTCTGGCAACTTCCTTAAACACTTCCTGCAAATGTAATTGTCAACGCACTTATGACACAATATGCACATACATGTAAGTCTCACAATTAGGTGCCTTTCACTATAGCAACTACTAACAGCTCCTTAGGATGCTGTGATCACAAAAGTTTTAGTTCAGATTATTATGCAACAGATTCTGAAAATGTACCTATCAGTGACATAAAGTAGTTTAAGAAGTAGCCTAGTCAAAAGCTCTAAAAAAAAGTACAAGTAACTGGCCAAAACTCCACTTTAGCATCGAGTGAAGCTACTTGAATAAAAGTAGAAATCTAATTCACATAAATAGAAAGTGATCTGCTAAAAACTAACAGTGTTAATTTTATGTCTGTGAGTCTGTGCCATAGGCGACTATTCATTAGAATGTAGAGTACCATAACTTATGGAAGTACTATAGTGTAGACTGAGAGTTTCACACCCAGTAGGATACGTGTGATTCAATGACAAATGTGCCAGTTGGCAGGCTGCAGGGTCAATCGCTGGAAGCTAAAGATCAGACATACTTTTTGATAAGTTACTGTAACAGTTGTTTACAGTTTTGATAGAAATATGTGCATGTCTTAACATGTAACAATTTGTGTCAAGCAACACAAAATGTCATAATTATAATCTTTTACATAGCAGGCTCTTGAAAGTAAGCTGCCAAAAGTCTTCGAGGCAGTGAGCTAAAAGTCATCATTAATATTTGCATTTGGACTCAGACATATCGGTGGCGAAAATAACAAAATAGAAGAAAGAAATCAGAGTAAAGTAAAAAATAGTCTCCCAAGAAACTATTGCAATAAAAGTAGAAATTAAAAATATCTAATTGAGTAAAGTTAAGTACTTTGTTACTCTACACTACTGGACATATACCTTGGAACCAAATCTTTGGTTTTTGTAATATGGTGTCAGCTGTCTGATGACAATATTGGCTGCATCCTTTTTAGACAGCTTTTCCTCATGCGTACTTTCTGCTTTCACAGTCAAATGTTTAAAACCGTCACTAGAGTGGCTTGAATGAGCTCGGCAGAAGTCACCATCTACTGCCAACACACCCAGTTCACAACTAGCCTGGGACTTTGTATGTGGATGCTGGCTTTGACATTCTGTAGCAGCTTTGGCTCCAGTTGACTGCTTAGAAGCTTGAAGTTTATCGACTTTTGTTTTTGCATTTAACAATTTCTCCTGTTTTGCAGTTAACTCCTATACACAAAATATCCACAAGCAAATATACAAGACAGCACCAGCAACACAAAAGTATGCAAAGCTTCCACAGTGCACAGGAGAAATCTTATAACTCACTGCACATGCACAATCTTCAGCAAAAGTAGTCAAGTGGGACATGAACTTAATTGCAGTTTTGTAGCAACATCGCTAAAATGCTGATATGCTAGTTTAAATAAATTGCAATAGAAAACAATCACATGACTGCATTGTTTTCAATAATTACTGGATTGCTGACATGTACTATCAACCAAACTGGTCAAAATGTTGACATCTTACAAAGACAATCGTGAGATTAGACTGGTTTGTGATGAGAATGGATCGAGTGTACAAAAACTGTCAAGGAATTTCCACAAGTCACTACTCACTAGTCATAATAGTCTACAGCAGTTTTGGTATCTCAATGAAAAGGTTTCATGCAGCCACATCAGTCATGTCACAGTGGCTGAAACACTAGCATCCAAGCTTCACCAATGTAACAAAATTGTGGCGAACACAGTGAATAGTTTTTCAACTCTACTCATTCATTTGCATTACTATGGCTAAAAGTTTAGTTTTTAATTCTAAGCAATGGAATGATAATATTATAATAATTAACTCAGTACTAGCTAATGATTCAGATGTGTCATTTGGAGCAGGTAATATGCTCTTTTAAATGGACAACGGATATTATTTCTGCACACATCCTTTCAAGATATTTTAAGTAGCTTTAGGGCTTATACTTTTGGTCCACCTTGTACATCACATACGAACAGTTGAGTTGGCAGACCTTGACAATGCTGTTGGTAGCACCATTACAAACTTCCTGGTCTTGCCAGTCAATGTAGCTTATGGTCGGAGGACTGTCAGATATTCTAACTGATTTTCTCGATTTCACTGCCACACTAGTTGCAGTATTAGCAGCATCTGCAGCTAGCACGTCACTGGACTCTGACTTATCTGACATCTCAGGTGAGTGGCCAATATCATGTGAAAGGATTATGTGACTTTGAGTGTCAGAGTGGTTACTGAGGTCATCTCCTGGACAGGCACAATCATCAACAAAGTCTCTGATGCTGTCTGAAGTTGTAGTTTCACTCAGAGAAGAAAGCTCAACATTGTCACGAAGCTCACGAACATTACATAACTTAAAGGCATCACAGCTATCACCAGATTTGTCGGAAGACTTCAATTTACATGCAGGTGAAGACACGGCAACCTCATCTTTATCACAGTAAGTATCAGGCACCACGTTCACAGCAGCATTATTCGCAGTAACATCAACCAGAGATGCATCAACAACAGAATGCCAATTTTCTGTGGTTGGAACCAGTGAGTGACTATCATCAACACATTCTACACTGTCATCATCCTCATTGTCAGCAGGGCGAGGAATGAGATCAGTGTGCAGCTCATGTTGTCCCGTCAACCTTTTGATCTCACTGACACGTTTCATCACGGCAGCCTTGTATGACACCGGCAACTTGCATGCATTGAGCAGCTCAAACTCCATAGAAACTGCACACTGATGAGCTGCATCAGCACCAGCTGCCATGCTACCTAACCAACAGTGCTCTGTGTTTTCCACCAGAGCAGACTCGAGAAGTGCCAAGCAGTGCTCTCGAGCCTAAAACGTATCACATTATAAGTAAGTAATCCATATAGCCCACTAACTGTAAAATAACCTCAAATTACAACAAATTTGTATATCATTATATCACAGCATGCACATAAAGTTTCAACAAACATGGTAGAAGTACTTTAAATGATTACAATTTACTTTGATCGAGTTCAAAAACAAACAATAACAATATATTTAAAAACAAACTTCTAATAAGAAAAAAACACACTGTATAACACAATGCTGCTGTAATGTGTTGTAAGCTTTACAAAAAAGCAAAATGTCATCGACGTCCAAAGTAACACTGTAACACTAAATAACTGGCGATAGAGCCAATATCAGAACAAGACTACATAATATCCTTGATAAAAGAAATGTTTCCAGAGTCGACGTTTTCGTCAAGTTCTTTCAGTATGTCAATACTGACATTGACATACTGCATGTAGAATAGTACAGTCTATCAGAATGTGCTCAACAGCCAAAGGAGACTGGAAAGTACAACACAAATGACAGAAAGCTGCAGATACAGAAAAACATGGAAAAGCATTGCCAGAATACGTTCACCTTCTGGCGACTGCCAGTAAATGAATGTACAGAAGGAATAATGAAAGGCAACTGGCAGCCACAGAGCCTAAGACATTGACAATATAATGCAAGGCCACTAAATGTTACAAAAATTATTCACAAACTACGAAAGTAAAAATTATAAACTTCTTGATGAAGAATGAATGCCAGAAAACTCATCAACATAAGATGAATATGTATGGGGCTGTGTTATGATAACTGATGCAATCTACTACGGAGGATAAAATTACATTGTCAAATACTCAACATTTGAACAGCCAATCCAATATACCTTAACTGTCAACTTGGAAATCTTGCGACTAGACGCGCATCGTAATGAGCAGTCAGCTGTGGGCGGTTCCCATTCAGGCTCGGCAGCTGCTGTACAACCCTGCAGCAACACCGACACACAGGGTGGTCCAAAAAAGTGATCAGTAGAGATCATAGCATCGATCAAATACTTTGCAACACTGCCTTGTGAAATGCTAGTACATTACCTTGCTTTAGCTGTGGGGCGGGCAGATGCCTAGTGCTGAGGCCACTGTAGTGGGCCCAATGCACATCCCTGAAGTGCCAATAGGCTAACACAACCTCTTAGAAGTCTTGGTAAATTTCAGGAGATAAGAGGGCCAGTTTCAAGAACAAATATCAGCATATATGAGAGATATATGTTGTTTACAGATTAAAACAGACAGATAGTCAGACAGAATTGTTGGCAGGTAGCCAATGGACACAGCGAGCAATGCATGTGCACTCACCAGATGGTAGCACTTATGTGCATGAAATGACATCATGACTGCCATCTTGGAAGTATGACATCACACCAAAAATCCAACTCCATCATTCGAGGCATATTTACTTGAAGAACAATCCTGCCAAATTTCATCACGGAATGACGGAGCCTTAGGCTTTTTTGAAGAAGCCACCCCAACAAGAAAAAGAACAACATGAGTAGCAATATGGGATCAGTTCCTGATCCAATAAACGGTTTCATAACATTAAACTTGTAGTTGTTCATGCAACACATCAGAGTAGAACAAACAGGCTGCAATGCTGACCTGATTGCGTCTCCGGAATTCATCCATTATAAACTTGCGCCGTTTTAGCTTCTCTCTTTCCTCGTCGACGTCACTACCTCGACTGTCGTCGTCACTGTCAGCGCCAAACTCACTGGGTAACACACAAACAACATCAGTAGACTGGTAGACTCATCAACATTCAGCTAAACTCGATCATCATAAAACTGCAACAAACAATCAACACCTAAGACCAACATCCTATATAATGGGGGAAATCACGCTATTTCACCTAAAATTTTTGAAATTCATGTTTCCAAAAATTCGCAGTCAGATTTTCAAAAATTTGTGGAAATTTAACAGGTGTCATTCCAACATTATATCGATGTACAATCACGGTGTAATTAACGCAAAAACTAATCAAATGCTTGTGCATAAAACCATCACATCTGAAAAATATTCTAAGGTGCGCAAAATTTTTCTGCATTTTATTGGTTGATATGCCAAGATAGTCCAGCAGCTATTAAGAAGCAAACAATTTTGTTTCCGAAATCCCAACTGGTGGAGGCCACAAGGCAGAAATTCACAGAAAATCATTGCTTTCCCAAAAAGCTCAATTTTTCACAGACATCTAGTTTCACAGAAAATGCCACAGCCGATCATGAATTATGCTGATCTCTATCAACAGCTAAAAGCAGCATTAAAACAGCCACGACATATTGTGGCTAAGAGAATAACATCAAAAACACTGCACAAACATCAGATACACTAGAAATAATTCCACTGTTTGATACAGACAAAATTCTAAATCAAAACACACCGTTTTACTCCCTTTCGTCCACCCCCATACAACTTTCTGTCAGGTTCATCTGATTCATGCACCCAACTTGTCCGACCCTTCTGCAAAACATCACGTACCCAATAGCCAAGCAACAGCCTAGCACATCAAACAGTAACAATTACACTGACATGCCACTGTAACTGACCATTTACATAACAAATATTTAAATGTAAGACATGGGATTACAAGGCTAGCAAACGGCAGATGGAGCAAATTTAATAACCTAAGCCAAAGGGTATCAATGTCATGGGTCTTCATAGCTCCAGGTACTTTCTCTGAATCCTATCTCAACTGGGGGGGATGGTTCAGTAGCCAAGCAAATGGCAAAAAACAAAACCACGTAATATCAGAAGCCTGAACAGACACATTATCTTTTTCCCAGTTGCCAACACGACAGCATATGTTGTCGGAAGGCCACAGAACTGACACAGGAAATCTGGAAATGCACGTCTGCCATCACTGAGGACAGCAGAGAAACCACTTTCTATTTCACAGGCTGTATGTGGCTCTGCAAATGGGAGATGTGGTCTCAATTCTAGGCACTTTTGTACACTATTAATCTGTCATAGCAGCTATTTATGTCTTACATTAATTTTCAAGCCTACAGCTTTGTGTTATTGGATAACAAAAGAATAATCAGGCCAATGTACTATCCAAAGTGCTTATAACTACTTCTCTGCATGATGGATCATGGAGATTTTCCTGCAATTAGTACCAGGCCTTCAAATTCCCAGCAGAAAAGGTCGTCTGAAGTTCTAATGTACTTCATTAGTACTGCATTTCAGTAAGATGTACCAAGAACGTGGATGCCAAGCTCACACGTCATGTGTCAGTAACAATAAACACATGAAGCAACCGATATTTACAGGTGTCTGCACTTAGTACAGGAAGCTGGATAAGTTTGTTCATTTTATACCAGCAGTTCACAAAAAAGAAACTAAAAACAAGAAACAAAACTGCACATAGTATCAGCCTGCTTACTCGGTGGCGCTTTGGGTTAGATGACGGTGCAGTGCCAATCTTAGCATCTGCAGAAAGTCTTTTAACAGCTGCAGGATTCTGACAGAAATCACAAGAATTGTTACACAGAGGCGGCGGGTCGCCAAAGTACTTTGCAATTGCCGCATGACGACAGCTGAACACATCAACACAATTAACATCAAGTTTTGCAGATACAATTCCAAAATAAAAGATAAGCATTTCAAGTCCAACATATATCATTAGTCTTCAATACTCTTCATATGCTTTGAACAGTCACCTATTCTGCTGCTGGCTGTCTAACCCACTGACTTATCTGACAGAAATACTTGGTACAATACAATAAAATCATTTGTATTTTTATGCAACATTCCATTCAAAAGTGCTGACAGAATGAAAAGTCAGTGGTGACATGCTCACATGAAAACTTGGTTTTGAGGCAATGTTTGAAAAGATCGGTGTCAGTAATATGATGTATGTAATCTGGGAGACTGTTCCAGAAGCAAAGACTGCACTGTCTGAACTTTGTTCTTGTATTTGGCTTAGTGACAGCAGCTGACGGGCAGACCTCAGTACAGCCTGGGGTCAACTGCTAGGCTTCATGACTGTCTGAATGCAGTCGGTTAGATACGGTGATTCCCAGTCGGTATGTAATGTACGAGGTGCACAAAAGGAGCATTACAAGACAGAGAGTTTGAACTTGATCACTATCAACAACAAGTGGAGCTGCTGGAGTGCTGGTGTTACATGGTCAATCAGACAGATATCTAGAATGAGCCATGCCACCGCATTGAGAACGTGCTGTAATGGTTCGATAGTAGATGGCAGCAAACTGGCTGGACAGAGTTGTAATAGTCCAGCCAGGAAAGTACTTCAGATTCACTACAGTAATTACCTCACTGTGTAACTAAGTTAACACAGCTGCAGGAAGAGCACCGAGGACATTCATTCAGTGCAAAGATGCCATTGGCTGAGCTACAGAAAAAGCAATTTCAAACGTTCGCCCTTGAGTATACTTCAGCCTGAAGATCCAGGCTCCAGAGCCTGAATATTCAGGCTCCATATCTGAAGTATCTTCCTGGCAGGATAAACAAATATCGAAACTAAACAGTTGCTGTATCTATGACTGACAACATTTCAATAACAGTTAACTTCTCTCAGCAGTCAATAGTATCATACCATGGCTCTTCAGCCAACTTTGCAAGTGATTCAAATCCAGCCAGATTAGCCTGCATTCTAGCAGCCTTGCCTTTTGACTGCTTCTGCATTCCACAAACCACAATATATATGTTAGTAAAATAAGTAGTAAATAAAGTGTCCATTTATATAGCACATTCTTAAAAAACCTCTAATGTACTAAGTATATCTTGTCAATCTTTCACAAAAAAGTGTGTAAACTGTTAAGACTCAGTGCTGGGTCACAAACACTGTCTGGCAGCTAATTCCACGTCGTGATTACAATGCTCAATCAGCACATCAAACATCATACGAACACAAAAACAGGAATAGACACAGGACCAGCTGATCTCTTAACAACCTGAAAGTTTTAACAATGGGTACTTAACCAATTAACAACCTGTAAGTTTTAACGACTCATGACAAAGGACGCCAGGGACTGTGACAAACAGAGAAAAGAACCTGTGGGGCCGACCTCTCACCTGAGGGATATACGGCCTGAAGAAGAGAGAAAAGTTTCAACAATGGGTAGATTCGATTTCTCGACCTTGAGCGCGTTACAAATTATTGTATTGTATTGTTGAAACTTTTCTCTCTTATTCAGGCTGCATATCCCTCAGGTGAGGGATCGGCCACACAGTTTGGCATGGGTGTTGATGAACCCTGAGTGCCACAATGCATAACATTACAGAGGGACAGACAGACAGTCGGATGACATTATGATGCCAATGGCCAATCATACTGTGTGCAGTATCATCAGTATGATAGGTCAATAAACGAAATTATTAACAGCTGGGCCTTATAGCAGGGCCCTAATGCCCACAGAGAGCGCAGTGTCTGAACAGTTCTAGCACAAGCCCTGGTTGAACCCAACTGAAAAAATGCCAACAAAATAACACACCTTCTTCGTAGAATCCTTCTTGATAAGAAAAGCAACGGTATCGCGGTCACGTCGAGAATAATAAAGTCTACAGTATGAGCACTTGCCATCTCGGCCAGCACGACCAGATTCCTGGTAAAATCCAGCCACTGACTTTGGCAAATCCCAGTGAACAACAAACCTAAAACAGCAGCACTGCAGCATGTAAGCTAAAACTATGGGTACAGGCTCAACATACTTTATTTAATGTCACAGCTTTCATTCAAGAGTTAACTAAACTTTTGGATAAACAAAATATTCATTATACTATCAGTAAGTGCAAGAAAATATGCAGTTTCTTCTCTAAGCATAATCCTGCTAATTAATTACAATGTACTCACCATTTTGACACAAGTAATGAAAGGACATAATCTAAGAAAAGTGCAACTACAGTTCAAATAATTATGTCACATGTGCACTCTATACCTTTTGACAATGGTCGTATTTTTTTCTCAACAGAACTAGCAGTAAACCTAATGTGATTTGCATTCAGCTTGACACAAAAGCCACAGTCTGCATCTCTGCAGCTAACAAGTGCTGCTATCATTATAAAACAACACAGTTTTAGAAATCTGCAAAAACTGTGATTACTCCACCAGACCTGACGTTTGGTTTGTCAACACCCATGCCAAAGCTGATCGTTGCAACAATGATGGCAATGTGTCCATCCATCCACTCAGACTGTGTCTCAGATCGGATGCCAGCTGCGAGAGCTGCGTGATATGGCTTTGATGGTAAACCTCTGGCAGTTAATTCACTTGCAACCTCTGTACATGTTTCTCTTGCACGACAGTAGATAATACCACAACCTTTCTTCACCTAAAATTCACAACAAAATACAACTAATAAAGCAATTTGTCTGATCAGTAAATTTATCCAATCCAATATGAGCATGCACCACTACGAGTGCATTGCGCTATGCTTCGTAAACATCCTCCAGTAGACCCGGTCCTGAGCTGCCTCTCTTGCTTCCGGAAGCCCAGTGTAGGAGTTT
>Ga0056131_1000194_pt1 | contig 13107 bp, 8 predicted proteins | sample WorMetLIZISLAND1_2_FD_67480 | JGI IMG/M metagenome (GOLD analysis project Ga0056131, IMG submission 67480) | Marine gutless worms symbiont microbial communities from Max Planck institute for Marine Microbiology, Germany - Olavius clavatus LIZARD... ...
CCTAAGAACAATAGATAGAGAGGCTTAGCTAGATAATATTTATAATTACGATACCGAAATATAGTGAAGCGCTGTTCATCACACTGGCCTCGGCCTTGTCAACTCATGGCCTCGTTAGCAAGCCTGATAATGACGATATGATATGATCGTCCATCTCAGCCTGAACAATCTTTTCTCGATTCACCCCTTTAAGCACTTGTCTGCTCAAGGCTTTCAGTCTCTCAACATCAGTCACTTCTCAATCCTTCATTCCAGACTTTAAACTCAACCTTTTCGTCTTGACAAACAAGGACGACAAATGATAATAATTATTTTCTCATCACATTATCATCGTACACGGTACAGTATATGGTATCGCATGAAACTTGAAGACAAAAGTATCGCTTAATTTCGAGTAATAATTATTACTTTCCTAAGCGACCCAAAACGGGCATCTAAAATGTTCTAAATTTCAATAACGTGCTTTTTTTCAGATTTATATATTTTCTCAGTCTTTTCTCTCTGCAACTTTGTAGCAAATAAAGACACAGACAACAGTAGGCCTATATAACTTTTAACGTTCATAGAAACTTCAACGACAGATAGCTGCAGCGAGTGTGCAACTGCAACGTAATATACCAACATTACCATATGAACTGCAACTGCCACAAACGTTGGCAAATCAGCAGGAGTTCATAGTGAGTGAGTGAGCAGTTTCTTAACGGCACATCAGCACAATATAGGCTATGCAGTGCCATACTATTAAAATTACATAGAAATTAAGTATTTACAATAGGTTTAAAAACAATAGCAGTAGTGAAATTGATTAGACGAATAAAAGTAAAGTCACAAGAGACGATAAAGCCCAATATATCTAATAAAACCAAGAATATTTTGGACGTTGACCGTGTCGAACAATTCATGCAAAGAAGAAACGTTGAAGTATCTCTGTCTTACCACCTTACAGTGGTTACACCCGAAGAGCACATGAGCTACTGTTAACGCACAGTCACAGTGAGAACATTCTGGTTGATCTTGTCGATCACAGGCTATACAAATGAACTCAGCTGAGTCAATTAGCAGTCAGCAAAACATCGTCATATGAAACAGCTGTATGTATGCATATAGGCCTTTAGCCTAACAGAAACGGAGTTCACAGCCGGACTACAGTGAGCAATAACTGATAACAGGCAGATGCACACTCACAGCTGCAGAATCTTAGGACACAGAAAAAATCATTATCATCATGGTAATGAATATCTTAAACCAGCTAAATAGTAAATAAAATGGTCAATAAATTAACAAGCATGAATGTACGATAGATCCGGATCTGGCGTACAGTGACGTATTGTGTTCGTTCACCAGGGGGCAGCACTTTTCTGGTGAAATGACGTCATGGCCGCCATCCTGAAAGTGTGATGTCAAATAAAAAATCGGATTCCGTCGAACGATGCATAATTACTTGAAGAACAATGTTGCCAAAGTTCATCGAGATCTAATTTGAGACGACGGAGCCTTAGGCTTTTGTAAGACGATCGTCGCCACAACAACAAGATGAGTAGCGATATGAGATCAGTTTCTGATCTAAAAAGTATATGACATTAAAAAAGTACGAGTAAATGGAAATGCATTTAAAAACAACTGAGTGATGTAATTAGTACAACAATAACAGCAGAAAGATGTTTTATTTCAATGATAAAAATGTAGCAAAAATGTAGTAAATAGAAAAAAAACGACTAGATGAGTGACTAGTATTAAATTATGATATGTCACTCATTGCACACCATACACAAGTGAACTAACATGAGACATATACTACACTATTTCACAATGACCACACTCTAATAAGTTACATGATGCAAAATAATAACATATAAATAATTAATGCACTGCACGGACACTGTTGGTTTGGCAACAGGAAGGTCAAATGGGCTTCAACAAATCCAGTCCTAACAATTCCCAATTGTTATATATATGTATTACGTTATATTATATATAAGATACGTTATGATACGACATATGAGCTGCAGTAGTTCTTCTATGCAATTAGTTTGGCATCTTGAAGGGCAATCACCTTGTAACAAACCCACTCTAGTAAGTCTGCAAGGACTCCAAAATAGGTTAAAAACGAAAGCAGTCACAGCGGTAGTATTTACAGACAGTAGAAAATCACGGCAAAAAATGGTAAAAAAACGGCACACTTTTGTGAAAATCGCAAAAATCACGGCAAAATCACCGCAGTTTATATAGCTGCTAATTTGTTAAAACTCCTAGTTTCCAACTCCCAAAATACATAGTTTACATACTACGATATGACGTCATGGTCACATATTCCGCCAGTAAGTAACAAAGCACGCAGACTTGTGTTAAATTTGCATAATAAACTTCAAATTATGCTGATTAAAAACAAAACATTCTTGCGAAAACGTAAAAGTACGGCATTTTGGCAAAAACACTGCATTTTGGCAAAATCACGGCATTCACAGCATTTGACGAAAATCATGGTTTCCGTGTTTCCGTGATTATCTACTGTCCCACCCTAGTAATATTCAATAATATTAACAAAAGTTTGGCACCTTGGAGGGTACTCGGCTTGTAACAAACCCAACCTGCTTCACTACTACGGGCAAAAAATAATAATAACAACAACAAAATTTCAGAGTTCAGACGAGAAGCTACAGCTTATAAGATACAACTACTTAGCTAAACAACGTACACAGTTCAGATGCAGTAAGATTTACAGCTACAACAGCCACAGTTGCTACACAGTACAAATAGAGTAAAGATGCATCACTGACCATAACCACAAACACAGAATAACAGGACTGAGCGAAAGAAAGTGTTTATCCAAACACGCAGTCTGAAAAGTGTAATGACATTTGTCGCAATAAAAGATGATACTGCACTTAAAAGTTGCAGAACTCAATATAATTCACAGAATAGCCAATTATAAAATATATTCAAAACAAGTAAACACAAAACGGCCAGAATTTCATGGACAGCTTGTGCTGAGTGCTGACAAATAAAAATGTACGTCTAACGCTTCAACACGTTATAAGTGATTAAAGGAAGAAAAACAGTAAAAAAAATGACCACAGTTACATAGGAACAACAGCCTTCCCAACAATAATTAAGAAATCTTGCATGAAAAGATATATACATGTAAATAGATTACACCAACGTGACAGTCTCACACTAAATGTCAAACAAGAAAGTTGTGCTATCGCAAAGATGACCGTGCGATGCACCGTATATGTAAGTGCCCTGAAAAAAAATTCAGGACTGCCTGACTATGCCCACAGCTGCTTTTTCCAAAAAAAACTACGGAAAACCATAACTGAAATCTGAAATCCCATTAGAAATTGACCGAAAAATGCCCAAACCTATAGTAAGGGTTAGGGTTTTTAGTAGTTTTTGGTAGTTTCAGGTAATTATTGCATAACAGGCGATCGTGCAAGCGACTTGGCAGTCGGCACACTTTTGCGTGTTGAGCGAGTGCCGCATGTCGAGTGGCTCGGCACACAGCTCGTCATCGCTGTGACTAGCAGTGCGCAAGGACGTCTGCCTATAAATACGCTATACTCCACATACTCAAAACTCGTGTTCAAAGTTAGTCTCCCCAACATTTGCCCATGGAACCCTGGTGGATGGCCTTTGGGCTACGAAGAGGGAAGGTGTTCGGCTAATTGTCCATGCAATTAGTTGCAAGATTTCACTTCCAACCTATGTAATCACAATCCACAACGTCGCAACATTATTGACGGACAGACGACATGCAATCGCAAGACGTGCTTCTGCACCATAGTGCATCGAGTGGTAATAAAAGGAACAATGTTTGCGGACATATAAGACTAAAACTATTTGACTGATACAAACCACTTGAGGTCTGGTCATGCAGGTTGAATGAATGATCGACATATAACAACATTCACATCACAGCCTATTCACACGATGACTGTGGGTAAAGAACACTGATATACAACTAATAAACAATATAAAGACGTTTATATAAAGTAGCAACTACTAAAACTTCAAAATACTGCTCAATCTTGCTTTTGTATAAATAATCCCTCCAAGTCGTGAGATACGTCTTTGGAGATCACTTTTCCCATCAACTGCTTGAATATTACTGACAACTCACAACTTATGACTCGCGACGTCCCACAGCTGTGAGATGGTGTACCATTAACAGCTACAGAGGACCTTTAACCTTTAACAACACAAACCTAAAGCACCAAAACAAAAACAAACAAGCAAACAAAACATGTAAACTTTACATGGTTTAGCCGTATGGTAGTAGATTTGGAACACAAAATAACAATAATGCATTTACAGTCTACAATGCGCCGAGAAACTGTGGCAATAACGTGGTGCCACTAACAACTGTAATTACCAATAAATAAATGCAACAGTATAAAGTGTTTAAAGCTAACATAAAACAAATATGATCATTCAAAATCACCTAAAAACTACCAAAACGTATAACTGTAAATATATGCCCTCGAATACAGCACACTTAATATGTACATAATAAAAACATCACATATTATACTGCACTATGCAAGTTAGTCTAGCAAATGAAAAACTGAGAACTTCATCGACAAAAATTGCAATAGAAAAGCACAATCAAATCGAGCAATGCGAGCACATGAAAAACACAATGTACATGGACACCGATATATTTCATTTAGCCACGATTTACTTAACTAAGAAACTAGCAAAAATAACTCAAGACACCACAGACATTGGCACGCATAGCCATCTTCCATCGAAGATGTCTATGCAGCAGTTATCTCAAACCAGCATTTCCCACAGTGGATTTTCCCACCGCAATATTTGCTTCATAGCAACAGGATTTCCCACAGCTGTTAATTCTATCGGACAGATGCAGGACACTCATGCAATATTAAACAAACTGTAAGCAAACATCATAATCTGAATCAATAAACATGTTACTCTCTAATCTAAAAGTCTCTTCATCTCTTTCTCAAGGTGTGACAATGTAGGACATTTTACAACAGCTGATAAAACTGTTACATGTTCAAACTAATCCTAAACACACTATGAAATTCATACAAATGTTATGCTTAAATTATCACTAAACATGACAGTGTAGCATTCTGACACCGATATAAATACCTATCATACCATATCAAAGTTCTATGAAGCTCAGCTGTCACAGACAGCTACCAATCATTCTACATCATTACTAAGTCAGCAATACCTAATGCCTGTCTAAAACTAACATGAACAGAGAAAACAAAAAAAAGCCTAAAACATAACCTGCTATGTCTCTAGACAGCCCAAATGGCTCTCAACCCACAAAACTAACACAGCAAACAAATTTCCACAGAAGCATGTTAGTTTTAGATTAGTTTAGTAAGGGTAATGTCACAGATGCATTCACTAAAGGTACATTATTTTAAATTATAACGGACAAAGACAAAGCAATGTGTAATGTTGCCAGATACAGTTATAGCTACATTGTCAAATAATATTAAACTCGGAGGAAGCTAAACACAGCACAACTGTGAAACATGTCAAGGCATTTTGGCACAGAAAATTCACAATTTTTGTTCCCTCACGTGAGGACCAAAAAGTCGAAATTCCTGCTCAGCATTTGATGTCAGAAAGCTACAACAATTAGTTGACTACATGGTATAAACTAACTGCAAACAGGTTTTGATATCGGCCAAAGGTGTGACAACAAAACATACAGACAGAACTGCTATAACACATATCATGCACTGCATAGTGACTCATGGTAAAAACTGCATATAAATTTTCCAACTGTAAAATAAAATACTCATGAATCAGCTGCCAAGACATGGAAATGATTCTGTAGGCAATGTTATATGGAAAGGGATCAGAGGCATATTAAACAGAGTAGAGCTGCAAGACACTTGGACATATAGGTGTAGTATATAGCAGTATATATTATATGGATAATTATAGGTTCAGATCGGCGAACTGAAACTAAGTAAGGACTTGAAGGAAAAATTGATAGGTTCAGATCGGGAAGGGTTAGGGTTAGGGTTAGGTTCAGATCGCCGATCTGAACCAAATCGCCGATCTGAACCTATCAATTTTGGCGCCTGTTAACAGATCGCCGATCTGAACCTAACACCGTGCATAACCACACATCCCCGACAATTACAAGTTATCAAGCACAGACTTCACATATGAACAAAAAGTTTCATGCAACTGCAACATCATAATTACGTGCTGGTATGCCACTGTGGCAACGTTAAAGACAGCCTTAGTCTTTAGGTGCTGGCGCCAACTTTTAATCTACAACACTGCAGCAGACATATGCTACAACCAGCTGCAGTGTGCCATCATCATCATCATCATCATTATTCGGCACGCACCATGTCAGTGCATAGCTCCGCTTGCTACCAACAGTCCCCACAGTGTACCATGTGTGATCAAAACTATCGTAAGGTTTTGTTACTACAATCTATGTTAGTAAGTAATCAATTCATTATTAGTATTATGACAAATAATACGCAATGACAGTCTAATTACTCAAAAGCTTAAAACGACGCTGAAATATTTTCATTGCTGTAGAAAAAAATGAACAAAAAAATTAGAAAAATAAGGCTCAGTGAGTAAATCTTGTAGTAATGGTTCAATTCTCATTCTCAATACTCACCTAAATCTATAACATAAGTCAATATAAAATAGCCAGAACTTTATGGTACCAGTATCCATGATTGCCCAATAACATAATGACAACAATTCTACAAAATTTAGAGCAGCATATCAGCTGCGATATTTAGTTAACCTGTGACAGCAGTAGATACATGTGGACACAGAATATGCAACAAAGCATTAAAGGCAGTAGTACATAGTTTACAGCTGAGCCACACACACATACACCCTAGCACATCGCAAATGCAAATCTATCATTTCACTAACTACACAAAGACACATCTGATCTAAAGTTGGTGTACGTCAAACTCATCAGATCAGTGTTTTTTCAACTGAAGTACCACGGAACTTAAGGGTTCCACCAGTAGCATCCAAGGGTTCACTGGCCTGCCGCTGGCCGGTAAAAAAATTCAAATCTGTGTCTGAAATTGTGCGGAGACTAGTTCACTGGATTACACACTTTGTGTTTTATCAAAATGTACTTTGTGATCATTTTGATCATTGCATTTATGAGCAAGTGGATTAGAAATCATGGCCCATGCTTGTTTGGCTTTATGCAAAAATACCAACACATGAATCATTGCACGAGGTTCGTGAGCAATCAAAATTGTCGCAAAGGTTCCGCTTCAAAGAAAAGGTTGAAAAACACTGCATTTGTGCACTAGAATATCAACATGTCTGATTCGCTCACAGCACACGGTGCTATATAAATGTGTTTAGACTGATTGATTGAATAGAATCACTGACATTCAATTTGGTAACTGCTGGTAATGCATTCAGATGTCACAGACATCGACATGGCTCTCAAGTCTGACTTGTGCTTATTCACAAAGGCAATCTGACTGCTATAAAATTAGGCACAGATACCATGTGAGTAAATACACCTCCCAGCGATTTCTGAGCACAAATGGTTCAGGGTCTGGGAACAAAAACAGTAATAATATATACTACAAACTACCACCAAACTACTTCAATTTATCGTTTTCTTTACTAATCACTGGTTTCTATTTTAGTTTTTCTAACTTCACCAGTTTCTCTTTCTTACCTTAGTTTTCATCTTCTCGCCTTCTCCTGTCATGCCGGTTTTCATCATGGCCCTACTTTTCTCAGTTTGCCAATAATCTACTTGCTCTTCTTTCTATCCTTTACTTCTCCAGTTTTCTGGCTCCGTGTGCTAGATTAAATTGGCAGTTTTCTGTCAGTTTTCAAGTGCACGTTAAATACTCGTCATCATATCGTATCGTATTGTAATCAGTGATATTCAGTTTGTTGAAACAGACACATTTGGCACATTACAAACTGAGAGAGTATCAAACACTGAGCAGCATAAGGCAGGTAATGATGACCAATGTGATATAGGCAGAGATGAAGTACATCCGAGCTTTGCTACTAGCGACGAAGCCGTATTGACGATGACGGGGCAAGACGAGGTATGTCGCTTACGAAGAATGTGTCGACCTGCCGTGCAGCGATCATATTACTGCCACTGACAGCTACAAGACCGGTGGACCCACAACTGACTGCAACCAGCACTGCTTGACATACCTGACAACTGTCTGGTCCACTGTACACCAGACCAATCACTGCACCTGCATTGCACAAACACCTTACAAACTAGAATGTGTGGCAAACCCCAGCATGACGACTGACAAACAGCCGTTCATTAGGTGCGTCTAAACTACGATCCTTTTTTGCCAATGTGGACCAAAGTTCATTAAACTAAGTATGCATATACGAGAATGATATAGTGTGCAACAATGTTTTCGGACTATGATACGTTGTTGCATTCTGGAGATATTCGTGATCAAGTTGTGAAGTTGTCCAAAATCATGCTATAATGTTGATTTTTTTGGGGGCCACCAATTTCTAGGGGGACAGGCCCCAAATTTCTGACACGCATTTGTAAATTTGGACCACTATGTGGCAAAGTTTAGTGATGACTGGCCAAACAGCCTCCAAGATTAGGTGGCAAAAGAGAAAGAAAGAACGAAACATCAGCAGCAAAACATGCAGCTAACTGGCAGCCTGCAGGTGGTGACAAACATGGTACCTGCACTGCACATACCTGACCAAATAATGAATAAACATTACTTACATACCGTACTGGCCATCTCAGTCTGCAAAACACAGAATTAAGCTGTAGACATAACACGTAAGAAAAAACACTGGTAAACCATCCTACCTTGTTTGACAGCAGAAGCATATTTGTCAGTTTCAAACATTGTGATGGCAACTTCTTCTTCCATTATCTGTTCTCGGCACTGAACCAAGCTACATTCTGGCTGTAACATCAACATATATACATATTCAACTGAATTGCTGAAATAACTTAGTCCATAAAGCATGAGGGAATATTGACAGACCATATTATAGTAACATACGTCCCAAGGCATGGCATGGCACAAGTGGTTCACGGTACTTATTTTGAGCAGTTGTTGACGCCTATCAAAGCCAACTGACACAAGAAGAAATCTCTAGAATGTACACACTCCATATTCAACTATGATGGCATTTGTCTTAATGACAGTAAAAACAGGAAGAGGGATGGATAAATACATGTAAAAGAAAAACAAGTACGTAGGTAATATAGATCGGAAACTGTAGACACAATTGCCAGCAGGCATCTGGCAGCAGCAGCAAACTGGCGGCAGATGCTGGTGTATGTACAATCAGCAGATGGCATAAACATCGACATGGCTGCCGTGTTGAAAGTGTGACATCAAATTAAAAATCTGACTGTCAGTCAATGCGTATTTACTTGAAGAACAATGACGAAGCATTAGACTTTCTTGAAGAGGTCATCCCAACGGAACAAGAACAGAGCGATAAGGGAACACTGATCCAAAATGGGGAAAAAGAAAATTTTTCACGGATAACAAGATCCATTGACTAACATGACTTCAAAATGGCAATAACCAATATGTGAACAAAGATCACACAGCAGTCTGAACAGCAGTGACCAAAAGATAACTGCATCAACTGACAGCTAACAATGACGAATATGGTACTTACATGATCAGTCTCCATCTGTCGGATAAATGTGCGTGCACGCTCATGTGAAAGTCCATCACAGAAGAATATGACGACACACAGCTGCAGTGAAACACAGATCACTCACTATAATTGCCAACTGATGATTCTTGTTTAATCAGCCAATATTTCTGGAGTTATTTCAAGTTCGGCCAAGTATCCAAAGGTGAACCCTGGGCAACTGTTGGAGAACATTTTACAAACTGGATGCCCTTACTGATGAAAGCCAACACAGTCGAAGATATGTAAGTTGTAGAAATTATGAAGAAAAGGTAAGACAATCAGTCACCAATAACTCACCATATCATTCAAGGCGCACAAGAATGGCTATGAAACCAAATAATACAAAAGAATGTCTTTTAACACCGTGCACTTCCCTGTTTATTGGCTCAGGCATGAAATATATGTGAGACCGAAGCTAACATCTGACAGCAAAAACAGAAGAAGAATAAGCAGCCGAATGACTTCCATTCATACACAATTGATATTTTATCCACCAGTCTGCATTCACTCTCAATCATTCAAATAACGTACAAATTTGGAAAATTCATCACATCACAATGCTCAATGCTACTGACTGAGTCAGGTGGTGCTGACTTGCTTGGTGGAGTGTACGGGACCACACTGATACTGCTGTCCGTTGACACATTGATTGCCTTACAGCAGTCTAGGCTTGGCATTAAACCATCCATGTTAACGTCCTGTAAATACATATGCAGACACTTCTGACAGACTGGTATATAAAAAAACATACAAAACGCTGGCAAAAGGAGTGCTATGACTGAGGATGAATGTAAAAACCCAACAGCATTAGTTATTGCATCATACAAACATTCTAAACAACTTCAATGTGCTGTTGTCGGCCACAAATTCACTCACACAAAATCTCCATAGCAAATTTGTGAGTGCTGCACTAGTTCATTCGTGTGCAGTAAAAAATGTTGCATACTAACTTCGGAAATCACTTGAAAGTTCGGTTGATCTTTGTCAGGCGACGAGTCCGAGACATCGGCCCACAAATTGTTGAAGACACTAAGCTGAGCACGATTAAACTGCTCTGCACGACAAACATCACACAACGACTAAACCACTAGTTACTGTGTCACTGATATTTCATCATCCACAACTGAAACACACACTCAAAAACGTGATGAATGTACATTGGTTAGCATTCTTTCACATTTTACTCAATTTCTTACGACACATCAGCACATAAAATGCCTTTCAGTACCACTAAAAGTTGCAGATGCATGATATGGTAAGATGTGGTATATAGATATAAATTACCAGTCTACTATGTTGTTTAACTGACCAATTTTGTGTAGTGACTCCAGTTACCGGTCAGATGTTGTTCCTACCAATCAAAGTGTCAAAGCACTGAAGTAAAATCACATCAACCCACACCAATAAAGATATAGATGATTTATCATTTACCTTCAAGCAGTGGATAATGGTAACGGTGACATGCAAATCTCATTGACAAGCACGACTCTATCACGGGATGCGAGGAGCAGCACAGAAACAGGTCAATCTGCTCTGAGTTACATGCACGGAACTGTTGACATGCGACGACAATGACACACTGGCGACAATCACGTATCTGCACACTGTACCACAATAAACAGGCATTACATAACATCACAGATTTTAACGTGGCCTAAGTAAAAACGGCAAAAACCATGACAAGAGAAAAGTACAACAAAATTGAGGGGTAAGACTGTCTAAAGAGAAATGTATTAAGTTCTTGACAAAACCGTGACAATGTGTAACATGCGACAATATCTGGTGGCAATTTTTGTTCTACAACCGAGCACCAGCAACGGCAAAGGTTCGGTCTCCAACAGTTGCATAATGTGACCGGCAGACATCCAGATGTTGGGTTAATTAATGATGATGACTCATGACTGACTGTAGATGTCATCTGGAGGGAATGTCAAACAACTGTCGTAGGCCTGCAGCCAGATAGGATGGTGCCATGCTATACAGTGAGCGATACACGACTGTCGCTAGCTTGTACTGAACACACTCGGGGGTTTTCAACCAGAGAAAACTCGGAAGTTTTTTAGTCGATAGTAGTGATGTGGTCCGAGCATTGCAGGTCGGCGATGGAACATGCAGCAACCATAATACAATAAGCATATCATTATCAGCTTCACGCAATCACAGAAAGAAGCTCACGGACAGTGCAGGAGTGCTGCTCTAAAAATGACATTAGAATTGTCAAAGTAATACACAGACAGAATGCCAATAACTGCACACCTTGTTTTTACCGGACCAATAAATATCCGACAGTTAGTACATTCGTCAACAGCAACGGATGCCAGATGATCAAATATGAAAATGCTGCTGTCCTGCAATGTACACAACATGCTCTGTACCTTGTGTATGATATCATAACAAACAAATACATATACATATACAGATAAGTAATAATACTATGTGATAAGTAAAGATGAGTTCTTCAAAAGTACATCTGAAATGCAGAAAACAAAGTGCATATTCAATTGGCATGGTGACAACACTCCAGGAACTGTTCAATGAAAAACAAACTAAGAGCATTATATACATGTAGCACAAATAACTCAAATGCTGCAAAAACAGCAGTAGAAAACAAGGTAATGTACTGAGCAATATGTCTTACTTGACATTTCTGTATTGTAACTGGCTGTCCATCAATAGTTCCTGGATGCCGGCACAAAGTGCTACCATTCATTTCACTCAGCATGTACTCAGTCTGGCTTGTTGTTTCTCGTTTGTCCCTGAAATATTAACAACGTGCTTACTTCATGCATCAGGGACAGTGGAGATGAGTGGGTACCAAATTCATTATTTCAAAAAATCACACATTACCGGTACATCATATAACGTGTGATTTCAGCTACCACTCCACACCCATGGCCTGTGCTATATCAGAACAAGCCTGCAGTTGGGGGGACCAGTCGATAGCCGATGGGACACAAAGCATTAACTAACACCACACACTGTCTGTTCAGTACCCATTAAACTGTTTTCATTAAGTGACCAAAATTAGACAGAGCTCTGCTATAACAACCCAGATTTGTGATGAACACAACATTGGTTTTGTCATAATGACAATAAAATTAGCACTTCCTGTTGGACACAACAAGCATAATCGCTGAATAGTGTTACTTCTCGCTCTGAATCTATGCCATGTCCACAAATTCAGAATCTTAGTGCCTATAATCACAATTTTTTCACTTTTTGTGATCACTGACGGCAGCCAGTAGGAAAACGCAAATTAATGAAAAATATAGCTTTCTACAAAAACGCTTTCTGCTTTAAACTGCCAGTTTAGGTCAATGAAGAACATGCTGGGAATAAAAAATGACGTTCACGGGTTTGACTCCACACGAAGACATTTTTGTGGGACGATGGTAGTTTACAGGAGCAATCCATTTCAACACTATTGGACTGTATAATAAG
>Ga0056131_1000198_pt1 | contig 13009 bp, 8 predicted proteins | sample WorMetLIZISLAND1_2_FD_67480 | JGI IMG/M metagenome (GOLD analysis project Ga0056131, IMG submission 67480) | Marine gutless worms symbiont microbial communities from Max Planck institute for Marine Microbiology, Germany - Olavius clavatus LIZARD... ...
AGTAAAGATAGGAAAGTGATCAGATGGAGAGCAGTGAGTCATGGAAAGAGATGGTGCCAGAGAAGTATTTGAGGAGGTGATGATTAAGTCAAGGATGTGATTATGATCGTGAGTAGGAAAGGTTACGTGTTGATTAAGATTGAAAGAAGAGAGCAGAGAAAGAAATAGCAGACTCATATAGCAGACTTATGTCTTGTGTCTATCAGCCGGCGATAAGCATCAACTTTCAATCCAAGGCATTCAGTATCACGGCACCAGCTGTCTGGAACTCTCTGTCTTCAGTTACGAAAAGTTCCGCTACCGTCGATACTTTCAAGGCACATCTGAAAACTGAACTGTTCACAGCTGCATACGACACGGTCTAACATCTCTTCTGCCGCCGGCGCCTACGATTCGAACTCTCTACATACGGCGGCGCCTGTAAATGTTTTTAACATATATGTCGATGTAACTTAACAGTTTTAACCTAATGCTGCATATTATGGCGAAATCAAGTACGTCTAGGTCTATATAGACTAGGCTGTATTTTGTATAGGTAGGGCTCATATAGCAGACGCTTGTGTCAGTGGCGTCAATACAGGTCAGACTGATAGTTCGTGAATAGGGTGTAGAATAGCCTGCAGTCAAGTGTCAGGCATATTGCGCACTCACCTGTCACGGCTATGCCCAAGTAATATACGGTAAAACTTGTATTAAACTCTTGTCACAGGAGAGCGCCGCTCTTAAATTAACGTCGGGGTTCACTATGCCGTTGTACAAAAGAATGCCAGGGACTTTGAACAGAAGCTTTACGATATACGGCATTCACGAACTGTCGGTCTGACTTTCAGCAAGTTTTTTTCATACCTGTGTTACTGTTTACTAAAGAGTATAGCGGGAATGTACTTTTAGCAGATTGGATGTACAAGGGAAGGGACCGATGGAGGAAATAACTGAATATAAAGTGGTTAGAGAGTTGGAAAGATTAAGACATGTCAAGGCTACGGAAGCTGACGAACTTGCACCAAAAGGTGGTATCTCATATCCCTTACTCTTCTTTTAAAGAAAATATTGCAAGATGAGGAATTAGTTCCTGCAACTTCCTGGTAATCGGCGAGAGACTAACTTGGTTCCAGTCTTCAAGGTAGGAGCTAGAGATATAGCATTAAAGTTGACCAGTCAGACAAGTAAAACTTTCCCGGCAATAGTGCGGGATGAAATAATAGTAGGCCTATTTTGGAAAGATTTGAAGTAGGCCTATACACATCTTTGATTTAGAAATTTACTGGTATTTTAGTTAGTGAAAATAGGCTGTATAAGTGGCAATGCACTTCTTTATAGTAGGCCTAAGCGTAGCGTACTAGGTAAATCGGTGACCATCATACGATCCGTTGCTCAGTAAACTTGCCGTAGACACATTAGAAGAAGAAAATTTATAGCAGAGTAGGATGAGCAGCGTTCTCTCGGTGACGGACGACGTGCGCCCGCCAGCCCGGAGCTCGGTCGGTCGGGCGGTCAGTCGATTGATGACGTTGGTAATCCCGCTGAACAACGACCGGATAATGACGCCGCCGCAAACGACGCTCGTCTTAATACGTCTGCCTGTGTACTCCCCTGATCCATCAGATCAGCCGGACAGACCTATATAATATTACTTCTGTGCAACCTCATGTTCCTGTATCGTAAGTCGATGAACTTTTGCCTAAAACATATGAAATGAACTGTCATTTCAGTATATTTGTAAAAAATGTCACCCCTAACTAAGATTATTGATTCTAACGTATTTAAACCGAATATATATGTCAAATACATATTGTGTGCATGCTACATTTTTCATGCATAACAATACAAATGACACAGAAAAACTCACATTTACTCATTTGTGTAATATACTACACTGTTTATTACTTAAAATAAGTCACAGACCCACAGTGGCAATTTGTCTTCGTTTTTGCGAGGCATACAGCTACTGCATCACTTTGACTGCACGTTCTGCATGCAGACTGATTACTTCGCGGTATCTGAATATGGATGTCTCTTGTTTCCAGTGACCCTCCAAAGAATTCAGTGCTTTTCTGTAAGGTTTCAATCTTTTCGATAAATTCTTGAAATCATTTTCGTTATACATCTGATCAGTGAACTAGTAGTCTGCCAAGTCTCAAGAAATGAACCTGTATGTCTTTTCCAAACTTGTACTTGTTGTACGCATGAGAATGGAAGCAAGGAGAGCGAAAATAGCTCTTGCATTCCACCTTGCATTACTGATATTTGGAATCTGCTGAAAGTTAATGCAAGAAAAACCTCATGTCATCTCTCCATCCTGATTTGGCAATAATCTCTTGTGTTCCATTTTCAGATCTTGCCTTCAATTCACCATAATTCTTCAGCAGTTGAGAAAAAAATGGATATTCAGTGTTTGGAGAAGTAGTGTTACAACCAAGTTCTTCATCCATGACCAAACGAAGAATCCTGTCCTGAACATGATGTTGGCAGCTGATAAATTGTGGTTGGCTAAGACCCTTTTCTGAAAACTTTCTTTTCAGACTGACAACAACTCCACTATGTTGTTCAGTGTTAACACTGGTTGTTACAGCAATGATCATCTTTCTTGCAATCCACAGACTGTATTTATCAAAAGGTTTTGCAATACCTTCAGTATTGTTTACCTTTGCCATCTTTCAGACGCATTGCACCCAATCTTACTTTAGTCCTGTCATTTTTCACTACTACTACCCAAACAAGCACATGTAGTAGTCCACCACATCTCGTTTTGTATATTCGTACTGTGCAAAAGTCCAATTGACACATCAGATTAAGTACCGGTAGCGTTAACAGTAGTGCGTAAAAATGCTCTTCATATGATCAAAGCAGATGTTCAAAGTGTCGCCCATCAGTTCTCAAACAGGCGCACAGCAGTCCATGCCTCTTTGATGACATGCTGCTGCAGATCAGACCACGCAGCAGTCAGGCGCCGCTTCAGGTCGGCAACGTCGAGTATAGACTATAGATAGGCCTGCGGTAGACAGGCTCCTGCATGACGCCCCATGGATTGAAATCGGGAGTTCGGGACTATTCGGTGACCACAGGTCTGGGGCAACGAAGTGTATATTTGATGCTGTATTGTATGCCGTAAAAATCGTTGCCAGTTTTTACAAGGTACATTACGAACGTATAAAACTGAGGTGTGGTGTTCTGTGTACATGGTTTGTTTTGAATTCGCTGGAGGAAGGTTTTTTTTGCCAAAAATTAGCAAAATTGGATGACGTCTGTCTAAGTTAATTAAAGTTATCACTAATGTAACAAGAAAGCTGAGCTATCGCAAAGATGACCGCGCCATGAGAGTCCCTGACTACGCCGGCCACGGCTACTTTTCCCGAAATTTTTAACGGGCTTTTCTTCTGATTGATACTGTGAATATGCATAGTCTACAAAATTTTAAGTTCGTAGCTTTACCTGTTCCTGATATACATGTAATAGGGGGTACCGAAAAAATTTGGGCAGTCCGTGCTCCGTGGATACGCCCATGCTCCCTTTTCTCCAAAATTTTTGATGGACTTTTATTCGGACACACCCTGTGAACGTTCCGGCCAAATTTGAAGTCCGTAGCTTCAGCCGTTCCTGTTACAATAGCGGTTGGAGTTTTGGGTGGGGGTTGCGAAACCCCACCTTGGGGAAGAGGAGGCCGTAGGGAGTCGGGATGGTACCGTTCAAAAGAGCGTTGGTGAGTTGCTATAGGCTCTCCATAGTAACTTTTCCTCTATCTTTACGCGTTTCAGAGATACTGCCGCTTTTGTGCTCCAGCACACCACTTTTACCCACCCCACCTCTAGTCTCCTCAGAATTTCCCCATGTTCCCCTGGGAGTAGGTGGATGGCCTTTGGGCTACGAAGAGCGAAGGTGTTGTCCATGCAATTACAGTAGTTTCCAAGATTTCCTACCTGTGTGATCCTGATCCACCATTATTATTAGCACCAACGTTACAGACAGACGGACGGACGACATGCAATCGCAATACCGCGCTTTGCACCATAGTACATCGCGCGGTAAAAAGGGTGACGTTTTTTCCCGAGACACCTTGTAGGTTATGTTATTTAATAGCTGACGTTAGTCGCTGAACCGACAACATTCATGCTAAGCCATGTTATCAGCATTCATTTGAGTCGTCGTCGTAATTGTCTGTCATGCTGCACACAGTGCCGCCTGCTCACGGAGAGTCCGACAGCTGGTGGGCGTCTTATAAGTTGTATTATTAAAACTGTGAAGGGGAACATTAAAGCACTGCAGCTTGTCTATTTATTTGTCCTATACCGACTTCTGGCTCAGAAGTGGAAATTTTGGATTATTATAGTAAGGTCTTCGAAGTTGGTACAATACCGTAAAACTTCTGATAATCGTTCCCGGCGTTTAATAGAGACCGGGCGTTTTTTGGAGATCCGGCGTCTATTAGAACACTGGCCTCAAGCCAGTTTATTACTGCTAGGCCCCCTATTTGTAGCTTGTGGTTTTGCTCAGAGTCAAAAGAACACTTACACTGCTCCGATAAACAGTGTTTCTGCGAGCGCATTCACTATAAGAGCTGAGCTGTTGCGTGTACGGAGTTATCTGCCAGCTGCAGTAGCATCAGTCGACTGACGATGATGATGATGCTGCATGCTTCGTGAACGTGAGTCCGTACCACAGTGAACACTGAACACTGCATACATCTCATTAGTCATTACGTACAATACGTAGGCCTTGTCTCGATAGCGTGTTGCCTCAGCTCGACTATCATTTTGCTATGCTGCCATTGCTGCGCCATCCATAAGCACGGTCTATGGTACGAAAATTCCGCTTGTCTGTCCTTTTGGTGATAGTTTAATAATCAGTCGTAATTTGTCAATGTCATATGCACGAGAACATTGTTCGTAGCGCTGTGAATTAATGCGCAGAGAGCTGATCGCTGTGAAGTTGGTTGACACACGGACGCCGACATAGCGAGCCTGGCCGGCTGGGTACATCACGTGTGGAATCTCGCGTCACGACACTTGGATATTCAAGACTTATTGAGCTGTGCGTTGCAGCTGCTGTTTCATACTGAGACGACAGGTGCGTCAGCATCAGATGAGATAATTGCGCCGGAGACGAGACGTGACAACGTCATGTCATCAGTAGCCTACCCTGGCTACAGCAGCAGAACGGCGCAGTTCATATTTGAATTAATCCTCCTGCTATTGGATTTAGGCAGTTAGGCCTATACACAATTGAGTTACTGTATACACGGCTTCACTGACCAGTATATCTGGCAGTATTTGGTGCTGGTGTTGTTGACTGTCATTTCGGCTGAGTTCATGTTGGTGATCTGTACATGAACTGTATAGTGGCGATGTTGCTGCCGTAGCAATTACTCTTCTTGTAGGCAGCCAATCAAACTGTTCGTTTAGCTGACACTGTGATAGGCGTGGTCCAGCCGCATGATTAGTTCTGCCATGTGATGGATGGTTGTTACTTATGCGACATGTGTAGTGCAAAAACACCTAACGATGGAATGGAAGCTGTAAGGATTAAAATTACTAACTCTTATAGACGCAGGAGCAGTGCACTGAGGCGAACAAGTTCCAAAAACCAAGACGTGCGTCTGTTGGCAAGGAAGAGTGCAGGACAACGTAACCTTTAAAGCACATTTTGTTCTCAATTTCCGCGCCATTGCCATTTAGGTTTACGTCAGTATTTCAGTAGCCTATTTGAATTACTGCTAAGAGTGTTCATACTGTATTCCCTGTCTCATCAGTACATAGTGCGTCAAGTTTGTTTTGCTACTGTACACATTAGACGACGATCAACAGTAAATGGCGACTTAAACAAGAAGCTCAGCTACCGCAGAGAGACAGCGCGTCAGCTACACACGTCTTTCTCGGCTCACTCACTGCATGATAGTACACTTCAACTCACCGCATTTGCTCTTGTACAGCTATATAATAGACTAGCTGAACTCGTGTCGACACTATCAGCTAACAAACCGAGCGACGTACGCACTTTAAGTTGAATCGGGCATTCAAGATAGGTCATTCAAGGTCATCCTTATTGGTGCCGGCAGGAATCCAGAATGGTGTATTGTCGTAATGTGCAATTAATACCGACGTTATTTCTGCAACTTACGAAGATATGGCAACGGGAAAACGGCGAATTCGTCGATTTCAACAACCCCGCTCAAGTTTGCAGACGTCATTAACATTATTTTTGTGATTATGAACAAGACTACAAGAGTCTTGTAAGGGCCCCCTTCGCTGAGCCCCCATCTATGGTTACCGAAAGATTTTTGCAGTTTTAGATGTCTGAGATCACTATGTCGTCCTTACACTGAGTTATAATTATATGTCTGTTGAGTCAGAGTCTGTCACAAGTAATAAATATGATGTAGGCTTACCAGTGTGTGCGTTATGTCATCAGCGTTACTTCATCATCTGTCAGCTTGTTTCATTGTATCATCACCAGGCCGGTCTAATCACTAATCAGTCATTCATCACCGCAGCACCAGTAGCAGCAACAACCATCACTATAGCAGCTCTCTCGTCATGCTTCCAACAATACTCCGTTAGTCCTTCTAGCTCTATCAGCCTAATCACGTGATTTTTGTTGAGCTACGCTTTATTCCTGTTCATACTGCTTCATAATCTCCATCTAACATGCACTGAATGAATTCCACAGAAACGACCTTAAGCTGACTCAAGTAATAGGCATATTATTATTGTTGTTTTTATTCTTAGGTGTATATGTAATGTACCATAATCTATTATTTTCGCTTTGTTTATTGACTTGCGCTTGTTAATTGAGGTACCGTAACGACGATTAGGTCTTTTAACTGCTACTAATAAGTACTACTTTTTATGCATACACTTTGATTATTTTCCACTAGACGTGATTTATAAAGATGAGACGTAATGCGTCTGAAAGTTAAACATTGTTACGATAAATAGCATAGGTAAGTTACTGAAGTATGAATTTCCTTAAGCAGTTGAAAGTGATGGAATGAACTGATCCCATCTTCTGGTAGGAACAGCTTTGATAAACTCGTGGAATATATAAATTAGCACATTTAAAATACATATTAAATACTGTTATACATGCACATATTTAACGTCATACATAACATGAGCTGTACCTTGCAGTTGCCTATTGCAAGGCTGATTAATTGCAACCCGATATTTTCGACAAAGAAAGCAATATTGATTTTTGCATATCGGCAGTGTTGGTGCCGGAAAGCTGGCTGCTGGCGGTGGTTTAATGGCATTTGTGTGTGCTATTGACGCCGATTTATTGCCGGCCGAGTGACACGAAATAGGCGTAACATACACGTGGTACATCTGACTCAAGTGTACGTGAATGCCAATGCGCGCTAAGCACTCCGGCCACACGTACGGCATCCAACGTAAAGCAGTGAACATTACCGTGACGACGGACAGACGGACGGACGGAAGGCGCACGCCAACCTTCGCTCAGCCACCGAAGACGAATTATCCAAGAGCACTGCATTCTCTACATTGTGTATTGCGCGGGCAGCTGCTTTGCCTTCAGTGCTTGCTTTCACCGCTCGCGACTGACTGCTGACTGAGTGAGTGATGGGCAAATCACATCAAATCATGATTTGATTTAAATCGTGATTGACTCGCTTGTGATTACGGTATAACTGATTTGACTTCGTGATTTGATTTGAGATTTTAACAAATTACATTACAAGTGCCGTTGATTTCCTTGTTACACACACATTGTATACTGTTAATCGAAAGCGCATACCTATTAGTCAGTCATAATGACCTTGGTCATATCTTGCATTGATGCTGAGATACGGCGACTTATTGGCTGAAAATTGCGTATTTTCCCTACCCCTCTCTTATTCGGCGCTCCCGCTCCCTATGTTCCCTTTGGAATTTCGCGGTGAACCATGAGGAACTAGAGTCATGGGGCTACTCTGCGGCGAAAGTTGCATGATCCTATACAGACGGACACACAGACAGACGGACGGGCGATAGCATAGCGCGCTATAGCATACATGTATATGCTGTCGCACGCTATAAATTCAGGTTAATTCGAAGTGTCAGATATGGGACGGACAGCACGGAGTTAATGATGTGGAATAGGTAAGGCAACGCGATAATGTAACGCAGCCCATTTTAGAATGGTTGCGCAGACAGTTGAATCAAGACTCGCTTCATTTCTAAAGGCCGAGATCAGCATTCAAAGGGCCGGTTGACGAGGCCAGCGAAGTTCCTCGTGTAGTCTTAATGACTAAATTTAGATTACATTGTTCCATGACTATTGCAGCTAGCTGTTACATCGATTACTGCGTAGCACATACAGTGGATCGCTTTGTCCAAGTATTGCTATAGCGGGGGTACAAGTAAACGCTTGTGCTTATCGTTATGAAAGTATCATAATCGATATAGCATGTACACATTGTGTGGAACGTTCAAACCTGTCTAAATAATACTTAGTTTACGGCTGTCTAACGAGTTAGCTGTATCTGTTTTCGCGCGTCTGTCTATAGGCTACTTTACGCACACAGAGACGCGCGGAAGTATACTCTGTACATATAGGCCTATAGTGTTGCCGCTCCAGGGCAGCGACCTATATTATACAGGTTGAGTCAGAATAAAGGAGATACTGTATTTTTATCCATATCGTTACTAAATATTAAGTATTTTTAAAATCTTTCACTGGCACACTCTACAGGAACTTGCAGTAAAGCAATCACTAATTTACACTAAAGATCTCACCAAACCACAAGCATGTCGCTACACTACCTCGTGAAATATTAATGAACTACCGTACCTTGTGTTCTTGGGAACTACCGGTATCTTACTGAAAGATGAACTTGACAGAAACTTACCGCAGGCGACAACTTTTGTAGCAGAAACACTTCACTTCATCAGTCATTGATTGTGACTCCGGGATTGATGAAGGTCAAGCCTACGTCTGGCATGTAGTCTGTGTGACACTCGGTCAGACAGTAAGCGACTGACTGCTGTATCGTCATTTTATTGCGCAAAGAAAACGTTTTGCTATGACGACTGTCTCTTTAGATGCCACAGACAGATGCGTATACGCACTCATTCTGTGAGTTTGTCAGCATGGTTAATACTAGTAGCCTAGAATAGATTTTTGTCGGTGAATCGGATGAACTCAGCGACGTACTGGTTTGAGAATCTGAGCCTTGCATTGAGGACCGCTTCAGTCAGATCTTCAGCCTGAGTGGGAATCTTTTCAAACCATGCAAGATCGCGGTGAAACTGAACAAGAAATCCACACTACAGCAGACTGCAGCGTATTTGGCGTGTGGATGATAAATTTATAGCTGGTCTTCTTAGCTCAGTACCAATGCATCTTTCACGGCTACGCTATCATCAGTGCATGCGTGCATGATCTGCCGTTGCCGTGACTGCAGTCTGTGCGAATGTTGAATGTTTGCATTTTACGAAGTAGAGTAGCAGCCTATACGCTTAAGATGTGTTGATGTAGGCGGTAGGCCTGTTTATTGCAAATTTCCCACAGAGTGTGTCAGTGAAAGTTTTGAAAATTGACCAATATTTGGTGAAGACACGGTCAAGAATATGGCGTCTTCTTTTTCTGATTCACGATGTAGAGTACTTGTCCATAATGTTGTTGTTTGCTATTATTTCTTGTTGCCCGAACATAGCCGCACACACACGCACACATACATAAAACAGTTTGCTTGCGAAAACAGCCGAATTATAAAATATGTTAGTTTTAAAGCTGGCATAAACCGCATAAGAAGCATTGATTGCCAGTGATTGATTATCATCGCAGGATTTGTTGTTGTTTCTTCGACAATGTTACTGTGTACGTACTAGATCTGTAAGCCGGAGGATGACTGTTAAATCTACTCGTGCTTTAGCTCTATTATAAGAAGGACATAATGTATCTAAGACTGGACCTGCTATGTCATTGTTATGTTATGTCCGTCGTCAGGCTCTGATCATTAGCCTACTGTTATGGACGTCGACCTCCCCAGCTGACCATGATAACCGTGTCTGGAGAGCATCATTTTGAGTCCCCTCAGCTGGGAGCGTGGGTAACGGTCAGGGACATAGCTCGAGCCGAAAGCGACTTTTTTCCATTTTAATTGTCACATAATTAACACTTCCGGTAGAAAGATTATATCGTTAACCTGGCGATGATGTAATAAAAATTTAAACTTGGCCTAGATTAGTCGATAGGCCAGGTTTAAATTTTTAGTCTGAACTTAACGTTACTTTAGTGTGGACTGTTATAGAAGCACGAGTTGCGTGTGACGTATTCCACCTTACTGATCATAGGAAGTTTTCTTCACCGCAGTAAACGTCCACGACTTCCTGTCATTGAGTTAAGAATGCAGACAGGACAGATGGACAGATAATGCAGACGTTCTAACAGACGGAAGTGTTAAGCCCTGTCCACACTGTCGCAGAAAAGTGCGACTTTTGCAGAAAACGGCGAGACACGGCGAGACAACGGCGACAGTCTCACTTTTCTGCGACAGTGTGGACAGGCTTTTAGGTCGGACTCGGACGGAAGCTAGTGGCGGACGTGTTGATTTCCTGTTGGCGTGTTGGTCTGTACTCTGTAGATCGAGCAGCTGAGATGACGCTCGGCTTGCTGCTGATGCTGAGTGGCGCGGTACAGTTGCCGTCTGCAGTAGCAGCAGCCGCCAACGTCACGTCATCTCCACACGATGACTCCCTGTACCTGAATCACACCGAAAACACAACGGCCGATGTGTGGGAGGGCAGTCCGTACGCCGACTGGCAGGTGGCATTGATCGTCATCGCGTGTGGAATCCTCGTCGTTGGAACGGTCATCGGCAACGTGCTTGTAGTGACAGCGGTCGGCGTTGTTCGACGTCTACGCACTCCGTCTAATCTACTGATTGTCTCACTGGCCACCGCTGACCTACTCGTCGCTCTGCTTGACATGCCATTTGCAGCCTTGTACGAGGTAAACTGGCCAATCGACCACCACCACTCTGACACGCCACTGCACTGCACAGTGATTGAATTAGCTATTAGCAAGTTTTAATTTCATTAGTCATTATTTGGCTCGGTGTTAGGTTCAGATCTGCGATCAATTATACCTAACCCTAACCCCTAACCCTTCCCGATCTGAACCTATCAATTTTTCCTTCAATTCCTTGCTTAGTTTCAGGTCGTCGATCTGAACCTATAATTATCCCACATTATTATTAACACTGATATACGGCCATACACACACAAGCACATAAACTCCACGCCGACTGACAGTAGGGCCTAAGGGTCGCTTAAAGGTGAGCGCTTGCGAACCAATAGGCCTATGGTGTCTCTTTCTTGACTCACGAGTCACGACATATAGAACCCGAGTTCCAGACAAAGTATATAAAAATGAGCTACATTTAAGACCACTAACTTCGGCCATGGTCCTTTGAAAATCTGTCGAGATTGGAAGTGGATATAGGCCTACCATATGGCGGTATCCCAAACACGAGTCCGAAAATATCCAGAAACCCTAGTCGCCCAACATTCTTATTACCGGCAACTTCCTGAAACCGGATATGTTTAATGAGCTGCTATTTCAAGTTTTGTCCGGTATTAAACGCACTAAGCTACTGAACTATCCTCCAATCCGCTCAACTTTGAAAGTCACAGATCGCTCATTTCGATAGGCCTGTGCATCACCTCACCTCTGAAATCAATTTCTTGGCTCATTTCGTCAACCATGTCCTCATCTCTCTCTTCATGATTCGTCACTCCTTCATAATCATATCATCTCACCTTCATCCTCACCACTTTCACCATTCATCACACCTTCTGTTTTTCGTTCCTGGCTCAAAACATTCCTTTTTTTCAGAAATCTTCCTCCATAGACCACCGGCACCTTCCGGACTGCTCTAAGGATAACGGGACTGCTCACCGGACTTTTTTGCTCGCTGGCTTTAGTTCTAGTTTTCTGTAACGTTTACTGTTCATTAGTTTTAGTTTTCTTTCTTATTTCCTTTACCTCCACTTTTTTGTCCTCTCACAACCAGTTTTTCAGTTTGTTCCTACTCTTTACTGTCTCTAAATCAAATTCTTCTTTCTATTCTTTATTCTTTTCTCCTTCTCCTGTTTTCTCTTTACTATTCTTATTTATATCTTAACATGTCATACTGCACTACCTTCTCAGGTCTTAGTCTGTTCACAGGTTTTCATTTTAGTTTGCCTAACTTCACGAGTTTCTCTTTATTTTCCTTAGCATTCATCTTCTCACTTTCTCCTCTCACATCCCTTTTTTCTTTTTGGCCCTACTGTTTCTCAGTTTATCAATCATCTACTCCTTTTTTCTTCTTTCTTCAACTTTCTCTAGTTTCTTATTTTAGTTTGGCTCCGTGTGCTAGATAAACTGTCAGTTTTCTGTCATTTTCAAGCGCAGGTTAAGTCATCATCATCGTATATCGTATGGTTATCGTATGTGGCTGTCTAGGCGAAGGGTCGCTGGGTGCTCGGACAGACTGTCTGTGACGTCTGGACGTCGCTGGATGTTCTACTATGCACGTCGTCGATACTCAACCTGTGCGCTATCAGTGTCGACAGGTATTTCGTCATCAAGCATCCATTCCAGTACGCCATCAAACGGACGCCTGCTCGCATGGCGGCTATGATCGCTGCTGTCTGGATCTTGTCTGCCGTCATCAGCATTCCGCCGTTGTTCGGCTGGAAAACAGAAAGCACACCGGGACAGTGTGAAGTCAGTCAAAACATCGGATATCAAGTATGTTGACGAGTTCGTGGTCTTCTGTCTGATGTATCTCCACCATTGTCATCTTTCGCCGCTTATTCTCAGTTGCACTCTATATAGGCCAATCGTTATACTCCACTGAATGATTATTATGCATTATCAAAGACGTTCACCACAGTTCCTGCTATCGAACTGTGAGGTTTTCTGCCTAATTCACTTGTTGGGTGCCGGGCTAGCTCAAACCAGTTAGAGGCGGCAGACTTACCCACATCTCCTCTATCATAGGACGAATTTCCCTCCTGGTTTCCAA
>Ga0056131_1000200_pt1 | contig 12940 bp, 11 predicted proteins | sample WorMetLIZISLAND1_2_FD_67480 | JGI IMG/M metagenome (GOLD analysis project Ga0056131, IMG submission 67480) | Marine gutless worms symbiont microbial communities from Max Planck institute for Marine Microbiology, Germany - Olavius clavatus LIZARD... ...
ACATTGCTTTGCATTGCTAAATGCTTTGAATCATCAAATGCCAGTTTCTTGTGAATCGTCAAACACCAATTCTTGTGTGCCTGATTTGCATGCTTTGCATTAACCAAGTTTCTTGTACGAGATTCTGGTACCATCTTTTGGTGTGGAGAACTTGGGTCATCTGCCATGACCTTAAATTTAACGCCAGTCGTTTGTAGTGGTATGTTTTCAGATGTTGATTTTCAGTCAGCTCACTTTACAATGAGGGTTCGACGTGAAAACTTAATCTCCAGGTGGAGCCAAAGCCATTGCGCTTTATGACACTCCTCCGAACTGCTTAACTTCGGCTTGTAAACAAAATTTAAAAAAATAATTATTATATCCTTAAATTATAAAAAGATTGGCTAACGGATATTTCTTCATTTGAGCTACTTATCATTGTGAAATGCAAAAATTGGACCACCTTTCGAAATACACAGCATTGTGTACTTGTTACTTTTAACCTCAATGGCTTTGGTGACATCTGGCAAATATCCCTCATTGCAATGTGCATTGATCAGAAACACTTCCTGGAGTGTGCCATGCATGGCAGTTAGAATAAGTGTCACAATAATGATCACAGGTTGATATTGTTTGTTGTGTAGGTTTCCAGTTCCTGCGCGGACGTCACGTGTCCAGATATATAAGCCATTTTCCGGCATTGTTGACAAGGAGTATAACTTAGCACTGTATGAGCGCGTGGTTGAGGTAATCATGTTGAAGACTCGATTGAATAATAGTGTAGTGCATACCCTTGTCATACCAGACTATTGTGTCAGTCATTTAAATTTAGCATTTGTATAGCGCAGCATAAACCAAGTTCTCACCTCATCTTTGGTCTTTGTGCAAACACGAATTCTTTAACCTCATCTTGAACTGTTCATGACTATAAGTCTCTCCATGGGAAGTGCACACTAAAGCATAGCAGTGGATGAAAAAAATATTACAGCCTCCTCACTCCTCACCTCCTCCCTTTTTGGTGTTTTTGTCACGTTGGAGTGCCTTTACAGTGTATGCTTTGTGACCTTCTCTTGTGTACCTAGTGGCAATCTTTAGTAACAACAACAGCAGCAGGCTTTATTAAATCATAATAGACACGTCGCTGCTAAAAATGGACAGTAATGGTTCAATAGAATCACAGGTATAACGGTAAAGAAGCTAAAAATAATCTTTGTAAATATGCGATACATAAAATTACATTCCTGAATACCAGTAGTTTTGAAGGGGAGCTCATAGTTATGAGAACGGGTGACGTGCTGCATTCTGGTGGTAGGAGTCGATGAAGGGGGTGAATGGGGTTGTATTTGAGTGCAGTGAATAATTGTTGATAAGCCTGTTCACAGAGGGCCCACAGTTGGTAGACAATCTACAGTGTAATAACCTGATTTGCTGCTTATCGGAGAAAAGCCTCCAGTCTCTTTTTCTCGCCAGCCTTTGCAAAGCCCCACCCAGCAAGGGTGGCGTAGAGTAATTTGGAGAGGGCAGTCGACTGAAAGACTAATTCCAGAGAGGCCTGGGGCATACCATGGGTATGGCACTATGGCACTTAACACTTCAAGAACTCTAGTTTGATTTATTGATTCAGTGCTTTGATGCTGTTGGTTTGGAAACAGTTAGGGACATAACCTGTAAAAAAATTGCTGCACTAAGCCCTAGAGGTTGTGCCTTGGTGATAGGAAGGGCATCCAACCTGTAGAAACTTTGCTTCAACACCCCTTGGGATGTTGGTTAATGTAGGTGGGTGGGGTTTAGTCTAAAGTACCTCGTTGGCAACATCCACTTGCTTACATCAAAAAGAAAGGTAAATAGTAACTGCTAAAAGCAGGCTGATTAGAAATCCGAAATTAACTGATATTTGTTAAGGAGATTTGTTAGCAAACTATTTTAGTAACTGTTACATTACAGTGTACATTCGTGACTTCACTAAGTGAATTAAATGTAACGATATCTTTTTAGTATTGTTATCTAGAATTGTTATCTACTGTTGCATTTTAGCAAGATTTTAGCCTTCTGGATTAACTCTTAAAAACAAACGATGAATTTCACTGGGATAATATTAGTATTCTTTATTAGCATTGATATATTATGTCAAAATCACTTTGAAAGAGTCCAAGTTGATGAATATGATCTTTGTCACTTGGAAGATTTGCACAAGATTACTAGCAGACACATCCCGCATGAAAAATACCTTATTTTTTAAATGTGCAGTGCTCAGTATGAAAAGCTTACTATCATCGTTACATTGTATTTTCTGTAACCCCATATGTTGTAAGTTTGTATGCTGATATTTTTGCAGATTGAGAAATTATCGTCAACATTAGCACCAATATTAATAGAATTACTTCAGTTGAATACTCCGGCAGGTGTACGGTTGGCAATCAAACAGGTAATCTACCTATTTGTTGGCTCGGCTGCCTCACCTTTGATGGTGATTTTCATTAGACTTTTATCTAGTTTTATTTATTGAGCAAATCATGTCCTGGCCTTCTGTGCAGTCGGCTTGGTATCAGAAAGGACATCTGGCTTGTGAACCATGCGGCTTCAGCAGTCTCAAAACATTTCCACAGAGCTAATCCAGGTAAACCGGGAAAATGCCATTATAGTGGTAGTATTTGTTTGTTGAACGTATCATTTACCTGTCTGTGTATATGTATGTGTAGTACAGCCATTATCTTTTCTACTGGGACGTTTTCTGTTTGACTTATAAAACTGTTAGTGCTTTACTGAGCAACTTCTCTTATCATGCAGCCTATGTCTGTGATAACACATTATTTACTTAACGGTTAGAACTCCCTCCACTGTCACACCTTTTAGCTTCATTTACCACCGTGCTTGCAACAACCTTGGGCCAACCAGCTGATATTGAGCCAACTGGCACTGCCCCTACCACATAGAACTCTCTGCCAAACACTGTGACGGCTGATGGCTGGGCATTTTTAAATCTAAGCTAAAGACTCACCTGTTTAATCAGACATTTAGGTCTACATGTAGCTAAACCTGTCTGCCATGCCCCGAGTACCTCTGAAGTTACGACCAAATGGCGCTTTATAAACTAGATTATTAGTTTATGTAGTTATTAATTTAACTTATGTTAATCATAGTTTCTTTCAGAGTTTCAGTGCATTGATTCTGTTGGTTAGGGTATGGGAAGGTGTCTGACCTGTAAAAACCGCTACAGCGGTCTCCGATGGTTCTCCCACAGGGACCTGGTCTATCCTGGATAAAATAGGCCGTTTATCTTAGTAGCACTGGTACTAATGGTAGTACTAGCAAACCAAGTTACCGTGGAGAGGGTTGTAAATTTTCTGGGAATTTAATATTAGGGGAAAATTTCAGGAAATATTTGCAAAGCTGCCAGCATTGCTATGGATTAATAGGAATTTGCACACAGGGTTGTGCAGTGCAAGTAGCCGTGATGCAACAACAATTAAGTTAACCAATAACCTACAATAACAATGACCATTTTGACCGGTTTTGAAATGTATTATGTATAAAACTGAAGATATGTGGATAAGTGATTAATGGTGTTAGTTGGAAGGGCTGTACACTAAACTGAAAGGAAATTTTTCGAACTCGGATTTGTTTTTTTTTTGGTTTCGGTGCTTTATACATGAATTTGCTTACTTTCTGGAACTCACAGCCCTAATAATGGATGCATTTTGTACTTTTTGTACTACAGCCCGATCCAGAAGAAGATGATTTTCGTTATGTGCCGGATCTTTTGCTCATGGACCTGAAAGCCGAGGCTGCGGAGCTTGAAAGAATTAGAGAAGAGCGGAAGAAAAAATAAGTAGAAGTGATGTGCTAGTCTGAGTGAATTTAAAGCTTCCGGTTGACATTTCATTAAAAATGAATCCTACTTCAGATGACACTTTTCATTTCGTTCATTGACATTTACGTCGTGGTAATAGTGAATGGATTGTGGTTTGTAATTTCGATACTGTTGCTGCAGGCCTGATTTCTCTTTGACATTGCCTTGAAATTACCTGTATATTTAAGGAAATTTGTCAGTATTTGATGAAACTTGATGGTCTACTTTCGTATGGACTGCCCTGTGGAATCATGATATGACAGAATAGTGATTAAGCAAGTACTTCATAATACAGCTGCCAATATTACACTTTTCATATGCTGACAGAAAGTAGTGTAGCTCTTGCAAGTTCAAAGTCGGTTCTTTTGTATCAAACTCTTCAAAACTTGAAAGTTAGTCCCTTACATGTTGGGGTCTGGAGCTAATCCTGGTCATAGCAGTCAGCCCACAGGCAGGAGACAACAACAATTTTATTAGCCAAAGAAAGGAGATGGTCGTAAACCTGGCAGCAGGCTGCCATGACTTTCTGCTGGCCCATGGTGGTTAATGTAATTGGGTGGGGTTTAGTGTGAAGTACCGTTGGCAACATCCACTTGCCTACATCAAAAAGAAGGGTATTAGGACAGGAGACCAGTCACTGGAGATTGTAAATTAAGGGGGCAAGCGGCTGACCCAGGTTTACCTGGAAAATTGACGCTAAATGATGTGTATGTGTGTCACTGAAGTGCACAACAGCAAAACTTATTTTCCCAGTAACTTTACTGTAATTGTTACATCCACCTTCAAATCAGCAGTCTTGTATGCAAGCACTGATATTAAAGCACTAACTAGCAAACAAAAGTTCCTGAACTCTAGCAACAAGTTAACAACTATCATGGACTATACTGTCAGCACAAACACCATCGAATAAATATATGAACAGCAAACATTTTCATGATGTGGCTAACAATTCATTAGGACCTAGAGATTAGAGATTCAGCAGATTATAAAATCACCTGCATACAAAGTCTTCATGATGTTCTAGCTAACTAACAACGCTTCTGCTATATAAAACACACACTAGCTACAAAACAATAATGCCTAAATTGACAAACGTTATATTTTGTTGACGATCCAAACAAAATGTGAGGCACAGATATGGACAAATATGAATATGTACCAAACAATTCACACTAACCGATCTTCACCTGACACTAAATGCCCTGATTTTTGAAACAACAAGTGACGATCCCGGGTACTTTTACTTTAATTTCATGATTTGAACATTAAGCACAACACCACTGACATCAGCTACGTAAGCATATGTGCAGCTTTTAAATACGAAGACATACGGGCCAATTTTTTCAGGGTGGGCAGGATGGCTGAGCTATCTTTTCCAGATATTTTTGACCCCGTCTGAAAAACTGCTCATCTAACCTGACCAAGTAGCATGCTGTCAACAGACTGAAACTGTTTACATTGTACAGAATACAGGCTCTTATAAAGTTGCTCTGCCCGATTCACCCTGAACAATAATTAGTAAAAACCAGATTTCGGGACTTCATCTCCCTGCCAGTCACTGAGAGGGCAGAATAAATTCCATTTTTTCGTTTAATAAATACAAAACGTTATTTATTTTTCATTTTTGGCTGCTGGCTGCTGCTTGAAAAAATTAGCGATTGTCCAAAAACTTTGACCGACTCAGGGGGCTGCAGCCCCCAACCCTCTGGCTCGTACACCTATGTTTAACAAGTTCTAGACACTGAAACATGACAGCGACAAACATACATAGAACATCAAAACTGTCAGATGCTGCACACAATAAATACATCCATATAGTAACACTCTGCCCGTTTTAATGACTTATCGACAATCAATGGACTGGGCCAAGAATTACAAATAGCTAACACAGAATATGTGACTGAAATTAAAACTACCCTATATTAACTGCACTACTGATGTGGCCAAATTCAATTAAGTTTGTCAAAACACTGATTGCTAAGCAGTATTAATAAATCTAGCGATGTAAATTCACTTTTTATTATAATCATTTCATTCACAATTCTCACAGTTTACCTTGCTGCCTAGTGACAAAGGCGAGGCAGTAGGCCACATAATGATGCCCATATGTGAACTAGTAAAGCCCTGTCCACACTGTCAAGTTGGCAACCAGTCGCCGAAAACGGCGACTACAGTCGCTGAAGTTAGTCGCCGATGGCACCGTTTTCCGGCGAAGTCAACGGCGAAGTCACCGAACTATAGTCGCCACTGTGGACAGGGCTTAAGTCTGATATCCTGTGTTAACTATTTATAATACTTGGACTGTGCCACTCCAAGATGCACAGTTCTGAAAGTTACCCAGTCCAGTAAGGCCAAACAGAACAGAATATTGCAGATGATCGCTTGAAAATACAACACGTACTAAGAACATAAGAACACAATCATTGGTCTCACATTACAAGAATGTACCATTTGGAAGAACAGTTGCATATCAGTGTAGTTAAGCAGTGTGAAATTTGCACTTAGGCCTGAAAAACTTCTACAGTTACATACATACATACACACACACACTCATATTCACTCTGCATACAACTAACAGTTAGCACTGAATAGTCACGATTTATGCATAATGTGTAAATAACAGGCTGTACAACTCATAACAACTCTTATCATATAAATAACAATTAAAGCAATGATGTGCATTCATGTGCTGAACAATAAATACAGTAAAGCACAACAATATTAATCATTTAGTTACCAGTGTCAGAAAGAGGATCCGGTTCCAATTACATACACTGACCTACCAATCATGCCTGATTTGCCAAGTTATTGCTTTGACGAGAACAATAACGTAATAATAATAATAATAATAATAATAATAATAATAACTCAAATGTACAGTCAAAGCAATCAAACTATCTGTTGTTCAGAAAATTCATTGTTACATGTGTCTTCAACCTCAGCAGAATCATATGCAAGCATTAATACAAATAATCTATATTATAAAAATCTGTAGCTGTTTGCTGATTTATTGGCTTCCAGTTATGCTCTAGGAGTAGAGCAATGGTGTGAGAATCCATGCAGCCATTGCCCACTTGGCTCAGAAAATTCATTAATACATGCATCTTAACCTCAGCAGTATTGTATACAAGCATTAATACTAAAGCACTAAAGACACACATTACTGATCACTACAAACAGCTAACATAATAACTATACTGTCAGTGAAATGTCATCTAAGAACTCTAGGCATAAAGCTTATACATTTGAAAACCAACAGTAAGTCACTTAGCTGGTAATTAAATCACACAATGCTAATGGACAAGTCCAGTAATAATTCTAAACAGCAGCATTTCACATGTAAAAGCAGATTTAAAATGAACACGCAGAATATTCTACATGCAGAATATGATACACACCCAGAAATGAAAAAAACTGTCTGAGCTTTGGCATGAGCTGTATAAGGGATGTATGACCATTGGTCACTTCCAATGAACTGGCAAAAAGTGTGGTCCATTCCAGTGGAATAACAATAAAAAAACTGAACACAAATACCAAGTAACAAAAAGTATACAAATACAATGACTAACTGGAAAGATCCGACAGAAATGAATATACATAACCTCCAGTAAATATATTGCATTCTGGTTCCCTGACTGCCAAATAAATCTTGATATCTACAACTGATATCAACAATAATAAGAACACTTACAGCAAATTATGCATGTGGACATGTGGAATCTATCACTTACGAGTGACAATAATTGGTCATAACGTTTTCTGCATGTACTGTAACTGTGATATTAAATACAGAAAAACTAAACAAAAATGCCTCCAAATAAAATATGCAACTCAAGTTTTAACTGACATTCTATCATAGTCAATTTAGCTTCAGTGGTCATCAAAGCAGTCAACTGACACAAAACAAAATTGGTCCAAAGTCACAGTTCTGGAATGGAAACAAAATACATTACTACCCCGGTAGATATTGCATAAATGAAGATCACAGTATCGAATATCCAAAAGGTACTCAGTGCCCAGCCTACTCAAGACCAGGCTGGTCTGGCATTACAAATCACACAAAATAAAATAAAAACTGTTCAAACATATGCAACGTGAAACGCGTGCACATTATGAAAGTAGTCTCAAATGCTGCACTCGTTCCATTAGTCTGTATATTTTACGGCACATGTGCAAGTTATTAGAAATATGAAACAAGTGCTAGACTGATATGACATTTATGACACGGGACACACTTTGTGACAAAAGCTTGCCTTCATCAGGGGAATACATTTATGAATACAAGGCTACTGCAAAACAGTTAATAAAAGACTAATATAGTCACCACAACCAGACTGCATCCACACCACATCATTTATCAAACTGTACATGAAACCTATTTTGATGGCACACAGTATCCAACTATTGCACAACATGCTTTTGGTATTGTAGTGTGCAATAGTACAACTGTGTCTGATAATAAACGTACTATTTGGCCCTCAAAATGAGAACACAAAACAGAATACAACTTGGCACTTAACTTATAGAGCACACGGTATGACACAGAACATTAAGTAACTATGCATAAAGCCGATGGGTAGCCAGGCAGTTTAGGCCATCACCACGCAGAAATACACCGGAAATAAATGGAAAAAAACAACCGTACAACGAAAAAAGAAAAACACTAAGCATGTGAAATCTGAAAAAGCCACAATACTGCAACACCACTGTCTCTACTGTAAAACGTGCTACAAGGATGTATATAACACATGCCTGTAGCACGAATTATATCTATTTGTTCTCGCTCAGAGACTATGCCACTGCAAAATGAGAAATGCTTTTCTCTGCAACTGTAACGAATATCTGTAATATGTACTATGACAATAAATAACTAAGTACTACACATGCGCTGGCTGGACAATATTGCCAAAAACTGACCAGCAGCATGTACTAGATTGGCTACATGGAACTGCAAAAACTACAATGAACACTTCAATGCTAATCAGGAAGACAGCAATCAAAGAATCCCGGTTAAAAGATCTGGATGATGGATAACATGGATGACGGGTATCAATAGTTGGAAGATAATGCAGGTGGGTCGTGACAGGGTGGGATGGAGATTAGTGCTATGCAAATAGTTTTTTCATTTCAAATGGAATATTTAGTTGAAATTTCAAATCAAATTGAACAGTTTTTTTTGCCGTTCCCAAAAGTCAACATTACTAAGTACTTGTCAAGTATTTTCAACAGTTTTGTGGCACCCTGCTTGTGGTTTGTGTTGTAGGCAAGCTGTTGTATTCTTCCAGTACTTGGTGGGCCATATATAAGACTTCAAGAGGAGTCAAAAGTCAAGACCATTATTAAGAACAGTGCTGCAGACAACCACTTTTTCTTACTAATCTTACTAAAACACAGTCCCTTCCTTGTATATATTACTTTTAAATACGTATTTGAAAATTTTGAACAGTTGGATTGGTTTTGGATTGAATCAAATATTAAGTAACTAGGCGATTCGATCCGAAATTTAGAATATTCACACAGCACTAATGGACATAATGGTCTGTGAGAAACCATTAAGTCAAGAAAGCATGCAAATAAAGTCATCTTCCATACCGAAAACAGGACGGCCAAGGAATACACCCGACATACACTCAAGAAACCTGTACAAGTTTCTTGCATCAAATTATGACATAAGTTCATGCAATTATTGTACAAAGTGGCACAGAATATAACGGCATTCTATTTGCAGCAAGAAACTTGTACGAGAATAACTTACAAAAGAACTTGTGAACTAGTCTGTCACTTCATCTGTCCATCTCTGTCTAACTGAAACTGTTCTGGTCTGTTGAACTGTTAAACTGTTGATCTATTATTAGGGTTTGTTATTTCGTGACTATACCATTGCTCAGTTGTATTAAATAAAATAGTTATTTTTAGAAAGCACATCAGATGTGCAAGCTGACTTGTACAACTTTCTTGAGCATGTGTCAGGGATATAAGAGAAAGCTGTGACAGATCTGTAGTCGGATCTATCGGCTATCACCACTGTGATTTTTTGGTCCACAGGTTTTCACCGGTTCCCCTGTTTCTCGTTCTTTCACAACCCAATCAAATTCAAAGTCATATGTGATACCACTTTGCATTGCAAGTTTCTTGAATACATCACGTACACGCTCATACTTAGGCAGCTCATCTTTGCGCATTCCCCGGACGTAATCAAGATATCGTTCAAACTCCTTTGGAAAACCTTCGAACAGCTCGGCCGATCTCATCTGCTTCTTCATGTCACGTATCTGTGCAAATTTCTCGTCGCGGTTTCTGGCCGCAACTCCTTGCCATGGCAAGGAGCCACGAAGGAAGAAGGCCCAAACATAGGCAAGAGACTCGAGATCATCGCGAGGACCTTCTTCGTGACCAAGATGGGCATGTATCCCAGCATAGCGTACAGTCCCAACCATCGGGTGAACCAGCTGGCACCCGAGTTGGCCAACTGAGAAACGTTGACGTGTAATTTTCTTTGTCAAACCCAAATCAATGATGTACACTTTGTTGGCATTATCACCGATGCCCATCAGGAAGTTGTCTGGCTTGATGTCACGATGTAAATACTGTTTCTTATGAAAGAATTCCAAAATTGAAAGCATCTGATCTACAAGCATCAGTGTTGTCTTCACCGTAAACTTGTGGTCACAGTACACAAACAAATCTTGAAGACTAGGTCCAAGGAGATCAATTACCATCACATTGTACAGGGGCTCATGCAGACCAAACCAGTACACCTCTGGTATACCTGGGCCACCTTGTAGATGTCGATAAATGTTACCCTCCGATAACAGCTGTGGATGGGCAGTGTTCTGCATCTCAAGTTTAACAGCTACCTGTTTTCCATCCTCTAGCAGCTCACCGATGTGAATCTCACCAAAAGCTCCTTCGTTTATTTTACGAAGCACACGCGTTTTCACACTTCTTCCAACAATCAGTTCGGAGGACGATTCATCTGCCACCGATATGCTGTAAGCTCTGTCTCTAGCTGATACTGTACTGACCACTGGCACACTGTAGGCTCTCTCTCTGGACATTCTACCCATCAATGGCAAGTTTTTATCTTGAACGAGTTCAGGTAACGTATCTTCATCAGTCATCACTGGATCGCCTCCATTCTCCTTATCAGCTGCATGATCTCCAGTACCATTCTTCCCGTCACCATTAGAGGCATCACCATTAGATGCCTCTTTGTGAGCCGCCAGGCTATCAAACATTGCTGATAAGAGTTCTTTTCAGTATGTAGCAACTGCCTTCATTCTCACCTGAACCATAAAAACAGTACAAACATAATACACACTAGCCTATCAAATAGCCTAGATAAGTAATGCAGAAGGCATATCAGGTAGGCCAAAGTAATGTAATGTAGATGCAAGCAAGAAAAAGTGTGACACAGTGCCACAGGAAGTGAAGTTTACTGCGGGTTCGAACTTGCTGTGGGCGTGGCACAGCTTTATTTCACCTAAGCATGACATAAACGGACAATTGCTTTATACATAAGAAGATCAGCTACTGCAGAGAAAATAACATGTCAGCTATGAATGCATCCAATCCTTGAGCAACTGCTAGCAACACTAAAAATGTCAAGTTTGCTGGAAAAGGTATACATTGCATATCGATCAGTAAACATGGAACGAAGGCTCTGCAACACGGCCTAAATCTTCAAGGTCAACGATAAACGACGCAAACAACAATTTTACAAACCTCCTTAAGTGTACACAACGTTACTCCTTATGTACAAATAATTTCCCAGTAGTCAAATATGTGCAAGATTTACAAACGAGTGACACGATATAATAACATAAATTTGTACGCAAAAACGCTTTGTATTGTTACAGAATTGTTTGTTTACATTATCAATCCGGAAGTGGATTAACCGTTTAAAGTTCAAAGTTCATCGAGGCTTTCTCGATCTAAAGTATGGAAGTAGGCTGCGTCGATCAATGCGACGTGTCACTGTCGGCGTCGCCGTCGCGTGACTTGCACGTTGCCAGTCTACATTGCTTGTTTTTTGTGGGATTCCAAACTCAGTCTTTCAAGACCAAGACAAGAGCAACAATAAGCTAATAATTGGCTACAATCAAATTCGACTCTGGTAATTATTTTTACGGTAATGCAAAGTAGGGCCTACCACAACGGCACAACCGTAGAGATATAGCCGATTGTACTGAACTGAACGCACATGCCTCGGAACCCGGGAGAACTTTAATATATTAGAGACCGGCCTTTACTAGAAGTTTTGCAGTATTAGATTAATGCACCCTTCATGTGACAGCTAGGGATAATGTAGTATAATGATCATGATGTACCGTGTATCGTCTTATTCGGACTGTTTTTCACCTTATTCGTCGGGTTCCCGGTAATACTTTTGTGTCTGGTCTGGCTTGTTACACTAAAACTTAGAAAAAAACTTAAAACTTTTCCTAAAACCCAGTTTTTTCAAGCCCTGCTGAAGGCTGCTCATTTTTCCGACTCTCGCTTTTCTCAGATGCTTCATTCTTGGTTAGGCCCCCTATACTGTACCTAGTGCACGTATTACAAATCACTTGTTCAACATGTTCATATATAAATGTAAATACGTGCACATTGACCACGGATAAAGTCTAAGCATTATAGGCCCAGTGTTGCTGGTGGACATCATCATCATGTAGCATGCCCCTTGTTATGTCCGCTGTTCATTTTGTAAGGGGACACTAAGCCCATTTTGATTACTGATTACTGATTACTGGAGCGTCGCCGTTTCCACGATATCACGCCACAGATCTCGGTCATAAGCTCTGTACGTGCCGAGCCGACCACAGTCCTAGGTTCCGATGTTTCAGGTCGTTCTCGATGGTGCGTAGCCACGTTTGACGAGGGCGACCACGAGGTCGTCTCCACTCCTTCGGCGGGTCATTGATGCCGGCATTGAGGGCACGTGTATGATCCTCATCGAGGTCGGAACGAATGACGTGGCCAAAGAACCTCAGGCGCCTGAGCATGACCGTCTGGGTGACAGGAGGTTGAGTAGATCGCCGGCGGACTTCCTGGTTGGTGACGTGGGCAGTAAAAGGGACTCGTAGAATGTGTCGGAGGCACCACTGGTCGAAC
>Ga0056131_1000201_pt1 | contig 12924 bp, 9 predicted proteins | sample WorMetLIZISLAND1_2_FD_67480 | JGI IMG/M metagenome (GOLD analysis project Ga0056131, IMG submission 67480) | Marine gutless worms symbiont microbial communities from Max Planck institute for Marine Microbiology, Germany - Olavius clavatus LIZARD... ...
ATTGAGTTTACACTGTTGAGCTTTAATCCAGGTAAAAAGGCATTCATTAGGAGTTGAAATGACGTTTTACTCCCTTTTACACTTGAATCACAATAATGCCCAATATTTTGAATATTCGTTCTGATGGGATTTCGTTCTCATGGGCCTAAATCCTACTTACCTTCTGACGGGACGACACCGAACAAAAGCCCCTTACAAATTTTAGAGAAAAGGGAGCGTGGGCCTTCCCAAATTTTTCGAGTACCCCCTATATTATCTCAGGAACGCGTAAAGCTACTTCAAATTTGGCAAGTATATTCACAGGGTCCATCCGAGCAAAACCCTTTTAGAAATTTGGGAGAAAAGGGAGCGTGGGCCTATCCAGGGACTGCCCAATTTTTTGAGTATACCCCTTATTACCTCAGGAACAGGTAAAGCTAAGAAATTCAAATTTTGTACGCACATTCATAGGATCGCTCGGAGCAAAAGCCCATTAAAAATATCGGGAAAAATAACCGTGGGCGTACTCAAGGACTCTCGAAAATTTTCAGGGCATGCACTCATATATAGGCGCATCGCGCGGTTATCTTTGCGATAGCTCAGCTGTCTTGTATTGTAGGTTTTTAGCTCGATAGAAGTTGAGTGCCTAAGAGCAAAATGTTTCTTTAAGATATTGAATTACTCAATTTTTGATTCGCTAACAACTTTTCACAAGATACCGTATCGCTAATAATTGCTGGACGCGAATGTAGGCCAACATGTAGGCGCTGTAACTGAGACAAATGACTTGCCGCTAGACTATAATGGACTATTAACAGCACAGAAATGACTTGTCGCCGGACTATAATTGACTAATCTTAGAGAGCGATATCACCTAACTGCATGTGCCTTGTTATTTTGTTTTCAATTTACTGTGTAATTAAAACACTACTACTATTACCACTATATACGTTTATTACTATGAAACAAATGAATGCATTATTTCTTATATTAGGTGTTTTATTGCATACCCGGCCGGCCCACACAGAATGATATATTATTTATTATAAGCTAATTAAGTGATGGCTCAAAAACAACGAGGCCCATAACTTGAATGAAAACGCGGATAGAGCGGCGGCTATAGGAAACCTTTGATAAATTACATTATTTCGCTATTTTAGTGAAGTGCGTTTTGCTGGCTTCTGGTAACAAATAGTGCAGTATTTTGAGCGTTCGACGACCGTCCTCCTAACATCACTAATTATAGTAATATAGACCACTCACAGTCGCGTCCACAATAGTGATGCACGAACCCGGTAAATTGTCAGTCGTTTAAAAAACCAAAAGACTGAAATGAACACTAAAATATGCCATTCAATGCAAAACAGCACAAAAACACTTTAATGCACTTTAAAAAGTAAAGACTCCTGCAGGCTATTCACTTCAATTTGTATGACCGCGTATATATCCCCTAAACCCAATGATGCAAACTCCCCCAATTTCAATTCCTCTCCCCATTCTCCCATTCTCTCGCCTTCCTTTTTCTTCCCCTTCTGTTCCTGTTCCCTCACTAGCCATTTCCATTTCCCCTTCCGTATTCCCTGCCCCCAAATCCAGCAGCAAACTCCCCCAGCGGAGCTCGGGGCAGAGTCCAGGCCGCAAACGCATTTTGACGCATCTACGGGTCTCAAAACGCACCTCGTGACAGCATCTTACAGCTTCCCCCAACATTCCTATGACGCAAAATACGTCATTCCCCGCTACGTGTTGAGACGTCAGTGAGCTGCTGCAGTGAGTGACAGATTGCTGTTGACTGTCACTCAGACAGACAATTCCATCTCATCTCTCTCTCTCTCTGTGTGTGTGTTGTCTGTTCCTATAATTTACTAGCCGACGACGACGACAACATTACACGCCGTGCCAGTGACTGCAGGTAATGGCTAAGAACGTTCACAGACAGAATTGGACAGTACAGTGAACTGAACTGCGTCTGTCTGTGCAGCTGCATCGGCACTTTACCGCTCTACCGCTCGCTGTCTTGTCTTCTCAGATTCCATTAAGCGAAGCTAGCATGACTTGACAACACTACTACTAGGCTACTACTACCAATGCACTACAACTACAACTACTACAACAACTACTACTACAGTACTACTACTACTACTACTACTCTCTGGTTGTCTGTTTTGTTGTCACGACCGTACGTTCTAGATGTAGCCGTGTACGTTAATGCTCAAAATCCATTACACACGTTTCCTCTTAACTTCCCCGTATAGACGAGGAAGTTACGAGGAAACGCGTGTAATGGATTTTTGACGTTAACGTTACTGTCATGACGTTCTACAAGACGACTATGGATGGACTCTCAGTCGCTATTTAGTCCAGACAGACAGACAGACAGACAGACAGACATTCTATATACGGTATACTAATAATACAGAGGTCTTAGAGGTCTGTCTTTTGATTGATATAGCTAGTGATCAGTACAAGCAGGTATAGCTGACGTCCAACTGACGTCGTCGTAAAGCTAGCACACAAATCTATGTCGCAATCATTCAATTCAATTCAATTTAACCTTTTTTATTTCACTTTTATTTTAGGTTTTTACCTCTTTGACTGTCTGAGAGCAAAATGTTTCTTTGAGATATTGAATTACTCAATTTTTGATTCGCTAACAACTTATATAACAGAATATTTATGTTTTGAATTGCCGGGTGTTCTGCTGAAAAATACACCTAAACAATTCAGAAAGAAGTACAATGAATATCATTATATTCGTTACGACATTATAGATATAAGCTATGCAAATTAGTTAATATTTTGTCTGTTTCTCTGTTCCTAGCTTCGATTGCTGAATATTTTTTACTGCTGTTCGCTACCTAATGGTGAATAAAGTTGTAGTCGTGCTGTCAGAATAATGATTGACGTTTTCTGTCGGCTTAGCTGATATGCATGCAGGTACTATACGGCATACGTGTGGGTCTGATATAGTCAGCTGAGCTGACGATCTAATCAAAAACTGTGAATATTTGATAAATTGTGTACACCACTGCAGCCTGACTGCAGACGTGCGCCGGCCATCCTGATCTATAGCTCGTCACTCACTCACCTGTGCTGCAGTGGAGTTATTAATTATTCAGCTGCAGTAATTACTGACATTTATGATTTAACAGCCACGCAGACTCTCACCCTGCACAGAGGCCTGCAGGATTTAGGCCCATGAGAAAGAAAACCCATCAGAACGAATATTCAAAATATTGGGCATTATTGTGATTCAAGTGTAAAAGGGAGTAAAACGTCAGTTCAACTCCCAATGAATGCTTTTTTACCCGGATTAAAGCTCAACAGTGTAAACCCAATATCGGATAAATCACCAGAAACACTGAAACCAAGAGGACCGATCAGAATGCAGTCCCAATAGAACGAAAACCCATCAGAACGAAATCCCGACAGAACGAAAACCTATATGTTCCATTAGATCGAAAACGGCTTTCGTTCTGACGGGATTTCGTTCTGATGGGACGACACCGCCAGCAGGGTCTCGAGACACTGACTGCAGCGTGACCAGTTTAAACTTCATTTCGAGTTGACTTTCCAGTCCAGTTTCCATCTAGTTGACTTCCTACTCAATGAAAATGTTAGGCTAACTAACTGTCTATACGAGCTAGCTTACCGGTAGCCTGACTTAGCACGAACTAGTAATTACTGAGTTAGTTATACATACTTAGTACAATATCAGCTCTAATCGTAACCCTAATCCTAACTTGAAAGTCAGCTCGATCATTTTGGTATAGAAGGAAAAAATCGAGTCTTGGTTTGGCCCGCACAGTCAGCGCTACGACAGGCCTAGACAGTTAATAGTAAGCGCCATACTTACACTACTATATTGATGCTATACTGCTGATTACGATGATGATGATGATGTTACCTTTGTTGTGTTTACACAGCTAATATCGACGTCACAAAGTGACGTGCTGTGGACGGTTGAGAACCACCTTCAGTGCAGCTATGAGCAGCTGGTACCCCACTCTCCTGACCTTCGTCTCCGTCGTGACGTCATCGGTCACGTGCTCAACGGAGATGGTACTCGAGTACACCGTCGCCGAACAACTTCCGGTCAACACGTTTGTAGGAAACGTCGCCACGGACGCAGGTTTAGATCGCAAATATCCGTCCGACATATTCCGTCAACTACGCTATGGTTTTCTGACTCTGCCCAGCTCAGGCGACCTCGTGTATTTCAGCATTGACGAACAGAGTGGAGTCATTCGCACTGCAACTAGCATCGACCGTGAAACGGCCTGTACAGACAACCGGATGTTAGCCACTTCCGGTCACCAGAAAGTCGCAGAAAACCGCCCCAGATGTTCGATAAAATTCGACGTGGCCGTGCGGCCGATAGAACACTTTCAAATAGTGAGGGTACGAGTGGAAATTCTCGACGTCAACGACCACTCGCCGGCCTTTATTCCGGATTTCCTGGCGCTGGAAATCTCGGAATCCGCGCAGCCCGGCACGGAGTTTGCACTGCCCGTGGCTCAGGACGCCGATGGAACGTATTTCCAGGTGGTTCATTACGAACTGAGACAGATAATTCCACCAGTCGACTCGTCGTCTGCGTCACAGTCGTTCTCTCTCAGAGTTCGAGGTCGAGCTGGCGCTAATTCACAGTCACAGCAACTACGTCTGGTCGTCAAATCAGCGCTAGATCGAGAGACCGTCGACATCTACAGGTCACACATTACTACTGTATATTTACTGTACTGTACGGACCTGCTGCCCATTGCTCGTTGTAGTCAAACGACTCAAACCATTAACGGCGCTTAGTGGTACAGTATACAGACTCGCTATAGCTCTATGAGCGATCATACGCCGGTATTGTTTAATGTGTTTGAGGACGGGAATAAAAAAATCTATAGTTCTGCACATCTCTTTTGTTTCACGTGTAATTAATTATTGATTACTGAACGCCCGATTCGATTCCATATTCGATTCGAACGCAAACGGCCGATTCGCAGGTCCCTGCTGTATAGAGTAGACTCTCTATAGGCCTATACACTGTCATTGTGTTTCTTTTATTCCACGTTATGTTTTTTATCAAACTGTAAACCTTTCTCAGCATTTATTGACAAAAACTTTAAAAAAACTTATCTATAAATATATCGATATTCAGCCGTCCGTCCGTGCGCCTATTGGCATCATGATGTCGTCCGTCTGTCCGTCTGTGACGCTGGGTATTGTGGCTCTCAGGGTCGGTATGCAGGGCTAAAAATTGTACCGGCGTGTTCCTAGCAGGCAACTTCCTATTAGCTCCTTCAGACAGTTTTGCCGTAGGATGTATCGAATCGAGAAATGCTATATACATGCTGTCGAAGTACAACAACAAATACAGGCGTAGCGCGGTCTAGTAGAGCGATGGCGGTGAAAACTACGGGAGTTCTGCAGTCGTTTGACTATAACAGACTACGCTGTTCCTGTCCAATGCAATAACCAACCAAACGTGCCCCTGCTATTTATTTAGAGGTAAAATCTAATTAAAGTGACACTCCGTAGCTGTGCCATGGAATACTTCCATTAACGGCTATGTAGTACCTTTAGCCTTTTTAAAGGTGATGGGCTGAGCGAAGAACGACGACAGTGGATATAGTGGAGACGTCTGATAAATTACTTGAATCATTTACTGCAATGCAGACAGCTGCTTCAAGTTCATTAACAGAACTCGTAGCGTAGCGTAATACAGGATTTTCACCGATCACTGCAGGGCTTAGTTAGACTGAGTTACGTCTTTACGTTCAATTCAACATGTACCGTTCTTCATTTAACGAGAAAAACGCGAGGACAAAAATTATTGAGGACAAAAATGTTAAAGAATATCAAGTAGTCCGTACTAATGCACGTAGACTTTAAACACACATAACGTACATGTACGTCTATCGTTTAAATTTAGTGCAGCACCAAAGCACGAACGATAACAGTGACTAGCTTATGACAATGTATAGCTTGAGAGTTGCTGTCTCGTTTTGTGCACACAAAATTCTAACGAATTTTAGTGACTTAAAAATCCACAGAAATTATGATTCTGTTGCCGTATTTTGCACTATTGTCGATATACAAGGTAGAAATGATCGGCAATGTGGGTGGTCACTGGTCTGCTGTAGGTTGGCGGTGGTAGCACTCGACGGAGGAGAACCGCCGCGCTCTGGAACTCTCGTTGTCGACGTGAATGTGCGAGATTCTAACGACAACTCACCTCAGTTTCCTGGTAACGCAACGTTCATAGCGACCGTCGATGAAAACGTGCGCGTTGGAACTGTAATTGCCACACTCAACGCCGTCGATCACGATACCGGAAACAACGCCGAAATCTCGTACAAACTCTCGCCCGAGACTGCGCGAGATTTCGGCCGAACGTTTGGAGTGCGACCAAGGACAGGCGAACTGTTCACTCGAGCAGCGCTGGACCACGAAACGCGCTCAGAGTACGTGCTCTACGTCACTGCCAGCGACCGTACCGGAAGCGGAAATGACGTAATGGCCGCCGAGGGGTCGCTGACGTCACAGGCACTGGTGATAGTGCGAGTACAAGACGTAAATGACAATGCACCTCGTATTGGCGTACATGTACTGCAGCAGTCATCTAGGTCATCGGCGTCTGGACCTGTAGCTCGACTGCGCGACGTCCAACGACGTGATGTCTGGCAACTGGAGGTCGCTGAGGGCGTGCCGGAAGGAACTCTCGTTGCGCATGTCACGACCAAGTTTGCAATGCCAGTGCAGGCTCAAGACGCCGACGGAGCGTATTTCCAGGTTGTATATACATTATGAACTGCGACAGATAATTCCACCAGCAGACTGGTTGTGTCACAGTCGTTCTCTCTGAGGGCGTGCCGGAAGGAACTCTGGTGGCGCATGTCACTGTACAAGACGCCGACTCGGGTGACAACGGCCAGTTCCGCTGTGCCGTCGTGGACACAGACGGTTTCGCTCTGAGACCCCTGGCGCCCTATCCGACCGAGTTCAAACTGGTAACACTAGCCACACTGGACCGCGAGGTCACCGAGAGACATCGGTTTGGCGTGGTATGTCGTGACAGCCCAGTCAACCCGGATGCTGTGCTAACATCCAGTGCGTCCATTGAAGTCATAGTGGTCGACAGAAACGACCACGCACCTGTGTTCGAACACGCCGTCTACTACTTGACTGTGGCTGAAAACAGCGCTGTAGGCACCAGTCTGCTACAAGTCAGCGCCGTGGATCAGGACTCCGCACTGAACGGCGTCATCTCTTACCGGCTCCAGTCAGCCGAGTCACAACCAGCAGTCGACAATCTTGTCCAGATAGATCCCAAGAGTGGGGTGATATCGGCCAAGGTTGGATTTGATCGAGAGTCATTGCCCAGGGTCGTGTTTGACGTTATAGCGACAGACAACGGAGCTGATACTCCGCGATCTGGACGCACGCGAGTGCACCTCTCTATCGCCGACGTCGACGATCAACTTCCGGTCTTCGCTCTGCCCGTCTACAGTTTCGTTGTGGACGAGAACAGACCCCCAGGCACCGGCGTAGGTCACGTGTCAGCCATAGACCGTGACCTTGACCCCTTCAACAAGTTCACCTACGCCAGTATTCGATATCGCAATTCCACTTCCGGTTGTGTGACCGGAAGTAGAAAACCTCCGCCGTTTCGACTTGATCCAGTCACAGGTGCTATAACGACCACTGAGTCGCTAGACCGTGAACAGTGTGCCATCTATGAAGTAGTAATTCGTGCCTCTGTGTCGCCCAGTCTCAGTTCGGCTAATTCTATATCTGCGGGGTTTGAATCTTCGTCGTGCAACGCAGTCATCTACGTCAGTGACGTCAACGACAATCGACCTCAGTTCCACTTTCCACAGACTGGAAACGACCACGTGGTAACGGCATCATTCAGTCTGTCATAGCATGTTTTATTATGTTCATGTCTCTGCCAACGTCACTTCAGCACCTTCTCTGTTCTACTTCCTTTTTTCTCCTTTTCCCTAAGCAAGATCTGCACAAATATAGCAACAGCCCCCCACCCACACCCACCTGTAGAAAAACTGAACTGTTCTCTGCTGCATACGACACGGTCCAACATTTTCTTCTGCCGCCGGCGCCTCCGATTCAAACTCTCGACATACGGCGCTGCCTATAAATGTTTTTTTTCACACTGACATGTATCACTGACAAATTTATCTGCGGGGTTTGGTGCCTCAGTGTGTGTCTGTATCTGTATCTGTCCCGTGAACGACTATACACGGTGTATCATTCTGTATATACAGGTTGTGTCGGAAAGTACGAGTGCGGGCGAGGTGATTGCTAGAGTTCGCGCCTCTGACTCGGACGCCGGTGCTAACGCCGTTCTTACTTACTCACTGGAACAAGACGCTCAAGGCTTGTTTACCATCGTACCGGAAACAGGCGAAGTACGTCTACAGAAACAACGGATTGGACCCAAGTCAAAGTCACGGTCAAACCAGCTTGACAAGGAGACCGTCTACCATCTTGTAGTCGTTGCCAGCGACGGCGGTGCGACCATATCTCATTATTAGGCTATTATTATTATTATTATTATTATTATTAGAACTCTGCCAGAACTATGGTTAATATCTAACTCACTCAGGTATAGGCGAAGCAGACGACAGCGAAAGTTTATTCCATCCATCCAACAGCAATTAACACAGCACAGAAAAGCAACGTAGGCTAGCCTATATTGATTCATGCGTGTGAAAAATGTCCATCGGTAGGTAATGATGAGCTGGTTATTGAATGTCCGATCTGGAGCGTTAAACCAAAGAGGCTGTTTGAAGTATTAGTAATACATCCTGCAGTGTATAATACTATTGTAGCATATATACGTACATGGGATATAGCTAGGGTCGGTGTAGGGGGCTGAAAGTTGTAAAATCGTGGCACTTCCTACTTACTTACTCGTTTAATTTTGCTCTAGGATGTATCGCCTACACTTTGTAGAATATGATAGCCAGACAGACAGACGGACGGACGGACGGACGACAGTATCATATGCCAATAGCCGATCATATTGCATGCAGTACGATCGGCTAATAATCTGAATGATAGCGCTTTACTGTTTGTTGACTAAGTATTAATGTTCAACGCCTGGACTTGAAGTAGGCTACTTTGTACAGGCCCTATAGTACTGTTGTTCTTGTAACAAAAGGTAAAGGCCGACATATATAGCTCTTCATGGTAACCCCATCTCAGAGCTACGGCACGTCACTTGCCATATGGGATCACACAGTGTTACCTGCCACCCGACACAAGTGAACGCGCCCTGCCTAACCCCAGCGATGCAGGCTGGTACTCGATTTACCATACCCCGGAGGGATGGAAGGCTGAGTTGACCTAGTTGACTTGATAGCGCCCTGGCCGGAGTCGAACAAGCGACCTTTCGATCACGAGTCCGACGCTGAACCACTGCACCACCAAGACAAGTGTTTCTTGGACCACACAACAGCACGGATAATGACAGTGACAGTGATGATGATGATGATGTAGGTACTCCGACGTTATCAGAACGAGCTGCTCTACACGTCCTAATAACTGGACGTCATCAGGTCCAGACCGCTATCAAGAAGAAGTCTTCAATGCCACGTTCTGCTGGGGTCGATGATCCAGTGTACTCAGTGCTAGCCAGCGCTGATCTAGCCGTGGTTCTCGCTGTCTCACTCGGTGCTGTCCTGGTCTCAATCGCAGTCATCGTCGCTCTAGTCTTCCTCGCGTCACGTCGACGCCGCTTACAGCGTCAGTTCCAGTCCAAGGACTACTCGTGCAGTGACATAGCGGCCTGCAGGTCACACCACGGCTCATACCCTGACGGTTTCACTCTGAATGACAGCCCAGCCAGCCCACCCACAGCGATCTTACAGGCCAATGGTGCAGGTGCTCCTCAACATTATCTACTACACAGGGCGACATCTAGCGCCAGCGGCAAACAACTCAACGTGGCTTTCACGCCTGCGGACGTTAACATCGAACTCGAGGTATAATAACATCAATTATATACTAATTATTATTAATTAATAATTAAAAATTATGTTATTTTCACACTTCTGAGCACTTCTGTGCTTTGCGCCCTGATTCTCTTCTGAGACTTTGACGCTACATAAATCACTTACTTACTCACTTACTTACTTACTGCATACTTGCAACCAGCTAGGTTAACCTTGCCACTGATAACAAGAGCATAGCTGTCGCTCAGTGGGCCGACCGTACTACTTAAGGCTTACTAGCTGTTTGTTTACACACCGGAAGTACTTTCCGTTCGCCGACTGTGTCAATGGCGGCGCAATGTGCCGCTTGCGTTTTCGAGTCGCTTAGCCGCATTTGACACTATATGTGAAGCAATTTCTGTGGACTGTGGTTTATTTCGTTCCGTTTTCACCGTGTAACAGTACGATCGGCTAAAAATCAGCAGTTTTAAACCAGCAAGATACACTGCTAGGGGGGCTGTGAATAAGTATAAATGGCTGCAGATCGGCTGCAGTGCATGCAGCGCTGTGAGATGACGTCAGGACGACTTCAGACGCTGAGTTTACGGTTCCCATGACGACCGACATCAACGCAGTGAAGATTGTTTTGTTAATCCTGGCGCCACCTAGCGGCCACTTTAGTCGACTGGTCGTCCGTCGTTTAACCAAATAACGACGGCCAGGGGGCGGGTCATTGCCAGTGAACGTACGTGCCCAATACGTTCATCGTTTAGTCTCAGCTCAGCGATTATTCCACATTCACATAACGGCGCAATTGGCGCTTCGTTCGTTCGCTTGACGGCGTCGTTATCGAGTAAAACACCCGTTTTTACGACGCAATTTCATACCGCAGCCTTCTACGAAACCACAGACACCGCTGCGTTTAGCAGTCATGACCAGAGACCGCATGACAGGTTTTATGATCGCCATTGACGGCAGCTGATGTGATGCAGCTACCAATAGCAGAGAACGTGCCGTTACAGCAAGCCAACTTAATGGCTGGTTTCCAGCATTACGTGACGCAACGCAACGTAACGCAGCCGCGGTGGCTGCGTTACGTTGCGTTGCGTCACGTAATGCTGGAAACCACAGTCACTAAGTTCGCTTGCTTTAACAACGTTCCGCAGCGCCGCGCAAGCGCGCAGTCATAATCTCAGCTCTGATTGGTCGATCGAGTTCGCCTCCGGTCATCCGGCGTTACGGAGGAAATAGAACTCGTTTCTATTTGCTTGCGGATCACCGCGGGATCGGCAGGAAGCCGCAAGCGCCGTTGCGGCTTGTTGCGGTTTCGTATAAAAAAAAGTACCGTGCAACACTTTTTTGTTGTGTAATAACTCTTGCGTTGCGTTGCGCTGCGTTGCGTCAAATAATGCTGGAAACCAGTCATTAATGCCGAGTGTCGTCTCGTTCGCTAATCGCTGTTGTATATATCAGCTATATAACATGGGATCACCGGATCATCTGAAGCAAGCAGCCCTACGGTAACTAGCACAGTTAACACTGTCGGTCCAGATGCTCTAGACTCCTTGCTGTCAGTCTGTGAAGCTGTCGGCTGCGACTCATTAGCTACGGTACGGTTGACGGTTGACGCTGTCATAGCATCATCAATAATAAATTAGTATTTATGAGATATATACGACCAATTTCTGTGTTTTTCGCTCATTGGCGCACATAGCGGCGACTACAAAGTCGAGCCGGTCATCGATGAAGAGAGGGGGCCGGGTGTTTACCGAGAGAGACAGAGGCGTGGATAGGCCTAGCTGATAATGAGTTTAAATAGCACACACTGTAGTAAGTCGCCTGTGTTATGTTCAGCATCTGAGATACCGCACGATAAATAAAAACAACATTATGTATGCAGTGAAAACAATAATAATTCTATATATAGTAGGCCTATACAATGCCGCCGGCCCCGCCCGACTTTGAGCTTAAAACAGAAATAGCATTGCTTCAAGTATAAGTAAGTGGTCAGTAGCAATAATGTTTGCTGCATGTGTCCAAGCTGTCTCCCACACACACAGACTGCAGACGCAGTCTGATAGGCCTGTATGAATCATTACCATTGCACCCACGTCCTTCTATACACTAGGCCTATGTAATAGCCTAACTGCCTAATGCTGCGCAGTTCCCAGGTTATAGTTTTAGATAATGTCGATGTTCGATCCGATTAAATTCGATTAATGCTAACACAGATTGTATCGTATATAATAGCCTATATTATGTGTGATGTGGCAGTTGTATACCAATTGCATCAACAGCCAATCATGTTAAGACGATTAAACTCAGCGCCAGCCAATCAGAAGCGCAATTTAGACCCACGTGACCATCACACGTCACCACTTATGACCTTGAATGACCTTGAAGGAACAATTTAGCACAATATCGGTTGACGTGATATATTATACATGCAGCCTTTATCCGTTCACAGCTGTCACCTCTAGCATCCGACTATATACGCTGCAAGCTGCAACTATATGCAGTCGAATACGTTCAGCATTTGCCCAGCCCTAGATCAGACAATCCGTCTTCATATCGCTTCATTAGTGCTACAGCTCTGTCCTGTCAGTCGCCGCCATCCTGTGGGCATCCTGGGGTCCGGACTCCCACTTTTTGGCCGTTGAGGTCCAAATGTGCACGGACCCCCACTTTTTAGTGCCATGCTATACATTGCCTGTTTACAAATTGAGGATTGAACGCATGGTATGATAGTAGGCCTAACTTATCAGTTCTGCCGACAGTGGCTGAACTCTGCATGCACGCTGATTTCTGTAGTAGGCCTACATTAAACATCGATGTGTGATTTATAAGGTTTTCTGACTGTATAAATTGCATCAAAATGTTTGGCAGCGGGTGAGCGGGCTCTGTCCAAACCACCTGTATGGGGAGTCCACGAGAGGGAAGGGAAGAAAGGAGGATTGAAGGAGGGAGAGAGGTGGCCTGGACCACCCAAGATTAA
>Ga0056131_1000203_pt1 | contig 12852 bp, 3 predicted proteins | sample WorMetLIZISLAND1_2_FD_67480 | JGI IMG/M metagenome (GOLD analysis project Ga0056131, IMG submission 67480) | Marine gutless worms symbiont microbial communities from Max Planck institute for Marine Microbiology, Germany - Olavius clavatus LIZARD... ...
GCACGCCACCCCACCCCTAATCTCCCCCAAATTTCCCCATGTTCCCCTGGGATTAGGTGGATGGCCTTTGGGCTGTGAAGAGCGAAGGTGTTAGTCTAATTGATCGTGCAATTAGTTTCCAAGATTTCCAACCTATGTGATCCTGATTCACCAACGTTACAGACAGACGGACAGACGGATGGACAGACAGACAGACAACATGCAATCTCAATACCGTGCTATGCACTAGTGCATCGTGCGGTAAAAAGCAAATTCAAACAAAGTTAGATTTTTTTGCAATTCAATAGCTTAGGCCCATATGCAAAATGTTTGATGCTCTGAAACAAATACTGTAGCAATTGTTGTGCATGTGTTAACAGATGCACTTGTACCACATTACTACTTAACTGGCTGAGCGTTCAAAACGTCTGTCTTTTGCCTTTTACACATGCAGTTCGTTATTTGCAAAAGCTTTTACAAATTTGTGGATTATTTCTTTTATCATGCAGATTTTCCCAGATCATCTGCAAACTGACTTTTGCACAGCAATTTTCTGAGGCTTCACTATACTACACTACAATACACTAACAGACAGACCAAAGTATCTTAACACAATCTCCTACGACACAATATGAAACTCCTTCAATAAAACATAGCTTAACAGTCTCATAAAACAGTAAGCCAAAAAATCCACTGGTCTATTCTATGCCACCTATAGCCAGTAGCTGCATAATAACAACACTATGTACACATTTACTATTTTATACACTTAAATGACTCTAGGGAATATCTGTATAATAAATGGAAGATTAACGTGCAACTGCACCAATTCACTCCTCACAGTGTATGAACAAAGCTAAACTACAGCAGCAAAACATGCAACAGATATTAATACAACGCACTGCTCCAACTGCTTGGTTATGGTTAGCATTATAACTGGGGAGTTATAGAGGTCATTATTCTCAGAATTCAGAATCACCACACGTTTAGCACAACTAAGTTAACAGTCCAGTGATGTGACACAATATGGCATCATGCACTGCCAGAATTTCCAAACATGTGAAAGAATTATTCACATTTTAGCAAATATGACACAAGACTAACTCTGCAATCTTTACTTCCTATGATGTAATGACAATTTTAATTATCCAACAAATTTATAAACCCGGCTGTGGTTACTTTCACCAGACCTGCGGTTACTTCTGCCACACAGCATCAATGGCTTTCAGCCAATATCAACTGACTGAATCAATTTCGGCCAGACCTCCTTCTTTATAATGCCAACATCTCACAAGATGTCTCAATGTAACAAGAATTGCTGCAGCATGTTCATCACCTGAACCAATGATCCACGGCAGGGGCTCTTGGGTTTGCTTGATCTAATGCTCTATATGGATGCATACAACAGTAGCAAAAGAGTTAATGTTTTCCTGCTGCCTGAATGCTGGTCTCACCACGTTGCAGACCGTTAACCTACCACATCCATGCTTTCACAGTCACTGGTCCAGTCTGCTGGAATGCCTTATCGAACTATTTAAAGTCATCAGATGTTTCTTTTGATTGTTTTAGATACCAGCTAAAAACATTTTCATTCTGTAAATACTGACAATTAGCACTACTTTAGCACATTAGAGACATTGTAGATGTGCTACAGAAATGTACGACTGATTGATTGAATGCAACAGAGAATAACTTGGCTCCAGAATACAATCCTCCACTGAGAGACACTGTATAGCAATGTAACAATACACGGAAGCTAAATAAGGTGAGTTACACACATATCCTTAAGACATACTGCCGCAGTAAAAGCTACGTGTAAGTCATGTTCATCTGAAGACAAAACAAGTTAGAATGAAGCAATTAACTAACAATGCATTGGACTAACAGGCTACTGGACTATCGGGTAACAGACTAATGGGTAACGGACTAGGGTTAGGGTTAGTAGTCCGTTAGCCCGATAGTCCAATGCATTGTTAAGTGTGACCCGTTAGGATTATGTTACGGCACTTAATGCAAATGAGCACAGAACAGCCCGAAGTACCTAGGTGATCTGTCCTGTAAGGATTCTCAAATGTTCACGATAAAGATGATTGGAGATTGAGAATCAAGGTGGCAAATGGCTAACCCAGGTTTACCCGGAAGATAGCCTTGAAAATGGTGCGTGTGTGTGTGTTACGGAGAATACCTATAACATGTTTTACTAGGCAGTAGGCAAAGTGCTGTAGCTGTTACACAACAGATTATAGGTGTGAAAGAGAAGCATGCAAGATTTGCACAGCAAACTCTGCAATAAACACATGTCACAATGGTGACCAACTGAATGAGGGACATGCCAAATGAAACACAACCCAATGACATACAGCAATGTCAGCTGATGATGGCTCAACTACATCATAACCATGTCCAGTGCTGTCAAACGGCAACAGAGACTGAACGAATAAGCTGACATCAGCCGCATGAGACGTAGGCTGCTTCTCATGAAAGCCAACACGCTTATCTCTTCTACTGCTTACTGACAGGACCTACAGGACATGCTGTGTGACATTACGACCTGCTGCCAAGAGCTGCCTAAACCCACATTCATTTTCAGTCTCATACGGAAAGCATAAACTAGAACCGATTAGTCTAGCCTGCTTGTAATGGCACTTTCGATGCAATGCCAATAACTTCTGTTAGAGTTGTTTGCATTGAACAGAAAGTTATGACTATGGCATGTGAGGTAGTGCCCATCTAAGTTACATTAGTGACATTACTAGGACCACTTAAATCACTGTCAATTCTGTGAGACAAACTATCATTATGATGTAACGACATTATTATGATGCGTTATGTCTAACGGAGCAAATCAATGCAAGCAAAGCAACTAAATGTAAATCAAAAAGTACTTATGAGAACTTTTTTTATAAACGAATCAGTGTCTTCATAAAACCAATCAAACTAAAACGAGAAAGAAACTTACTCAGCAATCTATGACATAACCAATTCACAAACTGTGGCATTCAGATTGTACAAATACCAAAATTCACATTGGCTTTCAAAGCACATAAACTATTTTTAAAATCTTTAAATCATTACAAAGTGACATATCGCACTACATGTGAGCTCCCATCTAAACAACATACAAACTCTAAAAGGATCTGAAGACAAACATCCAAAGATTTACAGCATAAAGAAAAGGTGTTAAATTCAGTGTGTGACACAAAAAAAAACGATACATAAAAAGAGTAAACATAAATAAAATAAAACTCCAATCCTGTTCTACACAAGCTCTACGGCAATACACAAGAATATAACACTGAAGCATAAAATACGTGTTCAGAATACATACTTTTCACACAGAATCCAACAAAAAAATAGTAACATTGTAGTCAGAGCTCTATATAGCACAGGCCACTGCAGGCATACCTCAGCCAGTGTCTGGTCACAGCCCGCTGCATCCTTGCAGACAACATCTTGGCAAGACTGTTTCATCATTTTCTTTATGAATCGGAGAAGGTGCTTCTGGTTCATGCATGAAGACGCATGCACGTGTGTGTCAACCTTACAAAGCAAGCAATCAACCACATTTACAGCAACATAACTAGACGTGCTGTTTGATTCATGCTTAAAAAGGAATCTCAAAGTGAACAAAGAACAAGATGAACAACAATAATCCAACATCAATCTGTTTTACAACAAAGTCAGTTATTATTTAGTACTTATTTATTTATAATGAAATTTGTACAATATTACACATAAACTTTTTGTCAAAAGATAAAAAAGGAAATGTAAAAAAAGACAAAAGTGCTAGTGTACACACACCTGTTATATACATAATTTGATCTCAAGATAGGATATTACTAAATAACAAGAATATGCTTCTTATCACTCTGATATTGGCAGTTTCCCCTGACCTTTTAACATTTAACATGCTAACATTTGCACTGCTACCACATAGGTTCATTTAAATCTAGTCTTTAAAAAACTGTACACTTCAGCCTACCCCACCTAGAATGGTTCAGCATTGTCTGAACACTTCTGATTCACACCTGTAATAATGGCACTTTAACAAATTGTTTTTTAGATTAGATTAGGTTACAAAACAAACTGACGCACGAAACACTAACTGACAACCAAATTTATTACTAAATACTAGCAATACACGTTACACAGCATTATTACAACAGAAGTCACATTATCAAACTTTATCACCTCAATAAATAGTACAGCAACAAAAACTTTACAAGGCAGTTCTCAGACAGAAAACAAATAGCAACCTTGCGAACATTGTAGAAGTCACGATGTGGTACGGCTTTCTGGCTGACAGACTCACGGAGCTCGTTGAGCAGAACGTGCAGCTGGTATTTCGACGACAAATAGTTCAACCGGCGATAACAAAATGACTTCCTTCAATACAAACATGTCCACACTGTTTTAACAGCCATTTTACAGCTAAAGTGGGTTACACTTAACAGTGCATCGGACTATCAGGCTAACAGACTACTAACCATAGCCTTAACCCTAATCCTCATTCATTAGACAAGGCTCAATGGACTAGGGTTAGCGTTATCGTTAGTAGTCCATTTCGGTTAGCCCGATAATCTGATAGTCCGTTACCTGATAGTCTGATAACCTGTTAATCTGATGCATTAAGTGTAGGGCTGCTGCTAACGAGTAGTTTTCTACTCGAGTACTCGTCCGAGTACCTTAACGAGTACTCGAGTACTCGTTAATACCGGAAGTACTTTAATACAAGCTGCCAATAACGAATAAGAGGTGGTGGTGGGTTAGCGTACCTGGGCCTGAAGGGTCGGGGCCTTGAACAAGCGTGATTTTTAACCTCGTATTTTATGAGGGGCATTGAGAGCACAGGCTGGCAAGTTGCAAGTGAAATCGCAAAGTCCTAAGTTTCCATAAGTTCCAACAATTCATCAATTGACTGCAGTCTACACTGCAAAAAGCTGCAACCGGAAATGGAAATTTGCAACCGGAAATAGAAATTAACGAGTACTCGAGTAGTAAAAAATTACTCGAGTAGTTTACTAGTCAAGTAGTACTCGAGTACTCGCGGCAGCCCTAATTAAGTGTCACCGAGCTAAAGCTGGGTTTGATGGTTACCCTCTTGATTCAACTTCTACATTAATTCTTTAAATGTTTATTATCGTTTTTCATCTTGGGTCAGGATAAAACTTATCATACGCTCCTTGACATCAAACTACTGAGTCTTCCTCGAACGTTTCCCGTGACCAGTTCTAACCTCAGTAGAGGTACTGTGGCAGCGTCCCCATCACCGTTCAAAATTGGTGAACCTGCCCCCATGGGAGCTAACCCTGATCACCTTCATTTTTGACACTGATGTAGAAACTATGGGTTCATGTGACTCTTGTGTCTTCTTGTGTCTGTTTATTGTAGTCAGGGTTACTATATTTAATTTTTTTGGTACGTTCGGTTTTTGTTTCTTAGTATCAGTGCAAGTGATTGCCAGAAACGACTAATACACCCAAACCACCTTACTCCATATTTCCCAATCACCAAGCTGACTGGCTGCAGTAAGTAAGCAAGTAAGTAAAGTAAATAAAGTGTCAATTTATGTACCACATTCTTCTAATGCTCAAATCCCAACACTTAACTAACAATACTCAAATCCCAAAATCACCCTCATTTCAAAATCACCTTCACCTTAAAGGCAACTTTAACATGACAGTAACAAATGTGAATGAGAACTGCAAAGATGCACTGCAAAATGCAACATAAGAGTAAAATTTAAATTAAAATTAAATCACTTACAGTGGTCCATCGGCAATCAGACAGAAGAGCAAGTTTTGGTCGGCAAGAAACTGTATCAAGTCTGGATACTGGTAGTTCAATGGAGTGTCATTGTCAAGAGACGACTGACTTGTGTACACTCTCATAATGCCATCAACCATCCTTGTGTGATAACCACAGCTGCCAGGAATGTCAACGGCAAATGGCGACTTGTTTGGTGCACATGAACCAAAATCAGTGTCTGCCATAAATACAACAGATAACACAACAACAGTGGTCACTTTCCTAGTTGACTGTAGTTATCCAGTCACCCTAAAGGCATCATTTCAACAAAAGGGCTGTCATGACATGTAATACAGTCTCAAAGCAACAATGTTATTTTAATATGTGGTCGCAAAATTTTGCATGGAAATCTTGACATCAATTACCGCACCCAGGCATAAGGAAACATTTGTTGACAGCTGTGACACAAAAGCTAAGGAAGATACTGATCACACATGAGGGAGTCCCTGACAGACACAGATATCATACAATAAGTTAATAATGGGGAAAGATAAATGGGCTGTATGCTGACAAATTTTTACATCTCCAAATTCCGATGGAAATGTTAGTCTTTCAAGAAAATTTAAACCAGTTTCCACTAATTCTGTTCTCAGTTCTCAGCATAAACCTCAAGTTTGCATCCTCCACAGAGATGGCTAAATTTTCGGTGATAGACTAGCACTAGCTATGCAACAAAACACATTGGAAATGGTACAGAGATAGTGCAGATGACGGTGACGGAATGTGGTAAAGGAGAAAGACATGTTATTATGCAAAATGGCAAGAATGCGAAGAGTTGGTTCAGTGATGTGATGCGATGAAGGTAAAAATTTTCAACTCAACACTGAGCAGATATAACTGGGATAAGAGGAGAGTTGTGTTGCATAATTAAGTAAATTAACATAAATGTGATCATATCCATCAAAAGAATACCAAATCTGCATGTGGGGGAGTTACAATGATCTTAAAAAATAAGCAGTGACATAAGTTGCATATGGGCGGAGTCAGAAACTTTTTAAGTGTAGCGATGTGACTAAAATGGTCTCAGTTTGTTTAAAAGCAATACTGACTATTTAAAAAAATAAGTTAAGTAAACAGTAAGTAAGTAAACTGTATGACCGTTTAAATTTTAGCACAACACTACATCAGTGAAGTGACTTTTTGCACACTTTCAGATACAGACAAGAAAACAACTCACCGCTATCGAGACTCGAGTTGTCACCATTTTCACTCGCTGGCAGAATGTCACATCGCACGTCGGAACCAGCATCACACTGACTAGCAGCAGTGCACTGTAGAAACCGTGTCATGACAGACGGAAATGACTGGCCAGACATCGACATGTATCTCTGACGAATCAGCAATGCCTTCACGAGGCATTCTGATGCCTCACGCAGGTCAGTGTATGGCACTTGCTGATTAAACCAATCACATGTCAACAATGCTTATTAAGAGACAATCACATCAGCATAATCTATTCCTTATTCTCATCACTCCACGCTTAAAACCCACTTGTTCCGCATATGATTCACTGCATCCAGCAAACTGTCATCACAGTCTTTCAGGCCGGATTCATGCTGACATGAGTACACGTCCAAGTACTAGTATGAGTGACTGTGTTATCCTAGCTACAAGTTATCGATACATGAGCCAATCCTCAGCCACATTGCCTGTGACAGCTTTGTGTCTCAGAAGCATTCAGCCACTCTGGTAATAACTTGTTGCCGGTGCCATAGGCTCTTGTGTTGATAGCTTCACGCTAGAATAACGTATGTCGCTCATACCAGCACTCGAATGTCTACTGTCTCAATGTGGACACAGCCTCGAGCCTTTTTTGCATCTATCGTGATCTTCTTGTAGTAGCATATATTTCTTACACTCTTCTATCAGTAAAAATTTTTTTGTTCATTTTCAGTTCTCACACTGTATATCAAGTAATCTGCACCAATACTGAGTAGAACACAATTAATAATATAATTTGCAATTTTTGCTAACCTGTCCAATTATATTTTCGTCAACTGATAATTTTTGTGAGTTATTCAACAATACGACAGATTTTGACAGGTCTCCACAGGAACATCATTAAGGACTATTGGAGAGTAATTTTCCTGGTTGGATACCCTTATGTAATAATGAAAGGAAGTAAAAGCCCAGAGAGGGCACTCAGGCACAGCATCACATCAGACAACAGACACAATATGACTAAATGATCACCCAACACTTCCAAACTTTCAGTAAGGACAGAAAGCTGTGCATACCTCACTAGCATCTTCGCCGCATATAGTGACTCGCTGAAAGTTGGGAATCAGCTGGTTTTCATATACTCCGTCTGTCAGATTTGCCGCACTAGAAGAGAATCCTGTTCTGTGCAGCTGATGCATATTTCCATCCAATGGTAGCATGTTAACATCACTGAACCTGCAGAGTTATACAAACAACCACTCTTAAAACATACACAATTCATCAGAATTGCAAAATGTCATCATAAGCCATAAGAAAATATCTACATAAAAAACCATCATTATGCTATACCAACATAAGCCTAATTTGCTGATACAAAAATCCTGTTATGAGTTGAAAACAAAACAATTCTTCGAACAGTAACTGAAGTAAGTGGAAACTGCTATAACTTTAAACTACTTCTAAAAATCAAAGACAACAAAAAAGCAATAAACTAAACTGCTGCACAAATGTATAAATTTCAGAATAAAGCAATAATACTCTTTTCTAATAATTGATACTTAGCACAGCATTTTGAAAAAATCAAAATTAAGCTGCAGTACGAGAAATTCTAACAATGTCAGAAAATATTCACAAATCTAAAGAACATAGTCTATCAGCTGCAGCAGAGAAAGCAGCTAGACGCCTGCCAACAGCAGACAGGTTTATAGCATGAAATACCTAAAGATGGTCGTTTTTCAGACCAGACGGCATTATCGCCAGGTTTTCTGAGTACAGACACAACCAAAAACACAACAAACAGAGCATAATGACATACACAAACAAACGAAAATTGTCATTTCACACAAGTTAATAATGCAACTGCATACAAAAAATGTGGCTATAAGCCAGTAGGAAAATCACAATCAAAGTTTATTAGTCAATAAACACAAAATTTACGTTGATGATCACTTACACGGAGCGCCTTGAGGTGTAGGCAGAGACGTTGAATGAGGGTGTCAATGGTACAGGAACGGCACGTTTGGTAGGCGACATACTGCAACCAACAATAACCACTGTACTCACATCCCGTGTCAGTTACCCATAATACCTCGCAGCTACAACTGATCTAACACTTCTAATAAGTAGATAAACAAAATCAATGAATAAAACAGTTGAAGGGCATAAACAGGAACATGATTACCATATAAGGCCACCTAAAAAATTAACACAATCGTGCTTGTCTGACCCAGCAAAACGGCCCCGATCCAATTTAATTTTTTTAATTTAAAAAATGAAAACCGCTCAAAGTGCACTTTATGAGTCCCAATTCAAATTTTGTGCCTTCCAAACTCCTCTGAGTTCTATTCAGAACCATTCAGAGACGCCCAAACTCCTCCAAATACACTCATGTTATTTTTTGACCACCGACATCGCCTGCTGTTCAGTTCATTTTGCACCTGAGATGCAATAAACATGATTTCTGGGCATTTGGTTGTTACCACTGACTCATTCTACATGCCACGGCATCCACCTGTAAAAAAAAATTAAAAGCCGTCTGATCAACCCACCTCCTCCTGAGGAAAGCATATCACCATTTTTTCCTTTATGTGGCCTAAGCTAGGCGGTCTGGGAACATGCTGTGTCCTGAAATTTTAAAACATATGGACATAATGTTCACAATGTGTCGCGCAATCTAAGATGAATATGTTGACATAGACAGTGACTTTTCAAAATAACACACACTACACAGTAAATTATCGGTATAGTGGCAAGCTAGGTCAACTCAGCCTTCCATCCCTCCGTATATCGAGTACCAGCCTGCATGGCTGGGGTTAAGGCGGGGCGCGTTCGCTTGTGTCAGGTAACACTGTGTGATCCCATATGGCAAGTGACGTCCCGTAGCTGTGAGATGGTGTACCATTAACGCTATAGAGAACCTTTAACCTTTTAACCTTTAACAGTAACTCCCATTCCAAGAACAAACAAATAACAACAACGATGACGGCCATTTACCCACCTGTTTGGCAGTGACCCAAAAAACACTAAGACATTTGCCATCATGAAACTGCAGCCTGCATGAGATAAAATTACATTTGGTAAGAAAAACAGCTATACATGACGCACTGAGAACAGAAAGCCACCGATCCACTGAATAAACTGAAGTGAGAATAAATGAGTTAGGAGCATCTATCTCAATTCAGTTCAGTGTTTGAATGCGGCACACCTGTCACAAACGAGGGTCCGCAACTGCAAAAACATCTGTCACCACACAGCGTCCCAGCTACTGCACGCTGAGTCAAAGCTAACAAATACATCATTTCAGGTTTAAGACCTGCAGAGGGTGCTTCTATCATGCTCCTCAAACAGGCACGTAGCCTCTGAGGATTTGGGGGCAGTTACCCCCGAGTTTGTGTTTTGCTCCCCTCCCCCCACCCCCCAAAAAAATCTAACAAAGACCATGCTCTAAATCTGAATAAGCCTGTGAACTTGTTGGCCAGTTACGTTTATTACAGACGTCTATGTTTACTCTATGTTACGGCGCTCACTCCGACACACGGGACACATACTTGTTGCTGAGCTTCTCTTCGAGCTTGCGTTTCTGCTGCTGTTCAGCGATGGGGTAGAAAGACTCATCGTCATCGTTCGTCAACTGGTTACGGCAGTGGTGGAACACGGCGCCAGCCAGTTCATCGAACTTGTCATCGACGTCGCCACCCGCAGCAGGTGAACGACACGGCACCGCGTCTGACGGACCCACTGCTCCAGAGCTGTCCGACATCAGCGCGGCGTGGTGGAGGATCAATGAGGAGCGGCCGTCAATCAATCAACCTATGAACAGTCACAACACACAGCTTCACAAGTTCCCACACCACCGCTAGTCTTATGCCTGGTTTCCACCATTCCGTTGCCGTTCTGCCGTTGCTGTTGCGCGCGCGAACGGAATTGCTGGAAACGCCTTTCCGAATACGTATAGGGATGAAGTGACCAGAACGCTGATTGGCTGTCCGCCTATGGCAGAACGGCAACGGAATGATGGAAACCAGGCATTAACCTTTCCACAACAGTTGCCAAACGAACGACCTGCCTTGGGATGTCACGCCTGCCGAGTGAAGTCGTTGCCACATTCCGCCAGCGATTGAAGACCCATCTGTTTTAGAAGTCATTTCCTGGATATTTCCTGGATTTTTAACTGATATTCCTGACTGATTATCTCCAGTGGACCTAGCGGTGGTTTCTACTATCTAGGCCACTATAAAAAATCGAAACTGAATGACTGACTGATTGAGAGAACTAAAGAAGGAAGTAAGTATCAAAGAAAGTTAATAAGTAAGTAAAAAAATAAAGAAAGTTAAGTGAGAGAGTAAGTAAGTATAACATCAACTTATACAGTACACCATCTCCAAGAAAGATCCCAACTCACTTTGTACACTTGTCTAGCAACTAAACTGTGATAAGTGAGTGAGTGAGTAGTTTCTTAACAGCACATAAAAGGCCATTCAGAGCCACAGACGTTTTGAGTAAAAGCAACTATGTAGAGGAAATCAGAAAATACACAAAAATAACTTGTGCTCTGAAAAGCAACACAATTTCGTGAAACGCCTATAAGTGGTGGCGGTGTAGTTAGGATCAGGTAAATGTGTCAGACTCGGAGTTACACGTTCTCATCAGAGAAGGTCTGGCCACTGCAAAAACTCAGCCATAGTACGGAACCACTAACTGATGACTTACAGAAGAAAGAAGGCACTGCCTGCCTTGAGAAGAAAGGCGACGACAATACAACCCACGAGCAAGTAAGAAGGCTACCCGTTACATATACATGGTGTTCCATCAAAACCGGGACCGACAATAGCAGGACAGTCAGCCTGAGTCAGGCCGGTTAAGTTTCTGCTTCAGTCTGACTATCGGCGAGATCAGTCAAAAAATCAGGCACGAATTCCAGTCGGAGATCCTCAATGAACAACACGTCTCTGAACACAGACGCCAGAACTGTTCAAGAACTATTTGGCAGATCCTGCCTTCTGACACAAGAAGCAGTCGACTACATTATTGGAGTCCTCTGGAGTCTGGATTTAGATTCAAATGTGGGATTTTTGTTTTACTCTGTGTTTGAAATACATGTAGAATGTTTGCACTGCATATTAATGTTGTTTATCACGGAGTAGTGCAGGCTTAACGTAGTGAGGTTCTTCTCTGAGAGGCTCTATTACCAGCAAGTACATGTACGTGCAAATGTGTAACCAGGAGATGGCGCCACTCACCTATATTATAAGCAGTGTGCTGCGACCAGCCTTGGCCGAGGTTTGTGGTTTTGTACTCTCTGAGTTCTTTCTGACTAACTGGTTCACGCACTCACCGCTAATCGACTGGATATTCAGACTGGATATTCAAACGCAGACACGGCAAAACGGCAGAGACTGCTGCACAGAAAGACGACTCTCGTACGGTATGAGCTCTCTGTAGCGTGCTGTCGTCTGAACAGTCGACAGCAGACAGAAACTCCGGAGAGACGCAATCAGTCAGTCAGCGGCAATCGCGACACACCAGGGCCGGATCCAGGATTTGGGTTTAGAGGGGGCCAAGTCGAGCGCCGAAGGCGCAAAGATAGAGGCGCCGAAGGCGCCGAGAGTATACGACGGTGGGGTTTCGGCCATTGGCGGTGCCCCCTCCCCAGAAAATTTTTTTCATTTTTTGGTTTCAAAATGCGTATTTTGGTGCATTCTCAAGCCCATCAAGAGTGTATACTGCAGCGTAATACGTCAAGGTCCATACCTGCATTACGCCTGCCAAGTCTGACATTCCAGGCTGACTGTGGCTCGATCGAGTGTCTGCAGAAGAGGGTACTGAACATTATCTTCCCTGGTAGTGAATATGACAAATTTAATCATTGCCAACGTCGAAACACTGAGTCACGACGACGGCTAC
>Ga0056131_1000205_pt1 | contig 12841 bp, 8 predicted proteins | sample WorMetLIZISLAND1_2_FD_67480 | JGI IMG/M metagenome (GOLD analysis project Ga0056131, IMG submission 67480) | Marine gutless worms symbiont microbial communities from Max Planck institute for Marine Microbiology, Germany - Olavius clavatus LIZARD... ...
CCGTTAGGTCGTATCCTCAGAGGAGTTGGCGGCGGGTAATGTCAGTGTTGAGTAACGTTCACAGAAATGCTCTTTGATGGTTTAATTTTGCAGTATTTCTTAAATTAGTAGATATTAATAAAATAAATCTGAGATAAAATTCGTGCAATTTTACAAGTTTACAGCGCAGCAGTTGTGTTTGAGATTAGATGTTGGCAGTGTAGTGAATAGTGATTGATTACTACATGTACCGTACGGTACCCTGAGGTTGCTGTATCTCGTTGACTGCATTGCGGCCGTTGCACTGTCATGTAAACTCATGTTGCACTTTACAAGTAATTTGCACACACGTGTCTTTGTCGCCAAGCAGTGTACTTTGCTACTGGCCAATGGTTGGTGATGCTGTATGCCTGGGAAAGTAATGGTGGATATGGCGGAAAGTAAGGACAGCCGACCGCCGTCTAGTTGTTGACAAATGACAATCATCTGCAGGGTGACTTCCTAGACGGGGATTGATTCTATGGTACATAGTTGCGCTGTTTCACGAGTTCTTCACTGGATAGTGGGTATGTGTATGTGTAGTGATTACAAGGACCTATTACTAGTGACAGCTTGAAGTGATTGTGACATGACCAGAAGATTTCCACGTATAGACCAAGGTCCATTGGGTGGGACTGTGAGCCAGAGAAAGCGTTAAGCTAGCGTACGGTACAGTCAGCTCTGTGATCGTTTCCTTTACAACCAGCGCCACTGTAGAGTAGACAGTATGAGAACAGTCCTTCTAACAGAGCCTGCAGCTGTTATACAGACAGAACGGGCCGTTTCTTCCACAGCGGTGACCAGTGTTTTCGGGTATTCAGTATGGCTAGTCTTGCAAGTGCCGTTCTGAGATCACAGGTAAGCCCTAAATTGATTTTTTGCAACTTTGGGTCGTTTATTCAAATCCTGCTTCTATATAGTTTCAGAAACTCCACAAATGTAACAGTTTTGCCGTAATATACGAGTGGTAACGCAGAATGGAAGACGACTGGGCAAGGAGCGGCAACATCAGCTGGGTGTTGCATCATCGTGAAGTCTTGCGTCAGCTGCACTTCGGCCGCCTGTCCGATCACCCGACACACAGCATTTAGGCCGTATCGCGTAATTGTGTGCTTCTTGCCACGAACGTTCTACTGGATGTCCGTTGCTGTACCGCTCACTAGCAGCGTGCTGCATTCAGTTGCGCTATTCTTACGGCTCTCACGCTCAAATAAAAATCGACTTGCACAAGAAACTTTCATGTCAAAAAATGATTTCTTGTGCAAGTTTTTTTCTTATTCAAGTTTTTTTTGCGCAGAACAGAACGCAGCTCTATTCTTTGCAAGTTTCTACAAAAACGAATCAAAATTTTACTCTTGAAATTTGCGCTAGTTTCTTGTGCATGTTTTAAGCGTGTGTCGTCAGCATTACGAGCTTGAAGCAGTTGTGACTTGTGAGTGATGTAGTTAATTGCAGCGCCCAGCTGCTGTAGCTGTGCTGTGTAATAGTTACAACTCATTTCAGCGTCGGTCGCGGAGAAACGCTAGCGGTGGCTGGTATTGTCCTGTACTGGGTCTGTAGTGTAGAGCAGTGTGGGACCAATGTACTGCACGGCTGCTCTGCACAGCTATTTAACGCCGGTGACGTACTGTGCCGTGCCGTGCCGGCTGTTTGAAGTATTGACATTTGACAAGCATTTACTAGGGTCGTTCGTGCACGTTCTGGTTACGGTATTCTGGGAGTGTGAGAGGGATTGTCGGTTGTGTGCTGTGTGCTGGGAGGCTGATAGTTTGAGCTGCAGCTGCAGGTGCAGCAGACAGACCGAGATGTGTCTTCACTGCGCGGCGAATAGCCGCCGGGTGCATCGTCCTCCTCGTCGTGTGAGTTATCACGTAGCCTAGCCGTTAACTGTGCTTGATTGTGAACAGAATGACAACAGCTTAGCTTACCGATGATCATGATTTTGTGAAGACAAATATGTGAACGCTTTCTCTTAAGTTTGTAAGTTTAGTTATTTTGCTACCGCAGCATTAGCCCACAATAGTCAACGTGTGCCTGACAAGACTTTGAACTTTACAATGATCGTTACTCTTGCAATAAACTGTTATGCTGTCGTGTGAATGACATATTATGCGTGTGTTGTAAGAATGTTATTTACTCCAAGCTGTTGGCCGCATCTCCTATGAATTTTCAGATAGTAATTTGGCATATTGGGCTTTGTGGTTGTGTGTTGTACATTACTATGGCTGGAAAGAACTGTCTGCTGAGTGGTAACTGATAGCGTTTTGTGGTGTTGCAGGTTGGTGCTGTATCAAACAGCCACGAGGTGAGCTTTCAAGTTTATTATTCACTTAGCAATCCCGTTGAAAATGAATGCTTTAGAGCTGTCGTCACTGTCAACTAAAACTAATAAATATCGTTCTTTCATACACTATGCCCTGGCAAAATATCAATAATCTAAACAAAATAATCTATACATATAAATTTTGACAACTACTCTACACTGTATTGTGATATAATTGTACATGGCTAAGGACACGGTTATGGAACTGTTATTATTGTTTGTTTTATTGTGTTTTATCTCATTCACTTTGACCATTTGATTTGTTTTTATGTACTGTATTTCTTTTCGCCATCCGTCTACCGTGTGTCAATGAGCTTGAGTTAAGTTGAGTTGAACCATTTATAGTATAGTACATCCCCGGTACTGGCTATCTTACACACTACCATCTATCCCTAATAATCTGTTGTTACCTTAAAGGGTCACTGAAGGTCATTTGTGAGATAAGACATCATCTGAGCCTCTGTGCCTTCCTTGTCATATGTATTATTCTGTTTGCCCAGTAACTAGTCATGATGCAAATTGGCTGTTGTTGGTGGTGTGTGTCTGCTAGAGTCTTGATCTGCTAATGGACATCTTCCTGCAGAACAATTGTCTGGAGCGTATGTTCCAAGTGATGAGTTACCATACAAAGTATCTTGAATGCTTCATGAGGATACAGCAGTATTTGATGTACGGTGATGGCCCGCTGCCTTTCAGCTACCGACATTACATCGCAATCATGGTCGGTTGATATGTCCTCACTTTCTAACTGTGTTCTGTGTGAGAAACTGCGAGATATCACTGAATGTTTTAGACTTTCTTTCTGTGTAAATATGGTTCTGTTGCATTTTGGAAAAATCATAAATCAAGTCTGTGCATTGTGGAAGTGCTGATATAAACATTTATTTTATAGAGTAGCCCATATTTAGTCGAAGACGGGACTGACATCCAGAGTTAAGTGGGACTTCTTTGATGCGGAATGGTGCTGACTGAAATCTTTGCGAGTCATTGATGGTGAAGCTCTGCAGTGCCATATGCTTGATAAGCATTGTTTGAATTTATGAAGCTGCTGCACTTGAAACGTTGATAAAATGTTGATATAGAAGAAGTAACATTGTATGCAGAATTATGATTTACCAGAACTTTAGTAGAAAGTAAGCTATAATGGCCATACTGGTATGTATAGTATACTGCAGTGCAGGTGGGTGTTTAGTGATTTTCTCTGCAACTGTTGTGCACTTACAGGCTGCCGCACGACATCGTTGTTCCTATCTCATCAACATGCATTCAACTGAGTTCCTGTTACAGCAAGGTGATGAGCAGTGGTTGAAAGGTGTGCAACATGCCCCAGCCAAACTACAACGACTCAGTGAAGTGAATCGGATCCTTGCTCATCGGCCGTGGCTGATCACCACCGATCATATCCAGGTGAACTCTTCTTCTATGACTGCACTGTGTTACTGCTTGCACCCTGCGGTGCCATTCAACTGGCAGTTACCAGTTCATGGATAATTGTAGTTGTTAATGTGCATCTGTTTCAGTTTTCTATTACTTCTTGTTTTGTTGTCACTGTAGTTTCAACAATCTCAAAGGTGCATTATGGATATTTGCGCTCTGTAATTGCATAAATCATATTCGGGGGGTTTGAAACTGGGATGACATCATGTCAAGTATGCTGCTTACAGAAATGAGTGAGTAAAGTGAAAATAATTTGCAGTAAGTAATAATTGTTTGGCTTTTCCTGTGAGTATAATCACAGCATCAACAAACGTTTTTTAGCAACACAACCCTACTTACCCAGTCATAGTATTCACTCAACTTTTGTCCGTTTGTCCCTCTTAATTTGATATTAAACATTACACCCGACTTACTTCAATGCCTATAACTATAAAACATGATACGTAAAATTCACTGTGTGTTTAAAATGTTATGTGTCTGTGTTTGTAGTTATCATGTAGGAAGCTTTGTTACAAGTGGTGTTTTTGTATGATGCCTGCTGCAGAGGCTGGTGCAAGGCAGTGACGACTGCCAGGATAACTGGTCGATGTCAGAACTGATGCATGCCATCGTGCTGCTTGCACACTTCCATTCTCTCGCCAGTTTTGTGTTTGGATGTGGAGTGACGAGTGAGACGGATCATCCTGATGGACATGTCTACTCCGTAACAGCCGAGGAGCACAACCATGACGACAACGACAAAGGTGACACTCCAGTCAATGGTCATGCAGCTGTCAATGCTGAGGTCTGATATCCATCCATCCATCTTTATTCGTCCTATAATAAACAGTTTTAAAATATCCACTGTTCTATATTACACTTATGATTTGTGAAGTCTAACATGTGCTGTTTTGTATTACAGTAATGTTTTTTCAACACTGGCAATCATATAACAGTAACATACCAAAAGATAGAATGACAGTTTCATACTTGGTTTCATGTGTATATGTAGGTCACAACAGTGGTTTCCAAAAGAGCATGCAGCTATAATGTGTTTAATTAATCAGTATTTTTTTTAAAATTTCATAGGTATGAAATGTTCTAAATTGAGTCACATTACAGTTTTGTAGTGCTTATTCTCAGAGGCATTGTGCAAAAGTTTACGAACAATTTTCTGCCAACACTGTTGTGCAGGTGCATAGCAACTGAGCTGACATTCGAAGATGCAACGTCTTGATCACTTCCAGTGCACTTGTCATTTATTACATTTTGAGGGATTTGAGCATGCCTTATGTTGTTCAGATTTTGCAATGCTTCATGTTCACTGTACTAAGTAAGACAGTGAACATGAAGTATACATGAACTAATACATTCAAGTGTGTATTCTGTTACATATATATAAGTTAATGCTGTATTGTAGCTGGAGAGTGGTGCTAATGGTATTGAGGATGGGAGCGGCTGTGGCATTGACTCACTGCTGCAGACAATGATACATATCAAAGAAATGGCGTCTGATGACATAACAGAAGATGAAATGACGCAGAGGTTTGAGAAAGTGGAGAACCAGAATGCAGACTGTAAGTTTCAGTCACACATTGTGTCTATTGCTTACATTTTTACCGCGCGATGCACTAGTGCATAGCGCGGTATTGAGATTGCTTTCGTCTGTCTGTCTGTCCGTCTGTCTGTAACGATCAGGTACCTTGATGACATAGGTTGGAATTCTTCTAAAATAACTTCACGGCCGAATAGCTTATTGGGCGCATCGCGCGGTCTTCTTTGCGATAGCTCAGCTGTCTTGTTATTTATAGAAATGCAGCTGCTCATCTTGCAAACCGTACAATTCACATATTATTTTTAATGCATTTTACCACGACGTGCGCACAATTGAACTTATACGGTTGCAGTGGTTGTTTGCTTGTTTGCTCTCTGTACCTGTGTAGATTGTGTTATTTGTCAGAATTTTGTTTGTAATTGTGCTTGTAATTACATACTTAAGGGAGTATGCAACTGTTTTGCTGTGATGTTGCAGTGCTGATGCTAGTGTCGTCAGATAATGCTGCTGCAGTATTTGGAGGTAATGTTTCACGGTTTGTTGAAGACTCTGACTTCACATATGAGGACTTCAGTCGTCGTGGCGAGAGGTCAACAATTCCGACATTTCGAGCCAGTGACTTCTCATGGGATGATTATGGCTTCTCTTTAGGCAACGGTTTATACACAGATATCGGCTCATTGCTGGATGACAAGTTCACTGTTGCACAGAATCTTACATACAACACGTTAGTTTCTGCTCTTTTCAGCTACTGATGTATAAATAATATTTTTAGTATTTGAATTATTAGAAGTTGTTGACATCTAAAGTGACTTAAAAGCACACATGATAATACAACATGAAAAATGTTTCTGAAATAAAGTAAAGTAGCAGTGCAGCGATGGAAACCAGATCTGGTTTCCATCACTGTGCCTTATTTACACAGCCCAAAATACTGTGTGTCATGAACCTGCTGTACTGTTCGATTTTGTGTTTTCTTCCTGCATCTCTGGGGCTTGAGGTGAACTGGCAGTTCAATCTCTGGGCAGCAGGGAGGATGAGCCATCGACAATCATAGTCCAAGGGCAGGAGGTTGCGGTAGTGGAAGAATTTGTCTATCTTGGCTCTCTTATCCGCTCAACAACTCAAAGCTCTCCTGATATCTCACATTGTAATGCCATCATTTGTGCAGCTGTGCAGAACCTGGACAGCCAGATATGGAAGTCACGAATCTCCACATCCACCTGTATAATACTTGCATTCTACCCATCTTCGAGTGCTGGGCACCAAGAGGGATCTGTAGATGATTGATACTCTCGATCACCGGTGTCTGCATAAGCTGTTGGGAATCAAATGGTACACCATGTGCGGAATGATGATATGAGACGGAAAACAGAGCGGCATCTTTCGGCTACTGTTCAAGCACGGTGTCTCTACGTATGCGGCTACATTGTGTGAATGCCAGACGAATCAGATGCCAAGTAGATCTTAATAGCTTTCCCCTTGGAGAACTGGAGGAGACCACCGGGACGCCCCCGTGCTACATGGATGAAGACTGAAGGACCTGGAATCATTGCACCTCTCCCTGAACAAAACAGTTGACGTGGCTTGGAATCATCCACTCTGGAGAGTGATGTCTACGTTTGGTGCTATGCACTCATAGTGGTGGCTTGGTGGTGTAGTGGTTAGCATGTCGGACTCGAGATCGAGAGATCCCAGGTTCGACTCCCGGCCAGTGCACTGCCAGGCAACAACTCTGGGCATGTTGTTAACACCCATGTGCCTCTGTCACCAAGCAGTACAATTTGGTACCGGCCAAAGGGCGGTGATGCTCTGCAGCCGGGAAGGTAACTGTAGGTCTGGTGTCGCACTGGCCATGGACTTTAATGGTCAATCCACCTATCGGGCTCACGGCCAAGGTAAGGAAGATGAGCACCCCACATACGCCCATTCGGTCCGCTTTACCTTACTCATAGTGGTGTGTGCCAGAAATGAATGAATGAATTTCTCCGTGTGGATTGTGTATGATGCTGCTACAGACAGTTGCTTAGTTCACTGACAATAACAGTTAATGTAATATTGCAGAATGGGTGACAAGAGCGATGTGGACACGACGTCATTTCGTCGTGCTATCTGGAACTACATCCACTCACTGTTTGGCATCCGCCATGACGACTACGACTACGGTGTTATCAACAAGCTGCTGGAACGGCCACTGAAAGCATATGTCAAAATAGTGACGTGCTTCCCCGAGAGAGTGACGCAGGCCGACTACGAAGCATTCATGCGAGATTTCAATCATTCTGAAAAGGTACACAGTAAAAATTGTTTACTTTATTGTCAAAAATGTAAGTAAGAAAATGTAAGTGTTTAAAATTTGCACCGAGTCCAGTCATGGCAATGGCGGATCATCTGTGCATGCCATGAGGATTATGTGGCTGTGGTAGACTGGCATACTAAGCCAAGTAGACTAGCTACAAGGGTTATGAGCCAAGGAGGGTTTTGTGATAAGATAGCTGGGTAAAACGTTAAAAAGATACTAATGGCTAGTATTATTCATCTTGAAAACTAATACTCGTTTTGCATTTGGTATTAGACGGGTGACGCAGCATCTGCAGAGTAAGTTTACAGCTGGTGCTTAGTGCTTAAGTTCTCATTAGAATTAGATGATAATTGTTAACAAGAAAGCCTAGCTAATGCAAAGGTGAGTGACAGTGTAGCTGGCCGAAAACGGATTTCGACATGAAATAGCTACTCGAGGTCATTCAAGGTTATTCATTTGGCAGTCAGTTATAGGCCGACAAGGGGTAGCATATCGCCATGTAATATCTAATATTGCTAGACTTATCTCTAACGTTTCCGAAGAAATAGCCACCCAAATTGCCAAAAATTGCTGTCTTCAACACCCCCACTATACACGTAGTTTGATGCCAGAGGAACCCCACGAATGTCCGCATATGCCTTATATTTCCAGAAACTAGAGTCATTGGGCTACATTTTTGCCACTGCTGTGGGTCTGTCTTCATTCGTTTAGCTGTTGTTGCTTCCCAAAAATGTGCAAAATTCCAAGAAAATTTGAATTTAAAGAAGTTCAAGGTCATCCAAGGTCAACAATTTTGGTACCAATTGAAAGCGCATATGGACTTCCTCCTATTAGTCATTAGTAGTAACTTTGGTCCTATCTTGCACCGTTTCTGAGATACGGTGACTTATTGGCTGAAAATGCATATTTTTCCTACCCCTCTCTCATTCGGCGCCCCCACTGGGCCCGCTGCCTGTCTTCCCTTTAGAATTTTGCGGTGAAGTTAACCATGAGGAAACCAGACATGAGGCTACTCTGTGGTGAAAGTTGCATGATCTTAACTTCAACCGTTTCTTACTGATCCAGTCGTGTGACAGACGGACACACCGATTGGTGGACGGACGGACAGACGGATGGGCGATAGAATATAGCGCACTGTGCGTATATGCTGTCGCACGCTAAAAATTAAACCAGTAGTCAAGCATGTTGTCACTAGACTACTGAGACCTACAGTGATGAGTGATATATTTTCACCTCTGTGGCATATTTTTTTCAGTTTTTATTGTGCTTTGTTTTTATTTGTGTTGCCATTTGTTTACATTTCTGATGACACCAGTTTTCTGTGTGTATTTTAGGTGCATGTTAATGTAATGCTTCTTGAAGCTAAGCTGCAGGCGGAGTTACTGTACAGCTTTCGAGCCATCAACAAGTTCATGACATACCGATAACGTATTTGCAGGCATCACTCTGCATTGCAGGTTCAGCAGCTGTCGTGTCATTGTGATGTCCACATATGAAAACATCTCTTTGTGTTAGATGCTGTTACATGTATACTGTCAAATATACTTTGTGAATGCATGTGCTAGAAATTTCATTAAGTGGCTCATAGCATAACATACATTTGAGTTAACCGTGCCCACCGAGTTAACGGTAAATAATGACAGCTGGTTAACAATGTTTAACCTCTAACCATTTGCTGATGTAACTTCTGCTAGGCTGTATGACAGCTAGACCCTGGCAGATAGCAAGTTACTATCATGCTTGCAGTGTTTTTGGAACAAGATATACGGATCAACGTGTTAATGAACTTGTATTTAACTTTCGTGACTGTCTTTTTTACTGGAAAAAAACTAGAAACTTTATTTGTAGTTTAATGGTATGACAGAACAAATGTGGTCTGGTGTTTACGACATGTACTTGTTGGTTCTTGAGGTAACTGTTTGTTACTTAGGCCACATTAAAAATTTGATTGATCGGTTGTTGCCCAGTTTAAATGCCATGTTTCAATTTTGTGATAAGCATATTTCACTGTTGCACTCGTCATCAGTTCACATCCTTCTCAGTTTTATCTGCACTCACTTCGTTGCTTTCATAGATAAGACACATCAGATAAGTCATTTCTGAGTTTGTATTTTATTTTGTCTTGGGTATTTCTTTCTGACGCTTCATCAAAGTAATATCTGAGCACCAGAATCAAACTTTGCATACATTAAATTAATTCAGGCGTGCTAAACATGACTATATTTGGTACTTGTCGTGAATGATGTTGAAGTTTGTGGCAAAATTCAGTCAGTTTTTGTACTGTATTGTCATGTATGTGTGTGAACAGCAGTTGTTGTCTGTGTCATTGTGCCTAGATGCTGTTCATTGCTCTCATATTCTGCTTAAGTATATCGCTACCAAAACAAGAGTTCAGTTAGTAGATACTTGTCGCTAGGGACCACAGTTTTCCGCAGCAAATTTTTCCAAATTCCGCGGGCCAGTTTGCCAAATTCCGCGGCTCACCGCGATTCCGTGGCTCACCGCGGCAAATTTACCACGTATAGTAATTAATCTTCTATGGCCCCCAGAACCTGACCAAATATGCAGTATTTGTTGCCGATAACTGCAACTGACAGATACAGTCTGTCTACCAAATTAACTGGCAATATTTGAGATAAGTTCAGCTCAGTATTTTCAGTATTCCTCCCGTCAAAGCCTGAGTGGCAGTCATGTATTTCATGGTGAAATCATGCATACATACAGTACGGCAGCCTGAACTGCACCAAAATATGCTGTATTTGTCCTCTTATCACCGTCCAGTACCGAATTCCGCAAAATTCCATGAAAACAGAAATTCCGCGGAAATGGGCAAATTCCGCAGCTTGGCTCAAAATTTCGCGTTCTGCGGAAAACTGCGGTCCCTGCTTGTCGCTGCAGTGTACAGTATGTGGGTATGAAGTATTGTCAGCGTGCTGATGGCTGTGTTGTATTGTGATTGTTTGCATTGTGCTAGTTGCTTTATGCATCCGACATCTCGGGGTAACTGATCGGTATCTCATACGTAATGGTATTATTGACTGTAATACAGACTGATATTGTGTTGTTGTCAGTTTTGCATAATGTGGAACAGAAATGCTTAGTTTGTAATTTGTACATGTTGTAGCAGTTAATTCAAATTTTAATATAAGTTGTGAATTATGGTGTGTATGCTTGATGTAGGCTACAGTAGCTGTAGTTTACGCTAGAATGGACCTATCATTTTTCCTGGTCAGATATCATATCAGTCAGTCTAAACACATTTATACAGTGGCATAACTACGGGAGGCAGCCCAGAGAGAGGTGCCAGCCTCCGAGGTTTAATGAAATTTGCAACAGTATCATAGTTCTCAGTTTTCGATTAATTCGTGAACTCAGTAAATTAATAATAGCAAATGGTGCCCCTCATCTAGTTTACATATTGATTTCATTCTGCCGTTTCGCAACAAAAGAAATGTTAAATTCTACCGTCGTGACTTAATTAGGGCTGATGTATGCATCTAATCTGTTTTTAAAAAACTGGATACAAATGGTGGGCCTGGGGGCGCCATGCATTATCTTGCCTCTGGGGGCGTCCAGGCGCTGACGATGTAGTTATGCCACTGCATTTATATCATAATGTTGTGAGTGTACCATACACAACTCTGACATAAGAGGTGACTAAATCAGGATTAGTTTGGTTTAGTTGTAGGCCTTAGTTGTTTGGGTTTTTGGGTATTTTTTCTTGGTTATTGAGTGTTTCGTTGTCGTTAACATAACCTGTCTAGAAAACCCTTCCAAGGTGGCCTCTTTAGCAAGTCAACAAAATTATCTCTTCAAAGGCCCGGTTGACATTTTTGTTGTATTGTGATAGTATTGTTTAGTAGTTGTAACGCTGTCAGTCTTCAGTCTGTAGGTGTGGTATAACCTATCTGTGTTGAAAAACAAACCAACGAACCTTTATGGAGATTATTTTACTCAGCGGCCATGTAAGTTCTAGTCAGTCCAGTATACAGTTAGATACTACCTATTATTTTGAGGTGTGTATGTGTATGCGTGTGTGTGTGTGAATGTATTTTGTGAAAAGAACTATATATATAAGCTGCAGATCTTCCAGTGTATATGTATTTTTATGAGCATTAGAACTTGCACTTTGCAGTAAGTGCTTTTAGACTTGATCGTTGCCTCGTAGGTTGGTTAGCCTTGTGATAAAGAGACGGATTGTAGTTTCTGTCTGTGGCCAGTATTTGTCATTATTGTAGATTCATCATTAAACATAGACATGTTCAAATATGATGCTTTAATAATATCTAGTTCCATTTGTGGTCGTGTGGAGTAGGTGTTGTAGATTAGTGATTATAGACCTGATTTCCTGTTACATTTCCCTGCTGCTAGCAAATGCCAATGTTATTATTTAACTGTCGTTTGTCCAGTAATTTTTGTACGTTCGTGGTTGTATATCGCATCCACATTGTGTCACTAGTTATAAGCTAATTGTTGAAGCATAAATTGCAATAGTTAAATTTGCAGTACTTCTCAGTTCTCACTAATGACATTATTCTATTCTTTTTGTCGACATATTTATGTAATAGGATCTGCAGAGAATCTTGAGCTTTCTGTGTTTGTGTTTCACCTTTAGGTCTTCAGTCATAGCAGCCAGCCATGCCATATTGTACTGATCAATTGCGTCTGTGCATTTGCGTGCTTTGTATGCTGTTTTTTTATGTTTCTAAATGCTTTCCTCATCCACTCTGCTTGTGTTCATGTTCATTAAATCAATATTGATCTAACTCTGTGTTTATGTGTCAAAAGTTATAACTTTTCATAGACTGCTGTTGTCGATGCAAGTCACGTGATGCAGTCAGGAAAGGAATCTCGCTAACATTGCTCCCATTCTCCCGAAAAGTCAACATTGCTGTAGTCATGAGCATGACACAAGTCTCAATGAACAGGCCGAGCAACTGCACCTACTGCTGGTTGGCAGATAATTCACATAAAATGTTGCTGATCAGTGGCCTTTAATTTCTTAGGAGTGGCATTTGTTTGCGAGAGGTTTTCTAGTAGAAAATGGATGACGCTCAACAAGCTTTGTTTTATTTATCATGACAAGTTAGCAAAATGTTTCCACACTCTAGAAGGCAGAAGTAGGAACCAGTGTTGTTGTCCTTGGCCTTGGTCCTTGGCCTTGAGCTGTCCTCGAGGACAAATTTTGAGTCCTTGGCCTTGGCCTTGAAGGTCAAGTCCTTGGCCT
>Ga0056131_1000208_pt1 | contig 12795 bp, 9 predicted proteins | sample WorMetLIZISLAND1_2_FD_67480 | JGI IMG/M metagenome (GOLD analysis project Ga0056131, IMG submission 67480) | Marine gutless worms symbiont microbial communities from Max Planck institute for Marine Microbiology, Germany - Olavius clavatus LIZARD... ...
CCGCGCATTCGTACTTGCTTTTTCCGTACTTGCATTTTCCATCCCTGCCATTCGTACTTGGTTTTTCCATACTTGATTATTCCACCCCCCGGTACTTGATTTTTCAGTACTTGCATTTTCTTACGCCCCGAAACTACACTCTGGAATGCTAAGTCATAAAATGCTAAATAAATATTTGTTTAGTAGTTCATCCTTACTGACACTCTCATTTTCATTGTAAAAGCATGGCATGCTTATAAACTCATTCTGGGCTACTTACTCGACTCAAATCTTAGCTAATCGTTTCTTGCTGTATAGTATATCAGCACAATGCCAGTAGCTTGTCTTGATGTTCATTTAAATGCAATTCGCAGCTCCATTAGTCAGTTCAATCAATCAATCTTATTTGTTTAACGTGACCTAAGCAACAAAAAGCTACTTCAAGGACCACAGAGGGGATAAACAGATAAAAGGTAAAACCGGGGTAGGAGCACGGAATAAGCGTCAATTATCTTGTCGGCATATCCTGTCATTATATGAGAGGCGGCTGTATTGAGTGTTCAGTACATTAGTATATTATTTCCCGTTCTCTCCGGCTGTATATGACGATTCATGGGTTGTTGACTTTCGAACGGCAGTTGCGCCTATTCATTATGACGCAGCGTTGCGGGTGGTCGCGTGGATCAACGCTCGCCGCCGCAGTCACATTATACGCTACCGGCATATAGCTGTATGAGTTCTGCGGCAATGACCGACGTCCCTTCTGACACTTCCGCGAAAAAAACGCCGCTGCTGACGCCGACTGTTTAGACAGACTGAATTATATTTGCTGTATGTAGTCAGTCTGACGACGGTACGATCCAACACAGCGGCGTCAGCAGCAGCAGCAGCGGCAGTGATGTAGCTGAGCATCAGCGATGCGGAGATCGATTCCACGGTGAGTGAGGGTGGGTGGAGACAGAGCGAATAGTAGACGGATAGCAGTGGCAATGCCTATACGAGACAGTTACGCTCTGCCAGGCCGTAAACCACAGCTGCCGCACGAGAACGCCGAGATTAGTGGTGGAAGGTCGTGCTGGAACTGGTACACTGGTCAACGATGATCGACGCTAGCTGGACAGCAGTGACCAATCCATCACTGACTACCGAGCACGGCAGGTGCCCGTCACGTGATCACCAGTGACGTCATCGACCGGCGTCTTAGATAGATTTAAACAGTCGTAAACAGTTGCCGTGACGACAGCGAGCTTGACACGCAGGCTTAAGCGCCTTGGTATATCTATCGTCCAATATATGGCTGTGACGCGATGCTGCATTAAAAAGCTAAGCTTATTATTCCACAGCATGGATTACTCTCTTGATGTCTCGCTCCTGGCGAACTTTCCACTTTAGTTCTTGCCGTTAACACATTTCTGCCTGTTCGTTTCGGCAATGCTTCGGGTTTTTTTTAATCTAACGTTTGTCGATTTTTCTTCTTTTTTGATATTTTGGATCTTCGTTAATATTCAGTTTCATTACAAACGCTGCATTAGACTTATATAGATTAGTCGAGATTTTTCTTTTTGTTTTTTTTTCATACACTGTGTATTTGTTTTGTGCTACTATATTTTTGTAATATGACAGTTTTTGAGGAAATGTTAACATAAGTATCGTTTCGTATCATACTGCACTGCGTCACGAAACGTTGTTTTGTTGGCGACGATGAGACACCACAGTTTAATTAACTGCAGCTTTGCACGCAACGTACTTCTACTCTACCGTATCTCACAAACATGATTTTATCGCGTGACGCCACCAATTATTTCGCCTGATCGCCATGTTAAAAAACACATACCCGTAATGTAACGGCAATTAACATCCATTGATTAACATTAGCAGCCAGCCATATTATATAGCGAGTTATAGTTGTACTCATCAGTGTGCAGCTAGAATAAGCAACTGAGCATGTTATACCGATGTAAAAAATAATGTGCCACCAAATATATTTGGTACAACGGTGACATCGTGTGAAAGCAAATACTGAACTGAACAACGACTACTGCAATAAGGAAAATTGTAAAGAAAACACGGCCAATGGTTTGACTGTCAGCTGTTGTTCATTGTTCACTGTTATTTAGCGATTCTTGCGTATCAGGAATGTATAAGACATACATTTTATTACGGTTACATATCTTAAAACCCTTTTCACACTGGGGCTGTTTTCGGCGTTGATGCGCTATATAAATTGACGTTTTACTTACTTTTTACTTACTTACTTACTTACTTACAGGCGCCGCTGCTTTGCAGTTAATAGTCATCGGCGACTCATCGCCTCGCGTTGGCGCGCAGCAAGCCGGCCACACAGCTGCTGTACAACATAAAGTTACAGCAGGCAATGATGGGCAATCAGTACAATGAACCTGACCCTACAGACCTGGTGTCCAGTCTGTCAGGCAGTGGCCACTCCAAGGCGACAGTCGAAGAGAACCGCGGCCTTCCGATAAATTCGACTAGAAATCCCAAATAGTGGAAGCAGATGTTCACCCACGGACGATTTTCTGTTATCTAGAGCGCAAAATTCCACCCTGGGGACAGAGATACACTGACTGACCCAATGTGAGAAAGAAATCTGGCGACCAGTGCTAAACGGAACGCTGGCACCGCCGTTGTTTCACAGGCCTGTCTGTATCTCTAGCGGGCAGTTATTGATTACAACGCTGGCAGATAGCAGTAATAAAACGCGTTGTCGGTGGCAATATTCGATCAGCAGCCATCACTGCGCATGCTCCACCTTGCACCGGAAATGTGCAGACAGCGTCTCGGTAAACATCGACGGGGATCGAACCGGAGGTTGCAGGCCGTAACTAAAACAAATAGAACGATCATCGAGTGGTGTTAAGAGGATTTCGGCGAAGTTCGGACGTTCAAGGACGTCATAAACTCATAATCTACGCTATACTTTCACCGCATTATAACAGGTCAATATTTGCAGTCAACGACTTCATCCGACACCTGAGTATAACTGACACTCAATGGTGGCAATTATGGCAATATATTACGCGTTAACTGGGCAGGAATACTAAGAATATAACATACAACAACAATATGTATATACAATGTACACAAGCAGTAGCATGCGCGCTTCAAACGACGCCAAAGAAACTCCCAGTCCCAACGCAGTTACTGATTGTAATTGGCACACGCTGTATTTCGTGTTCTGAACAATGCACGAATCATGTGACGAATGTGTGCAACAGCCGCGTTGTCAAATCGCAGTGCTTGCCCTAGCAAGTGCTCATAAAACAGTTTTTGCAACAACAGCAGAAACAGCAGCGCCATGAATGACGACTGTCCAGTATTAGTCACATTCGACGCAGCTGAACACTAAAACAGTTCACTCAGCTGACATGACCGACATTTATGATTTATTTTTATGTTTTTTTACACAAACCAGCCGAATATGCAATACAAATATGTCCGTCACGTTATACGAATGATGCTGTATCACTAGTGGTCTGACAGGTGGTGGTCGGCTGCAGTCATCAACTAAACGCATGCGCTGATATTAATGCGCTGGCTGACGGCGCGCAAAATCATTGCACAGCCTTCCTGGCAGTACCACGCCGCTGCCCAGCCTCGGGCTCTAACTCCCGCCGCGCCCTTCATCGCCAGCCTACGCCAATTTATTGTTGACCAGCTGCCGTCGACATGCGCTGGGTGCGGGAGTGGCGCTGCTTCAGAGGCAGAGAGTGCAGGGGAAGACTCTGGCGAGGTTCTGCATCGACCGATACGACGACAGAAGCGGCAGCAGCAGCACTGGGCGGCAAAACGTCGTTCAGCACGCGACATTCAATCTCACTCACACAGCTAGCACCTCAGCAGCCGCAGCCGGCCATTTCATCAGCACCATCAACACTGATGACAAAACTCCATTTACTCGATTACAGAAAGCTACTCAAACACAACTCCTCACATTTCTCAATTCGACAACAATTACGGATAAAAATTATTCAGCATAAAAGTAACTGCAGTACTAGCAGTAGTCTGAAAAAACAGATGCTTAGCTTTCTGAAATGATTTATTACAAACTACATTCGTCTGTTACATTTCTCAGCTGTAATTTGTTGAAAAACATTCTAAATAAAAATTAACTAAACAGTCTGAAAATTGAAACGTAAAGGAACCTAAACCGTAGGCTAGTCGCAAGACTAGCGTCACGGCAGAACGGCAAATGTATTGCACAGCACGACGAATCATATATACCTAGCTTACATTAGCTAACCCATATTAAAGCATACTCTTCCATTCCTTTCTGTGGCACTCCATATTGCCTTCCCAGCTTTTCTTGCTGTACTTCCGCAGTCTGTCCTGACTCCTGACCACATCCCTGCGGATTCCAGCACGTATCAGCGACGACGACATGTAATATGAATGGAAATTACATTGGATCCCGCCTATCATTCCACAACAAACTCTGCCTCTGTGACAGATTTGTGCACAGGCCGGATTTATTCGACCCGGCAGTGCACGGACAGTTTAGCTTATTGTAAACGAGCTGGATTTCCATTATCGTTTTCCAAAATCAAGAGTCCAGACGTGACTATTCTGGAATAAATTAATATCATATGAAAACGACCTTCGACGTAGGCAAGCTAAAATATGCATGTTGGGCGAAGTAAGTTCAGTACATGTATTTGAAATTTTGGACTCTGGATGTCGTCTCGTCTAAGTCTTGGATCGATTCGACCCGGTGCGGCCTGCGGGCCACCCGATCAGTGTACAGGTCTGGCCCCTGATGTGTGTTCAGTGTGCAACAGTACGGTTCATAAGAAAATTATTAGAAAAATGTTTACGAACAACGAACGTTTAATGTAACTTTCGTTTCGACGCAAGACATCGTGAAATGTACTCGTGTACATACAGAGAAAAACTCCGACAACACTCCGTTTCACATTTTGAACAAAGTGACAACTGCGCCTAACATGGGCGGGATATATAGCGGGCATACTCTGCGACTAATTTACCAAAACAACGCGTTAAAAGAAATTTCCATAGTGCTGAAAATCCTACTCAAGTTAACGGACTTAAACTACATTATACGTACTCACCCGCTATGAGTATAAATACGACAATGACACCGTATGGAGTTGTTAGCTGAACGTGGAACGCGGAAGAGAGAGAGAGAGTGGCATTGCGCACCAGCAGCAGCTGGAGCCTGGAGAATGGAAAGCATGGCGTGGAGTATACTGGAGAAACAGATTGACTATCCGCCAGTCAGCAGTCGATAATTTGTATTAGCCGTGCCAGCTCAACGCAGCAGCTGTTGCATACCAAGCAGGCGTCGACAGAACGCAAGTAAATGATATTAATGATGACGCCTGCGGCCAGCACGCACTCGACTCGAGTGACTAGTGAGTGCCATTGCTGCATTCATTATTGGATCTGTTCATATCGCATCAGAATCATGTTAAAATCAACGAACCATGCACGTATCTATCGCCCAATGCGCTGTTTCATGTCGCTTATTTTTACCATCCATCTGCTTCGTTTTTTGTCACCAACAACAATACTTTTCTCCCTTCGTAACCTATTTTTTATTGCAACTGTCCAAGTGACATTGCAAATCAGGCCTATACTGATATTATCAGTCGTCGAATGACTGACGACGTCAAAGACAGGCAGTATTCAGCAGGTCCAACATAAAACTGTCCTAGTGTGAGGCTGAGGCACGATCATTCATCAAACATCGTAACAAAGCCGATGCTATCGCACTTATAGCTACAAGACATATAACCCCGGCCATTCAACTGCATTGTCACCCTCCCTTAGATCACGCCTCTCCCCCACCAACTCCCTCATCTGCGTCACGTGCATTTGATTGAGTGAGTGACCTTTTTCTTTTTTGTTCTCGGCGTCCTGATCTGTTTCCGGTCGACGCAGCCTTGTCATGACTGTTATTGTCCTGATGAGTCATCGCTAGCACGCGCACGTGCTGTGCTGGCCTCGACGTCATGCATGACGTAATGACATGCGCAAGCTGCACAGCACGTGCTTTGATCCCTGACCGCGACTGCTGTTAACGACCCTAGAAATCTTGCCTAACAGCCTATAATCCATTAGTCCTATACTGTTTTACAGACGCTTTGTCGTTTCATACTACTGTATAGGCTTAGCCCATTTCAACGATAACAGCTGTCTCTGTCGAGTCTCTTGCCTTTAACCCATATACAGGTGCTGTTACGTGACAAGCACGTGCCCGCGAAGTTACCATGGCAACGCCTATTCTATCACGGCACCAAGAGGGTTTTTAGTGAAAAGGAGACTGCGACTGCGAAACCCTGCAATTTCAATCATACGGTGTCCAGCCGTTCTTCCTCTAAAATTTTCAGGCAAAGTTACTCACTCAACTGCTGAGGCAGTACGGAGTACATGAGCAAAGAGAGGACAGTTTCTGAATTTCACACTGATAGAGTGACGGTTGCCACCATTCTAAGTGCATGCTTACATACGAGTACATATTACAGCAATGATGATAAACACGACAGACTGGAGAATATCAGAAGCCGGTGATTTATATAGGGCCTAATGTAAAACTGCAGTTATGCGGCATGGCTCAAAGTGTTCCACAGCGACTCATCGGGCATAGACTGCGAGTATATAGGACAGTACTCCATGCATCGAGTCACACAAAGACGAACATTGCAATATCGACACTGTCGCCAGACAACATTAGTTCCACGTGACACAGCTTGTTGGAGGACAGAGTGACATTCACAGACAGACAGACAGATATACAGCGAAACAGAGTGATTGCTCTTGTGTGCAGAGCGAGCGAGCCATGTGTCGCGTGTTGACAACAATAATCACAGGATTTCCGCTATCATCTGCGTCAACGCTATATCGAGTTGGACAGACGACGACGACGACGACGACGATTATCTGTCCACACAGCCGACCAGACCAGCCGGTCCATGACAATTATTGTTCGTTGTCACTCAGCCGTCAGCATAGGCTATTACATCGGTCTGCGAGTACTGAAAACTTGTACTGCAGTGGGACAGATCGGCAGATACATAACTAGGAGATTGGCGAGGAGGGCTGGTAGTGGGTAGGGTGATTGGATTGACTGAGACCTTGTACCGCTGACGTAATAAACTTGCTGCAACGTTCGTCCGTCCACCGACATCAATGCTTTTTCTTCCGGTATAAATTCACTCCAGAGTCCGGACCAGAGATCAAACATACGCACCACATATTCTTCTTCATTAAATACTGAATAATACTGAATGGACGGTTCAGACGTATCGGTGACGTTGATCGATGGCGACTAGTGACGTGCGGTGAACGGGAAGTATTAATCGCGCGGAAATTGAGCGACAATTACAGACGTCAGACTGTGGCGCCATCACACAACGACTTCCAGAACTTGACGTCCAGTCTCTAGATTTAACACTCCCTCCACTGTGTCATAGCCAGGCTGCCATTGAAACACGTCATTCAGTCAAATATATCGCATTGTTCGTAGAACTGATAGCTTAACTATCAACTCAACTCAACTCAAGTTTATTGAAAAAGGTAGCCGGGTGGCTAAAACAATACAGTACATAAAAACAAATCAAATGATAAAAGTGAATGAGATTTTTAAAAAAAAAACTATACACGGAAAACCGAACCGATAGGCCTACATGATTATGATCGTGGCGGATCATCATGTGGCATGATGCGGAAGGTCGCACCTGCGACAAAAGTGATGCACTGAATTCTCAATTCCTCTAAGCTGCTAAACATGCACGATGATTGCTGACGGATTGATGCCGAAAGCTTGGATACAAGAAAAAGTTCCATTCCACTTTAGACGCGTTGTGCGTCTGACCCCTCGAAGGATGAAGTGCACGACACAGAAAGAAAGAACCTTTTTGTTTTTTTGCTACTGATTTGTAGACAAACGCCAATAGGAAGCGTGTAGAGTTCAAACTTCAAGGTATCGAGATGTCTCAGTCTCAGATGTTCAGCCAGTGACAAACCGTCTGATGTCCAACGTAAATACAGGCTCGGTCTATTACGACACTCGGCGTATCGAGTCATTGCTGCTGCTGCTGCTGCCGCCGTCGTAGGATAAACTGCATTTGTGCGAGTTCAAGAGACCCGCCATTACGTCAATCAGCCCACGCCCTCTTTTCCCGTCTCTCTCCGCCTACCTCTCATCTTAGTCTCGTGTGTCTAACCACTCTGTCCAAATTGTTAGCAAATCGCTAAATCTAATCATCAACGAAATCCCAACGAGCGAACGAGCGGAAGACATAGGATATTGGTTCTCCATTTCTATGTTCTGCAGTCTGATCTCGCATTTTACCATCGCCACATTTTCAGCCCCCACCGGCCAACTTACACCAAGTTCATCACAAAGAATGATTACTACGCAACGTGTAGACATAACACTATGACCAGGCACCCGGTGGTCATAAATGTATTTATAAGTTCAGTCGTCAGAGGAGCCTGCTGTCTGGGCTGCAGAAGACAGCCACGTCATCGGTCAGTCAGTCGTCACTCGACAGTTATCCCTTGAGGCCATGCAGCGAGATGCTATTTGACCGTGGTTATGTGCTAGAGGAAGTCAATATTCTGCCAGGGAGGCGGCGGCACGTGCGACCGAAGAACGATAAATTATGTAGACGGCACCACCAGCAAGGCGCGTGTAGTGTGAACGCGTAATATTCGCTAATGGCGTGGCGCAGTGGAACCGCACCGTTACTACCAGCCTCAATGCCTCATAGCGCACATTAGACAGTCTGTGTGGTCGCAATAGCTTCATCGACAGCCACCAAGAGTCTCAGCAACTCGTCTCAAAATAGCAGCGTTTATGAGAATTTATACCCAATACACCGCAATATATACGCTAACAAAACTTCGTTTTGATGTTCAGCATCACACAACTTATGTCAGTGCAGTTATAAAATAGCTGTATTTCATCAAAAAACTTATTAGTTGCCTCAATCATCTGAGCATTAAACGGATAATAAAAATTATACAGCTCTTGAATGAGTGAGTTGCTACAGTTAATTGCTGTATACAGCAAAGAGGAAACTGATCTATCCAGGCAGCTCTAGACTTTGCTGTTCAAAATACGCCAAGACACCTATCAAAGACCAGTGTTTTATTACAGTGCTGAACATAATGATCGCTTGTCTTTGGTGCTTACGTGCCATATGAACGGTTAGAAACTTAAAATAACTGTTGATAAATATTACAAATCATGTAATATTGTTTAGATGCAATTCTCTGTCAGAAATTTGCACATGCATTTTTACACTGGTCTCTTGCAGCTTGCAATCTTTGTAAACACTTGAGTTAACAAAATCATATGTATGAATTCGTCGTTTAATTCTGTTAAACGTCGCGCACAGCGAACAAGCCTAGGCCTACTGTTATCAGCAAAATGCAGTAACGCAAGTGTCGTGAAAGCGAGATTCTTTCCGTAACTCTTTGCTTGATGACGAAGTCCACCTAAACTGCCTTGTCAACGACGTTACGTGCCTTTGATCAGCCTGCAGCGTTATGACGCCGTGTTTACAATCGTTTTGAATAACGACCGTAGAGCGAGTAGCGACAAGCGACTATATAATAAGCCTATACACGAAAGAGAGTTCTACAGCAAGGTTAGGTGAGGCTAAGTAGATTTTTAGTCAAAATCGCATCATCTCTACTGAATGTCACATTGAAATGACGCAAGCACGTCAATTTCTGTTCCAAATACAAGAAGCTCAGCTATTGCTGTGACAGCCGATCGTACTGCGTGCAATAGTACAATCGGCTAAAACAACTGCGTGATACGTTATCTATCTATTTTAACCCCAAGCCTAGTGTATATTCATTGTGATCGCAGTATCTCGACCTGTGAATAAAAATGTTAATACAGGCGCTATTATAAGAGCAAAACCATGTACACATCGAGCCGAGCGTTTATAAACTGCTGGCGAACTATCAAACCGGTGGTTACAAGTTTAGGCACCATGAGCGGCTGGAACGGAACAGTCGGATCTCGATCAGTCTTTCAGTTTATAACGCACCCACTATATCCACTCAAGCATGACGACTGACGACGAAATTAGGCCAGCAGGTGACAGTAAGCAAATTAATCGCTATAAACGTGGTCGTGAAAAACTCACGCTCGCGTTTTGTCGTCTTTTTGTGGTGCGTTCTGTGGCTAAACGATACATCCTACAGAAAAAGTGTCACGGACAACAGGATGATGACAATAGCCGATGATACTGTGTAGCAGTACGATCGGCTAATAATACTCACTAAAATAGGTAAAAATAAGACATTAGGAAGGAAAAAGTATGACGTGCATTTAATATCTGAAAGTCTACTTATGTTGTCGGACATGCATGGAAATTAGTTATAATTCTGCTACTTGTGAGCAAAGACATTCTGTACACATAGCCCACCTGCTGCCCTTGGCACTGGAGACGTACTGCAGATCAGGACCAACCCAGCGCATCTCCGCTGAAACCGGCATCTGCTGCTGCTGCTGCGTGTCTGGCGAGTCAGCACTGGAGTTGTCAACAACACACGTGAATATGATACCTGCGTCTATCTTCTTGATCTGAGTACCACGTGGAGATATGGACAACCGTAGCTCAGACCCTGTACCATACACAACGCAAACGCATAAGTATTCATTCCTCTTTCCATTGACACAAGAAGTGTAAAAAATCCACCAAGAAATATGGCATTCATGGTCCAAAATAAAGTGGCATGCTTTTATGGCCCACAGTGTATATAGGGGATATACAGCCCCTCGACGGCTTTTCAGTGATCGCCAAACGCATGACCTTGAATGACCCTGAATAGCTATTTCGCGTTAAATTCTAGTTACCCTGTTTGCGTGAAACTATCGACACGTTTGCTTACTGTTGGTCGTGCGTGCATGGGGGCGTGGAACTGTCCTCAAACTCCCAGTTTGCATAGCGACATGCGCCTGAGTCTTGACTACAGCTTGTGCGTCGAAATTTACAGCGGCATCGCGCGGTCCTCCCTGCGATAGCACAGCTTTCTTGTTATAAATGCAAATCATTTAGACTATGGTTGGCGACGGTATAGCCGCTGTCAGCTGACGAATTCAGTCGGTAATATATCGCCAAAAATAGCATGAAACCCGTGAGCTGCGAAAAAACCGCGTGTCATTTCAGTATCAACTAAATACACAAATTGCCGGCGAGCAATATCACGTATCCGCAGTGCAAACACTATTTACGGCGTCCAGAGCGTTTTGCTCCGATATTATTGCTTCCTACATTGACGCCAATGTTTATGACTTCGTGCGCCATCGACGCGGCACCGCTGAAATAAATACTCTTCGCTCGTCTGGCGTTGCCAGGCAACACGGTATACCAGCGTCAGCAACTGACGATGGTGATGAGGATGGTAACGATTGTCGAGATGCAATTACTGGCCTAAACCGGACAGATAGACCGAGTGACGGTATTTATTGCGTCACGGTATCACGTGCGTAATCAACTTCCGCTTCCTGTGTGCCGGCCACTTCCGGTACAATCAGCATTCATCAGCGGTTCGGTCGGCGGGCGCTTACGGCCGTGTTGGGCCAGTCCGTGAGATAGACAGAGCTCCCGGTTGATGCAGCATGTACGGTCGGTTGGTTGATGAATGAACTGGTTTAGCAACCTTTTCTGCTGGACTCATGCATGATGCTTCGTTCACACACTATGGAGGACTTCACATACAGCAGTTACAATGGCAAAATCCAAGTTTCACTAGCTAATATAAGACCCTACGTCCATTATCAGAATGGTTCAACGTTAGTTAACTCGCTAATGCAAATGAGCCTATTATTATTTGCAAGTACATACAGCAACAGCACGTATCATTATATACCGCAATGGACAGTTAGGCCTATGGACCTGATTCTGTTACGATTGTTGTCACATTTTTACACAGCTTTTATTGTGTTTTTAACTCGTCTTTTTAGCACTGTATTTCATTATTGCATGTACTGCTCAGAACTGCTGCTGCTGTCTGGCGTATTCAACGAATGTATAGAAAGACAATGGACCCCGCAGCGAACTGCACTGGATCACAGTCGATCAAAAACGTCCGTGCCTCGGTTCCAACATAACGACTTGAATACATACATGTAAATATCATCAGGGGAGTCTATAGATATCCTCTGGCTCTAGCCAGTAGATGCAATCCTCTAAGGCCCCTATCCAGTTTACCCAAGGGCCAAGAGTGCTCTTTATCATACACTATACAGCCGTCGATAGACAGACTTTTCATTAAGGCCAAATCATTTTTGTACTGAGACTTCTGCAGAAATGCGTACTTCATTTTGCCCCTCCCCTCTGGATACTTTTTCGATGCAGGCTCGTGAATATCATCATTATCACACAGTGACCAGTCACACACATATTTATTCGCCGTAAACGGATAAAAGAGAAAATAATATAAACAATGGATGAAATTAAAACTTAAAGCTGCATTCACACTGACACGAGTACGAGTCTGGGTATCCGTGTGCGGGTTATAGTAAACATGACAGCCAATAACAATGACAACCGTTCATATTAGGCTAATACTATACGAGTACGATTTGAATTCGTACGAGTTATTTCTACCCGGGTCCTGTTTTAGACCATAGATGTAAAAAACGTTTTTTTACGTTTTTAAAAATAAAAAACGCGTTTTTAACGTTCTTTATTTTTCCAACGTTTTTTTATTAATAAAAAACGTTGGCCTACATTTCCAGCTGTATCAATATGCAGCTAAAAGAAACGTGTTTCTTTGATGTTTGCATAGAACAATGGCTGAGAAAATACC
>Ga0056131_1000210_pt1 | contig 12668 bp, 9 predicted proteins | sample WorMetLIZISLAND1_2_FD_67480 | JGI IMG/M metagenome (GOLD analysis project Ga0056131, IMG submission 67480) | Marine gutless worms symbiont microbial communities from Max Planck institute for Marine Microbiology, Germany - Olavius clavatus LIZARD... ...
TTCACTTGTGTCGGGTAGCAGGTAACACTGTGTGATCCCATATGGCAAGTGACACTCTGTAGCTGTGCCATGGAATACTTCCATTAACGGCTTTACAGTACCTTTACCCTTTTACCCTTTGTTGCTGCTCCCTATGCCCTTGGCTTTGCCCCCTCACAGCAAAAATCCTGGCACCGCCCATGGATATAGCCCATTAGTCCGACAGTCGATACATTGAGTGTAACCCTGCCACAGATCAATTATTTTGTGGGCCACATGCTTTAAAGTGAGTTCATATCAACATGAAATCAGAGAATGCCAGAGTATGATATCAGGCCGATGGTAGTACATAACAGACATGGCATGTGACAAATACTAAAGAAGTCTCTCAAGACGAGGCTGAACATCCTTGAAGGCCGTCATCAGCTGCCTCACAGCGACAGTTGCCGCAGTGTCGGCCTGCAGTTGAACCAGGTACTCAGCCACAATGTCCAGCGACTTCACGGTGAAGGCACGCCTAACCAAACCATAACATCATCATCGGGTAAGTTTAATAAAATAACAGACAAACTGCTGTTAAACAAGAAATAACAAAAGTTAAGTAAAATTATCAATAAAGAGAGTCACTGTATAACATCACAACACATCACAGGTAACAGTTCACTGGCAACGGAATGATTAAGTCGTCGGCTTGGCCTTTCTAGCCAATCACTTTGCTGACATTAACAAACATGTCAGTGAATGGAAGGTATGGTAACATATGCAGCGAAGATCTATTCTGCATATCGTCCTAATTCAGAATATGTCTACCATACTTAGTTTTTTGAATTTTGAGTTGTCATTTTGGCTTGATCGTGGCACTCGGGATGAGCCATGACAACATAACTTCTTCTCAAGTCACTTGAATGACAATATCAAAATAATGCTCAACAACCCAAGTAAATGCCAAAAAAATTAAATCTACTCAAAACAAGAACCTGCCTTAGTCATCCAATCAAAATGATAAAACACATGGCCAATAGGTGCTGATTTTGATTGTCCCCCAATATTTTGGCCCTGGGGCTAAACCAGCCCCAAAGATCCCCCAAAAATTTGCACACAACTTTTGACAATTGCCAATTTCACACATTTTTGTGTCCTAGAGTGTGTTTCATTGTGCCACAAAGCAAAAAATGTGAGTGACTGGGGCTTTGCATAGTTACAGTACTCCCTCAGACCCTCTAGTCAGCTGGGAGTCTTACCCCCTTCCTAGACTCCATCCCCTCGGCGCTCGATCACTGATCCAAAGTGCAACAGGACAAGCCTCTTCAATATTTCTCACAAATTGGCGCCTATGATGTGGCTACAGCAAAATTCATCACTTTTCTACACAGCCTCAGAATCAATACAGACACAGACACCATAACCTTAACCAATCAAAAAAATCTTTAAACATGCGACTGTATGTGATGCAAAAATTGATGGCAGTGAAAAGATGCGCTCAGTGAGATGACAGCTTTGTGACTGGTGAGACGAACTCACCGTTCATAGGCAGGAACAAGCTGCGGCTTGTTAGCATAGCCATCCAGCATGTCATAGATGACAAACAACAGATGGTACATGTCACCAGACGACTGCCACACCGAGTCCTACAGTGTATACACCCATACCATCATCATACCATACTTATTTGTCATATAAACAAATGCATGTTTTAGCGAAAGTATGAATCATATTTAACCCCAGGGACGACATCTTGTCCCAAATATGGTTGACTCCTGAACCACTGACAAGTTTACCAATTACATAGATGCTGTGACTTAGAGGGTCAGTGATCATTTCAGTCTGGTGCTGAATGTGGTAAACAGAAGTAAAGATTTCACTTGTTTGTAAAGACAGAAAACGAACAACAGAATTAGACAGAAGAAGACATCTGATGAAGATTGGTCAGACGGCATCAAGGGGACAGATGAGAAGTTTTCCTCTCCAGGTTTCATAAACAAACTGACAAGAAAAACAATGGGCAACTGGCTAAATTCAAAAACAGACAGTGTTTGGTGCATTCATGTTGATACTGGTACAAGCATGGGTTATTCATGCAAATGAAACATGTACAAGTGGAGCATGCTGTACAAATATGCTGTACAAATAAGTACCACTATACGCTTACTCGTACTGGTTGCCTAGAAGCAGGACCCACGCAGAAACAAGCCACACGAGTGAAAATCGTACTCATAATGTACTTTTATTAATGTGAACGGCTGCTATTGGAATGTGTGTAAACTCGAGTTTACTATAACATGCACATGGATACCTGGACTCATACTTGTGTCAATGTAAATGCAGCCTAACATGGTGTGTGCACAAAGAGCTTGGATAAACAGTGGCCAAAAACTCAGCAAAGCAACATGGTTTCTTGAAATGGCCTACCAAATAAACATGTTTATTTATTTAGCTAGCTGTTGTCATAGGAGTATTAAAAAAGCTTAAAAAGTTGTACTACAGAAAACTGTGTCTATAGTCACACTACTTCTTGAACATATGATGTGAGTTACAACGGGATTAAAACACAGCTCGTAGTGCGCTTCTTACCCTAGACTTGAAGAGGTGATCATAGACATCAAGAAGTCGTGGCAGAGTGATTCCGACATCCATCATCGAGTGAAAGACGAAGCCCGCGTCAACGTCGACAAAACCTAACCGGACACTGCACTGTTCCAAGTACTTCACCAGGAATGCTGCACACAACATTGGCACACCAGACAATTCATCGGCATATTTATGTCACCGACCTCTGGTTTGGATCTCGCTCTTTTCATGTATCTGCTCCCACTCTCTCTAACTCACTGACTCGCAGCATTTGTTTCTGTGAATCTCTAACATCTTTCCAGAAACACTTAAAACTTTTTCTTTTCAATCGGCATTCTCTGATGCCGCCTAGTGACCCACTAACCCAGCGCTTCAGATTCTGTTCATGATTTTTGGCACTTTATAGCTTCAATTGCTTGCTTACTTACTTCTCAACCATCACATTGGTCACACTATAGATCATTCAGTGCAGATTGCAAGTTACAACAGCCTGGCCAAACCACTGACATTCCAACACACATTTAGTCTTTACCCCAAACACTGCACGCATCATAAGTGCTTGTATCATTATTATTATTATTAAGAAATTTAACAGGTACTCAAAACAAGAGAAAAGCGGTACGAATGAACGATACAATGAGTACTCTGAAAGACATCAAGGCTTACAGCACCCACAGATGCCTTAAAATAAAAAAAATAAATAAAAACACATAACTAACAGCAAACCAGCAAATGCCAAACCAGTCGATGGAATAACAGAAATAACAGAGTGATTACTAACTACTACAGAAAATTATACAAACAAGTGAATGACAAAACATGGTTATGTAGTTACCAAGAGGGAAGTAGTTGTCACTGCTGCCAAAAACGCGGCCGAGGCTGACAATTTTGCTGCTAAGTGCCGCAATACATGTTCTACTGTCCACGTGACTTGATATCTCTGAAGCAAAATAATATATATTGCTACTCAGTAAATGTTGGAAATTGTTGGAGTTAAGGTTCAATGCCCTTCCAATTCCAGTCATCAGCCAACGGCATCAAGACACTAAATGACTCCGTTTCTGTTTAAACATTTGACGTGTTATAATAACTGCACATCTCTAGAGTACATAACTACAAGCATTAACATTATGCTGAATTATGTCTTCAAACTGCCATGTGGCAAGAGACATATTTTGTAAGAAAATCTACTGCAATTGCATCAAACCTCAATCCAGGGATGTAAACGAGACGTTGAGGTCCGAGACCGAGACGAGACCGAGACGTTTGGCTTCCAGTTCGAGACGAGACCGAGACCGAGACCTTCCCACTTTTCACGAGATCGAGACCGAGACGTTGATAGGCCGAGACCGAGACATTTTTCGAGACCTTGACATGTTGAGCTTTATATTTGAAGTATTTTTGCCTTGCATGAGTTTTTCTTCTAAATTAAATAAGTTCAAGAACAGTGAAGTCTGCAGAGCCATGTCTTTGTGTAGGCCTATGTAACATTGCAAAATTAGTAGTCCTAGAAAGTAGTTTGTAAATCCACGGGAAATAGCCTAGTCTACTGCCTTCAAAGTTGTTTGTACCAAAGTTCTGACCTTGGTTACTCAGACTTGTTCACGGACACGTGAGCAAGGCCTACGTTGCTACAATAAAATTTTGCTTTATAGTGTATATAAATAATGAGTTACTTTGAACTAATGTGGTTACATGCTTTTTACAGCGCATCAGCAAGCTATACGTATAGGCCTACGAGATATAGTAAATCCGTCCGTCCATCTGTCTGCCTGTCTGGCACACGCTGGTGTTGTATCAAAATGACTCAAACTACGATCATGCGGTCTTCACGGAAGAATAGCCACATGACTAGTTTCTTCGTGGTAAACTTCATCACGAAGTTCCAAATAAAACATCCGAAGAGGGGCACCACATGAGAGTAGGATAAGAGAAATTTGCAATTTTCAACCACAAAGTTGCAGCATATCAGAAATTGTAAGACCCTGGTTACTATGACGGACCAACAGGAAGTACCATAGGCCTACGCACTTTCGATTGGTACCAAAATCATCGACCTTGGATGACCGTGAATGGTGCGTAAGTGTGTATTGAGCCAAATACAAAAATTTCAATAGATAGACCAATATGTCAGCGGTAAGATGGGCGACGAACCGGAGTGAAGCAGCGAAAATGGATAATTTTTACAGAATGTAGCGTCAGTTCTCAGATATTTTGAATTCTAGTGACACAAAGACAGGTGATTTTGAAAGACGCATGCGGTTATTTAATGTTAGAGAACTTCATCGGCCACGTATGTGAGACGCACATTGTACGTTGTGCTTGTTGTGCTTTCTGGGCTGATAGTGTCGATACGACTTTCCGTCTATCTGTACTCTAGTCGTACAACGTCTGCGTTGTCAAACAGTTCAATGAATTCCGCGATCAATTAGCCAGCCTAGCTGACGCGCTCTGACTGTGTGGCAGCTAAGCTTCTTGAATGCCTAGTTGTGAATTGCATAAAACAACAACAAAAACTATAGGTTAGGTCCTATGCACCATTGTTTGTATTGTTATTTGTTAAAAGTTTAATGCTACTTTCAAGTACTTTGAACGGCAATTGAGTAACGATGGAAGAGAATTTGAATGCAAAGACATCATTGTCACTTGTAAACGAGACCCTGAGGCCCGAGACCAAGACGAGACCGAGACGTTTGACTTTCAGTCCGAGACGAGACCGAGACGTTCCCACATTTCACGAGACCGAGACGAGACCGAGACGTTGGGAAAATACGTCTCGAGACCGAGACGTCGAGACCGAGACTACATCCCTGCCTCAATCTGCTTCTATTAGCGACCTACTGCCTCAGATACAATTTTTAATTTTTGGTGCTTTATAGGTTAATTTACTCACTCACTCACTAACTTACTTAATTCAGTCGCTGGTATGTTAGCATGGTCGTCTCTGAAATGACCTGTTACGTGTCGAGCAGGACGTAAAACTCTAGTCACTCACTTTGTTAGCATGGATTAGTTTACCGCCGGAAAACAAGACGTCATCACTAACACTCGGACAGTTTTGTGGCCAGCTGAAAACTGAAATGTTCACTTGCAGTTACTATGCGTCAGCACAGCCGTCATAATTTTTATTATAAGACAGCATGAAACATAAATTCTGTAACTGAACTGAACTGAATAGACAAGCCGCTAACGTTTATCAATGATCTCCTTCCATAGGGTTTCAACAAGAGCCGGGTCATGATGGTCGGCACAGTGGATGATGGACAGTTTGCACTCAGACAAGTCGAACACATCCGCAAACTCGCTGTATAGCTGCAGCATTTACAACAACACACACACATAACCCATAATCAGTGGCTAAATTACTCTGAAGCGGGTCGTGGAATGCTACATTACTAACATTAGCTGAAGTTACAGTGCTATATCAAAACCATAGTGACAAAGACGAGTACGCCCATACATTGATGATTTATCGGTGAAAAGATCGAGCATGGCATGTTGAGCAATCACGGCATACTGTACATGCACACTGCACAATATACACACTTTACAACTCTTTGCCAAGCTGCTAGAATGCTTTTTGAAGGAACAGAAACGCGAATACGGAATACGATGTGGTGGAATGCCAACTATGAGTGATGGAAAGCCATTCTGGCTGAATTTAAACACTGCCATGACTTTAGCCCAATACACTACACTTACTATCATGCAACAAATATCACTTCAGAGCCCGGCTATTTTCCGTTCTGCTTAAAAGGAATATGTACCCAGAGTAATCTGGTTAATGCAAGACTAATCAATGATCTAAAAAATCAATCAGCAGATATACTCTTTTCCCAAACTTCCACACTATTTTAAATTTCAACATCAAAGTGGTATGCAGCCTCACAATGGTTGCGTTCTTAATCAAATCTAGATTGATCTAGATCAATCCGAGCAAAATGCTCCGCATTCATAATCAAATCCATATCTGCTCCGAAGTATTTGAGAAAAAAACTGACTTAGCCACGCCCATCTGTGCTGCTGGGCATCGGCGTAGTTTGTTTACTTTGAAAAGAGGGCGTGGTGTGCGAGAGTGCAGCAGACGAGAACAAGATGACCACGCCCACTATGACCAGAAAGATCTGCACGTTCTTTTTCACCGGACTGGATCGATCTCGTCAGACAAATCTTGATTGATCAAGATTTGATTAAGAATGATATTCACTGCCAAGCTGACCAGCTAAACACAGTGCAATGTAACTCACCATAGAGATGTCATACAGCTGGCTATTAAGTCGTACAATGGCCTCTTGTATGGCCGGGTCTAACTGTGACGCTTGTCGTAACGCATCTAACACCTGCTGCTGTATACGAGCCACCTGTACACAGTCATGCATATGCATACAATGATAATAACAGACCCTGTGTTGTTTTATTCATCGGTGAAGTGCACCGGTGCACCAAAATATCCTTATAAGGATATTTTGGTGCACCGGTGCACTTCACCGATGAATAAAACAACGCATCCAGACACTACAGGTAATATGTATGTGTATAGGTAACATATATGGATATATCTAGATGAATGTAAATGTAATATAGTGAAAGTAATAAATTTATAGAGCGCACTGGCACAAGAGTTTCTAATGCGCTAAGGTGTCACCTTCAGCACTGTGCATGCAAACAGGAATGTTTTTAATTTACGCCTAAAATTGTCTACTGAAAGTTCAGGATCATGCAGATATTCAGGTAAATTGTTCCAGATGGTAGGTCCAGGAAATGTACAGAGTGGTCCAAAAAAGTAGGCCAACACCAAGTCTTTGTCACATCTGCGTCACACATTGAATGATTTTCACAATTCTTTCCCACCACACCTCAAATGCCTCACTACACTACCTTGTGAGTTATAAGTTTTCAACAACAGACATTACTTTTTCACAGGATATGATGCAGCACTATTTCACAGCCATGCCATCTACATGTAAGTAAGTAAGTAAGGAAGTAAATTTAATTTGTAGAGCGCGCAATGTCGGCGAGAGATTCGCCGAATCTGAGGTAGGAGTGAGGGGGCACTAGACATGGTTAGACGTTGAAAAAAAGAATGTTTTAAGTTTGCGACGAAAGGAAGCTATAGAACAGCTATTGCGAATGTCAAAACGGAGAGAATTCCAAATAGTGGGGGCAGCTACAGAAAAACTTCTAGAGCCAAAACATGTGCGGACACGAGGTACAGACAACAGATTAGTGTCAGATGAATGCAATGTACAAGCTGGAGTGTAATGTTCAAGAACAGAGTTCAGATAAACAGGCTGAGTGGTGTGGATGGTCTTGTACGTGATACAGGCAATCTTGAATTGGATGCGCTGGTGAACTGGAAGCCAGTGATAATGTTTGAGCAGAGCAGATGAGCTGGACGACTGACGGTTGGTGCCCCAGGCGACTATCCGGGCGACAGCATTCTGTGCGCACTGCAAACGAGCGACATTTTTCGTCGTTAGGCCGACCAAAACAGAGTTGGCGTAGTCAAGCCGCGCTCCGACGTCTAGAACACATAAACTTATTGTGCCCTCTGGGACACACCCATTCCCTTCCGTTAGTGAAAACAACTAATTTGATGAAAAGTTCTACTATAAAGTCACTTTTTAGTTACAAATAGTTTTATTCTTTTAGTCATCCAGTTGCCTTTTTGCATTAGCACTTTAATGTGTTAGAGGCTGCTGTTAATCTTTTAGTATATTTTTAAAGCTTGAGATCGCCGTCCGATTTGTGACGTTTCATACTGTGAAATTATTTTATTGCATATTGATTTTTTAACAATTTTATTTCCATTCATCATGCTTGTAAAACTCGTGCGATTGTCACTTGTTTTTATTAAAGGCAACTTGACTTGACATACATAAGCACCATTTTAACGGCATTTCCAGGTGAATGTGGGTTAGCCGGTTGACAATAAGGGGCGATGAAGCAAACTTATTTATGAACAGAATAGCCAACAGCATCAAAGCACTGATGTCTAGAATGAATATAACATAATGGCACCATACAAATAAAAAATAACACGTTAACTAAGGCTATCATACAGACGGCTCAGTGTTTAGCATGCTGCCATCAATGCATAAAGCCCCTGGCAAAAGCTGGGAAGTAATTGTGGCCTCAGTGCTGGGTGTCTGTCTAACCGCAGACTGCAGGTAAGGCTAGGCTGGGGAGTAAAGGTGGCGGAGAAGTGGTTTGGCCACCCACCCACGTGTGTCGGCAGTGTGGTGCTAACCCATCTTAGCCTTAAAGTTATGGTCCTTCTAAGGCCTACGGCTTGCACTTTACTTTTATTATACAGATGTAAGGAATATTAAGGTGCAATGATTCACCTCCATCTTGTCTTCGAGTTCATGCAAGAACTCTCCGTCACCGGCTGCCAGTACGTGAGACGTAGAACTCTTGGCACAGACTGCCGCACGGGATAGATATTCTATGCGCTGCTGCAGGCCCAGCTCCACACTGGCAAATAGTTGCACAGACATAAACATCAACAGTTTCATACAATGCTCAGACAATTCCCCTTATGATAGACTTCAAAGACGCAAACACAGATATCAAGCAGTCCTAGTAACAAGAATTAAGTCATCAACAACCATTTTATGGTCATTTTCCATTAGACATCTGCTAAGAAATCTGTGGACATAGATGTGTACCAGTATTGTCAATAAAATAAACACAAAACATAACATTCCACAGCAATGGTAAACCAGTGAAATTTTTGTCTCCTCATTTTGACACTGAAACTATCAAGCTGGTATGAGAGAATTAGGATTCTGAAGAAAGCATTTACAATCAACAGATAAACTAAAAAACGGAAATAAACAAAGTCACTGTAGAAATACTACACAGCAGAATTTAAAACCAACCTTCTACTTTATAAAATATACTTTATACAACTTTAGGTAATTTTGCCATCGTACCTCTGTTTTTCTGCAAGCTTGGCCAATATTCTGGCAGCAGCACTGTGGTTGTGTTGCCTGTCGTAGTACCTCCACATCAAGTCAAGCATGGCCAGGTTGTCAGGTTGTGTGACGATGTTCTGCTTCAGGTATGACTCAAGAAACACAGACTGGACCTGCACAAGTTCAGCATAACTTTCACACATTTGAACACATATGTGTATAACAATGGACATGGAGTTCCGTTAACAGCTATACATGTCCTATATTAACCTTTTTAACCTTTAACCTATTTCTCAAGGTCATAAAAGATCATGCTGCATCCCACAAGTAACGAGTGTTTTAATATGTGTTAGTCGTAAATACAGACATAAAAGACAAAAGTCAATGTGACATACGCTGAGCAGTTTCTCTGGCATCTGTTTACAAAGCAGCCAGTCATAGAGAGCGACGTGAAACATCTCATCATCTGACTTGAGTGCTGTCTTGTAGACATCTTCGGACTAAAATAAAACACACACATATCATACTTTCAACAGTTTACATGACACCATACTAGAATGAAATCTGGCTAATCCAGCTGCCTTCACGGCTCTGTATGACTGGTGGCTGAGCTTTCCCGGTAGCCACAGCAAAAACATGGAAAACCCTGCGATCCGAAGCAACGTCATCTAAGACTCTGTCTAAATCAAACCTCAAAACACACCATTTCTCTGCGTCTTTCTCATAGATTTGACTACTGTAAAGTGACCAATTGCCTGCCTGTATTTGTCCGTTAGAACTGTATGTACCGTAATGTAATGTAACTAACCAGCTATCAGCCACAATTACTTGCATTATCAATACTTATACGTGGTTTCTGATTAATCGGCCAACTTTTCTTGAGATATTCCAGGCTAAGCTGATCCACAAAAGTAAACTTCTGAGAACTGTTGTGGCAGTACTTTTTACAGGCCAGATGCTATTCCAGTCAGTCACCCAACATCAGTATTGAAGCACTGAAGGATTATTGATTATCAGTACTTACAATGACAAAAAATTAATAATTGACAGCAGCAGAGAAACTATCTCCAGTATAAACCTTAAAGGTGATTATTCTAACACAGTCTTTGCAATTCTAGGCTGCAAATGTGGCATAATAAAGATGATGATGATGCTATTGGTTTGACTAGAGCCAGTTAATGCTATCATACTATAATACTGACTATTACTCATGGGAGAGAATGTATCTAAACAACACTACTGGTAATTACATATTTCTCTGCTTCGGCGCCTGAAAGTCGACCAGGATCATGTACTGGAGGTGGTCCCGGGACTCGTGGAACGCTGGGTGCTTGTGGAAACTGTTGACCGGTTGACAGCAGGTAGTCGAGTGTCTCAGTTATAGATCGGTAACAGTCACGTCTGTCACACATACACAGACAGACACACATTGGTGGCATGTTGGTGAAGTGGTTAGGGCGTCGGACTTATAATCAACAGGTTGCGAGTTCGATTACCGTCGTGCACTGCCGGGTTAGTACTTGGATGGATGACCGTGTGTGGGCAGGTAAAGTATCTCGGTATGTAACCAATCACCTAGGTCAACTCAGCCTTCCATCTGTCCGGGGTAGGTAAATCAAGTACCGGCCTGTCTGGCTGGGGTTAAGGCAGGGTATGTTCACTTGTGTCGGGTGGCAGGTAACACTGTGTGATCCCATACGGCAAGTGACATTTCGTAGCTGTGAGACAGAGTTCCATACCTACCTAACTACCTACATTGAGTTCAGCAGCCGACAACAGCAAAAAGCTGATCATCACTATGCAATGGCACTACCGCCACCATTATAATGACAATTTAATATGACCTAAATAGCTAAGTTACTTCTAGGACAATGACTGTGAAATGTGAAATATATGTTAAATGTGAAAAGAATAAGACTGGCAGGAGGAAGCAGGTGATAAATTATAATAAATATATAAATTACAACAAGACTATTCAAAAGTTATGGCTTCTACTTCTGTACGGAATAAACAAATTAACAATAAACAGCAACAGCAACCAATCACATATCATCATTTCAGTCACATTCATGCCACTTTGTGGCATGGAAAATAGAGCAGTGCTCTAATCAATGTCAGAATCTGGCACCAGATGAAACAGGTACTGGGTTTGCATAGAAGACAAGCCAGAAATTGGTGGCAAATTTTTGAAGTCAATTTATAGAACTGGCTTCCTACACATCTGTATGGACCTAATAAACAGAAAACCTATTCAATGTGGCAGGATCTGTGTATTTTACATACCATATCGTATTGTATCATATCACATCATAGACCTTAAATGGCAGAACCATCTCGAAAGTTAGAACACGGTCGCCTCCGATTCTGCCAACTGTGAGACTTTGTGTGTGTGACAAATTTGTATGTATTGTATGTAAATTTTTATGTATGGAACACAAGAGCCTAAACTACAAGTCAAGATGCAGTACCGAACGTTGAATGCATGCAGTCCTTGAGTGTCGGAGCTCGGCCGACCGCTGTGGTAGAAATGAATGGCGCGGTTCTGCGGGTCACGTCTAGCAGCCGCAGTCAGAACTACATCGACTACTCCGCGGTAACAACGAACTGATGTGAGCTGAGCACAGACTGTTGGCAGATCTACCTCACCAGCCACCTGCTTGTAGTTCTACATATGTACACAGTAACACTGAACACCCAGCTTCCACATCTGCCTGGGTTCAGCAATGCACCCCAAAATTGTGACAGGGTATTTTTGACACTGTTAATTTGGCAGCAAGCAGGCATCCTGGAGGCTGACGCCTGTGAAAGAACTGAACCTGCGAAGCTCTAGCTTGGGTGAGAGTTTAACATCTTAGCTACTAGCATACAGCTAATAACAAAAAAATAATAACATTAATAATGCCACTAACTGGCACATTCAATGTGCCACCTATGGTTAGTGTCTGCATCGGCAATCCCTAGACACCTTTCTACAGACATCCACGGGCACCTGGTCTAATTGGTGGTAAACATGGAACAAGTAAACCTCAGTGATAATACTGTAAATAAACACAACAATACTGTGAATAAACAGGAATTAATTGCATCATCATCATCATCATTATTCGGCATGCACCATGTCAGTGCGTAGCTCCGCTTGCTACCAATAGTCTCCACAGCGACTTATCCAAGGCCAGCTCTATAGCATCCTCGAAGGTGAGA
>Ga0056131_1000212_pt1 | contig 12644 bp, 2 predicted proteins | sample WorMetLIZISLAND1_2_FD_67480 | JGI IMG/M metagenome (GOLD analysis project Ga0056131, IMG submission 67480) | Marine gutless worms symbiont microbial communities from Max Planck institute for Marine Microbiology, Germany - Olavius clavatus LIZARD... ...
CTCAACATACTAAATCGTTTTAGTTTCAGGATTGTTTTAGTTACAGTTTTTATATAGTTTTCCATATTTTGATTCAGTTTTAATATAGTTTTAGTATTGCTTTTTGATTTAGTTATAGTTGTAGTTATAGTTACTGCGAGATCACTGTTTAACACTCACATTCTCCTTCTGTTACCGCCAGTGGTTGGAAGACAAAAGGTGAATCATCATCATCAGTAGCAACAGCAATAGGCAGGTGAGTTGTACGTGCAGATGAGCCACGAAGTAGCCACCTGACAGCTGTAATATCTGTATACCTTCACCTGTCGACCGTTTCTAAAGACCAAAATCCATTACACCGGTTTCCCCGTAGCAAGTCCGTAACAAGTTGGAGCTGGCAAAAGTCCGTTGTGTCTGTTGTGTCGTGTCGTTTCCCAAATTTCATTACAACGACTGGTTGCGGACTTGTTGGCCGTGTCGCTAACAAGTCCGCAGCAAATTGGCAACTTCTCCGTCTGCAGAGAAGTTACGGAAAAACGTGCGTAATGGATTTTGGGCGTAACTCCACACAGCGCGAGCAGACGGTGTACAGGTCTTAATCATTTGCTCAGCTAGTTCCCGGCTTTACTGCGCACCCGCGCAGAGCATCGCTGGCAACTCGATGTTTCATGCACATCGTCTGGGCGGTTGGACCAAGGGACTCCTCGTTCTGCTGCGTAGGTAACAAGCCCGTACCAGACACCGAATAGGCCTATATACGCCGCGTATTTATTCTGCAGCCTGCGTCAACGACTATACACTGTGAGTCAAAAAAACACACACTGAGACTTTTGTTGTCCATATCTTCTTCACTAAGCATTGACCGATTCTCAAAATTTCTTCAGCAGTAGTCGAGGCAGTGAAGCAACATGCTTTCAACGTGTCTTCTTCTACTTCTTCCTCTTTATTGGCGAACTCCTCAGTGAAGCGTTGCCGTACTGATGACTTGATGCCAAACGTCCTTATCTCTTGCCTTCCTCCAAGCCGTGTGGACCCCGAAGTTCAAGGACTAGGTCATCATCGATTGTCCTCAACCAGGTAGTTCTCGGGCGGCCTACAGGCCTCCTCCACTCAGCAGGTGGAGCAAGTGCAGCGGCAATGACACGGTAATGGTCCTCCTCGGGAGTGGTACGAGCAAGGTGTCCAAAGAAACTCAGAGTGACTTGATCCAGTCAGACATTGGTGAACAGGCGGTGATGCTTTGCACTGTATCTTGTTAGTAGTGTGCCTGGTGTACGGAATACGCGAGGTCTTCCGCAGGCACCAGGTGTTGAAAGCCTCGAAAAGTATAATTTGATTTGGTCACACAGTTCTTTATAGTGGTAAGCTGATAAGCTAATTTTTATGTTTTTTTTGTGATTGTAGTCGCCGTCGGACAGCCAGCCGATGTCACCGGGAATTCAGCATGATCCAGGTATGCAAGTGGTGTATATTCAAATGTGAACACAGCTTTAGCCGATCGTACTGATGCACGCATGTATGATCGGCTCTTGGCATGATGCTGTCATCTGTCTGTCTGTCTATCTGTCTATCTGTGACGAAGTGTATTGTGGCTGTGAATAAATGCGTTATAAATTCCTTACCGCAGAATAGTAATTTCTGATTGATTTCGTTTGTCCAGACACTGTATTTTAAACAATACAGAGTTAAAAGTTGCACCTTGTTGTTCCTAGGAGGGCACTTTCTATTAATTGCTTAGACACTATTTTGTAGGATGTACCGTTTAGCCACCATTGCTGTAGTATGCGTTCAGCCACAACGCACAGCGAAAATCAAACCACCGACATTTCCGCGTCTGGAATGACCAGCATGGCTATTCCAGACTCAGAATTTTCAGCAGTTCGGTTCTGCAGCTATACCGTATGTGGTACAAAGTATGATCGCCTTCTTTTCGATAGCTACGCTTCTTGCTTACTCCTCTGAGAACAAATCTTTTTTGTTGAAGAGCGTAATTCTGTAACTGTAACTGTAAGTGTGAAATGACTGTCGTCTATATCATCTGTACTACTGTGACGTTGCAGGTAGACCAGTGGCCATTGACTATATGAAAGCCCGCTATGAAAGTGGTAAGCCAAAAGAACCGCCCGGCACCAACGTTCCAAGAGTGTTCAGGGAACCGAAGAAACTCAACTTTGAATGGGATAAGTAAGTCTTTGTAGAAGTGGACGCTGTATACTGTACTGTACTTACTCTTGCATCTCTGTTAAGCCAGTAGAGCCACTTGCTTTAGTTAGAGTTTTCTGGAGACTATTAGTTAGTAGTAAGTAAGTAAAAGCAAGTAATTTATATAGCGCGTTAACTGTAAAATAATCTCGAACGTGCTCGGTATGCTAGTAGTATGAAAAATACAGATGCACTCCATTGGAACATAAACTGTTTAAATGCAGTTTTGTTGCAGTTAAACTGACGTGACTTGATCGCGTCAACTTAGTATCGCTAGTTCTGTTTATCAGTTAGATGTTGGGAAATGACGGCTAGCAATTTTTTGTGCGTTGCAGAATTGTTGACGAAAATGAGAAAAAAGAAATAGGCATGCCAGCTGGATTCAGAGAACAGGATCTGGTAAAGTATACGGAGTCTAATGTTGTGTTTTAAATAAAACTGATAAATGACATTTCATATTTACCATAAATATGTGATGCTTACATAATCACGCGGTAAAGCTTCTGTGGTTGTTCCTGTCTAAAAGGGACAGGCTGGCTGGATTGTAATTTTGCAATAAACTTCCCACTGATTTGGTCAGCCGCCTCTTGATTAGTCTCACTGTTTGGAAGCCATTTCGCCTTTTCGCCATTCAATTGTGCATCACTTTAGTGTTGACTTCTAGTTTAAAACTTATGTGGCAGACTTACATATTCAACGACGTCGCAAACAGCCACAAAGCCGTCGTTTATATCGCATTCGGTTTCTTTGCAAATGTTGGAACAAAGGGTACCTGATCTAATGGAAAAAAAATCGCGAAACTCGCTTACTGTTAAAACTAGAAAGTGCTCGCCGCTTAGCGCCATAAACGAACATATGCCTAATATAGACGCCAATAATCACGGCTTCGTCGGTGTAGGATAGGGAAAAGACGGCTGTCTGGTGTCTGTGTTCCAGCTCCAGATGGTGTTCATGTGCATGGGAGTCGACACAAAGTCACAGTACCTGAGCGCTGTTGACAAGGAAACGCAAGCTGCAGCCGCTGCTAAGGACGAGCAGAAGTTGGCCGAGATCGAGTCACTGCCAGAAATCACCAAGTCCGTACGAAATCTCTTCGAATCAGGAAAGATCGCCGAACAGAGTGCAGAGTCCAAGAAGGTGCGAATCTACGAGTCACTGCCGGAATGGGGCGTCTACGAGAGCAAGCCGACCGAGCTGGAGGGAGTCGTACGAGCAACTGACCGTCCAAAGGAGGGAGATGACATCCAGCGAGGAATTACCAGCTCGTTACTGAGCCAGTGGACGCGGATCGGCATGGACGACGACACGAAGACCGAGAAACCGGCGTTTAGGCTGGCATACGATGCCGCACCAGGGTCAGGAATTTTTGAGAGCGAGCCGACGTTACTTGATGGCGTTGTTAGGGCCGTTGACAATGTACACGAAGAAAGAATCCAGCGCGGCATCACGAAGTCGCTGCTTGGGCAGTTTAGTAACATTGGAAAGGAAGAACCGAAGAGACCGGCGAATGGTCCGATGAGGATGCCGACGTACGAAGTGACGCCGGGGTCGGGTGTGTTCGAAAACGAACCGACGAGGATGGAGGGAGTGGTCCGAGAGAGTGACGCAGCTGAAGAAAGTGAACAGATCCGACGAGGAATGACCAAGTCGCTGTTGAGCCAGTGGCAGAACAAAGGCAGTGATCAGCCACGAACATCCGTCAGAAGGGTGATCACTGTTGCCGAAGGAGAAGGATCGGTCTCCGAAAACGAGCCTGTCCGCCGGTCAGACGTCGTACGTGCTGACGATGCAGTTGACGATGGCGAGCAGGCAATGCGAGGAATGACCAAAGCACTGCTGGGCGAATGGAAGACAAAAGGCAGTGAAGGATTCCAGATAACGAGACAAAGGATCAACGTCGCTGAAGGAGAGAACTCCGTGTCAGAAAACGAGCCGGTAAGAAGATCGGATGTTGTTCACGCCGACGATGAAACCGAAGGCGAAGTTATCCAGAGAGGTACAACAAAGACGCTGTTGGGCCAGTGGAAAAGCATCGGAAGTGGTAGCAACGACTCCTGGAAAAGCCGTACTCCAATCATTCTCGATGAGGCAGAGGGAAAGGTGCTAGAAAGTGAGCCAATTCGTCGCATGGACGTCGTTCACTCCGACGACTTTGTCGAAGATCGAGCTGATATACAGTCTGGTGTAACAAAATCTCTACTCAGTCAGTGGAAGAACAAAGGTTCGGAAGAATTTCGGCTGGAAAAGAGGCCAATTATACTAAACGAGGCAGAAGGAACAGTTGCCGAGAGTGAGCCGGCGCAACGACAAGATGATGTTGTTCGTGAGGACATGAACAGCATGGACACGGAGCAGATACTGCGTGGCACAACTAAAAGTCTTCGTGCTCAGTGGCAGAACAAGGCATCAGAGGAGTTCAAAGCAATCAAGAGGCCGATTGTTTTAGCAGAGGTGGAAGGAACCGTGTCAGAAAACCAGCCGTCTGCTCGACAAGACGTAACGAGAGAAGGCGACGGTGAGCCTGAGGACGAGCAGGTCCAGAAAGGGACGACAAGGTCGCTACTGGCACAGTGGAAAGTCAAAGGAACGGAAGAATTTAAAGCGGAAAAACGGCCGATAGTTTTAGCTGAAGCTGACCACTGTGTTTCAGAGAATGAACCGATGAAACGAACTGATGTTGTGCATGCTGACGACGTCAGTGAGACCGCAGTTGAGCGAGGTATGACCAAGTCATTGCTTACTCAGTGGAAGAGCAAAGGCTCAGAAGAATTCAAGACAGAACGGAAGCCAATAGTTGTTGCTGAAGACGAGGGGCGAGTTTCAGAAAGTGAGCCAGTAAAACGCGAAGATATAGTTCGAGCAGATGACGTGTCATCGGACGGTGAAATAATACTGAAAGGATACACAAGGTCATTGTTAACGCAGTGGAAAAATAAGCCAAACGAGGAAGTAAAGATCGAGAAAAAGCGAATCATTATAGAAGAAGATGAGGGAAAGATCGCAGAAAGCACGCCAACTTTACGACAAGATGTTGTTCGATGTGACGACGTTGAACTTGCAGATGAACAAGTTCAAAAGGGATTTACTAAAAATCTGCGGGAACAGTGGATGACCAAAGGTTCTGAAAAATTTCGCATAGAGAGGAAATCCATCGTAATTGCAGAAGACGAAGGAACTGTTGCTGAAAATGAGCCAGTCAGACGTTCGGACATAGTCCACTCTGGTGACCTTGATGACAGTGATCAAATTCAGAGTGGGATTACAAAGAACCTCAAGGCTCAGTGGGTGAACATGGGTTCTGAAGACTTTCGACCAGAGAGACCTCCAATTGTCGTCCGTGAAGGTGAAGGGGCAGTTTCAGAAAACGAACCTGTTAAACGTATGGACGTCATACATTCTGATGATGCTGATGTCACCGACCAAGTGATGAAAGGAATTACTAAGAATCTCAGAGCTCAGTGGATGACTAAAGGTTCGGAGGTATTTCAGGTAAAACGGCCACCAGTTGTAGTTGCAGAAGATCAAGGAACAGTTTCCGAAAATGAACCAGCCAGACGTTCTGATGTAGTCCATTGTGATGACCTTGAAGCTGAAGCTGGCGAACAAGTGCAAAAAGGATTCGCTAAGAATCTTAAGGCACAGTGGATGACTAAGAGCTCTGAACAGTATCAGAAAGAGAAGAAACCGATAGTGATTGCCGAAGACAAAGGGACAGTTTCTGAAAATGAACCAGCCAGACGTTCTGATGTGGTCCACTCTGACGAACTTGAAGCTGATGAACAAGTGCAAAAAGGAATTACTAAGAATCTCAGAGCTCAGTGGATGACTAAAGGTTCGGAGGTATTTCAGGTAAAACGACCACCAGTTGTAGTGGCAGAAGATCAAGGAACTGTTTCCGAAAATGAACCGGCCAGACGTTCCGATGTGGTCCATTGTGATGATCTTGAAGCTGAAGCTGGCGAACAAGTGCAAAAAGGATTTGCTAAAAATCTCAAGGCACAGTGGATGACTAAGGGTTCCGAGCAGTATCAGAAAGAGAAGAAACCCATAGTGGTTGCCGAGTGTGAAGGAACAGTCTCCGAAAATCAGCCAGTTACTCGTTCAGATGTAGTCCACTGTGATTACGTCGATGACAAGGATCAAGTTCAAAGTGGAATTACAAAGAATCTGCGTCAGCAGTGGTTGACGAAGGGTTCTGAGGAGTTTCGAGTTGACAGAGCACCAATTGTTGTCGCAGAGGGCGAGGGAACAGTTGCAGAAAACGAGCCGGTGAGACGTTCAGATGTGATTCACTGTGACGACCCTGATGATGTCGAACAAGTACAGCGCGGAATAACCAAAAACCTTCGTGCTCAGTGGGTGACAAAGGGTTCTGAGGAATACCGTAGTGAAAGGCCGCCTATTGTTGTTGCTGAGGACGTAGGTAAAGTGTCTGAGAACGAGCCTGTTCGGCGTTCAGACGTCGTTCATTCTGACGACGTCTGTGAAGACGGTAACTGTGTCCAGAGAGGTACTGCAAAGTCTCTGCTTAATCGCTGGAGCAACCCGGTGGCTGATCGACCAGTTGTTGAACGGCGTCCAATTGTTGTCGCTGAAGATGAAGGTCGAGTGCTGGAGAGTGAACCGATGCGTCGTACGGACGTGGTGCATGCCGACGACTTCGAGGATGAGACAGATGTCGTGCAGAAAGGCACGACGAAATCACTGCTGAGCCAGTGGAAGTATAAAGGAACCGAAGAATTTAAGACCGAACGGAAAGTCATCAATGTTGCCGAAGCGGAAGGTAAAATTCTCGAGAATGAACCTTTGAGAAGAAGCGACGTCGTGCACGCTGACGACGATTGTCTGGAACAAGATCACGTCCAGGCAGGAATGGCAAGGTCTCTGATGTCTCAGTGGTCGAAAAAAGGCACCGAGGAGTTTAAAGTTGAACGCAAGCCTATCATCTTGGCTGAAGCAGAAGGCAAAGTTGTCGAGAGCGAGCCTATCCGGCGTGATGACGTCATACATCACGATGATATTGACACTTCCGGTGAGAGCATATCCAAAGGCCTGACAAAAAATCTTCTCGGTCAGTGGGCAGCTAAAGGCAGTGAGGAGTTCGTCGGTGAAAAGAAACCGATCGTTTTGGCCGAAGCAGAAGGGAAGATCGCCGAAAATGAGCCAGTAGTTCGAAGCGACGTCATCAGAGCCGACGATTGCCCTGCCGAAGGCGAACAGGTCCAGCGAGGTATGGCCAAGTCGTTGGTCAGTCAGTGGAAACACAAAGGACAGGAAGAATTCAGGGTAGACCGGAAGCCGATCGTCGTCGCCGAAGTGGAAGGACAGATTGCGGAGAACGAGCCGACGGTACGCACCGACGTCGTGCGCTCAGAAGACGTTTCTAGTGAAGGTGAAACAATTAAACGTGGCACAACCAGGAGTCGACTGACGCAGTGGAAGACGAAAGCCACCGAGGAGTACAAACCACAGAGAAAGTCGATTATCATTGAAGATAAGTTACATACCAGCTAGTTGTCTTTGACTGCTTTACTTATTCTTACTGATATAACCGCTTTATGTAACGTGCATGAAGCCTGTTAGGTATATGTAGGCATTATCAACTATTCTGTCATTCACAAATCCGCTTTATTAACTTTTAGATACGCACTGTTACATTGCTTATATAGGCTTTAGCTTGTAACGGCTTTTTACATGCTTTGTCCAAACCTAATATCTGAAGTAACATCACAAAACCACTTTAAGTTTACATTTGCTAACTTCAATTTTCTACTTCTGGAAAGTCTGCGTCAGTTGTTAGTTGTTTTTAAACATGTTTTCCAAACAAGGAAAGAACGCACGGTCTAATACTGCTGCAGTCGTTAAAATGCGGCCGGTTTCATTTCTGAGTTAGCTTTACACGCCAGTGACGCTTTGCCATAACGCTGCTCTGCCTCTGCATGCCATATTCCTTTACAAATCTGCAGCTTACGAGATTGCTTTCTTGCACTAACATCAGCCCTTTTTACCAATTACAAGCGGACTCCCCCACCGAGCATCGGACTGTTGGCAGGCCTACGCGCATTATTGTGTTATGTCTTTATGTTTCGACAATGAGACAGATTTGTTGCTTAACTATTTAAGCTGAAGTTGGGAGTGCGTTATGGTCGCAGCATAACGTAATGTGTATGATGGAAATGTATAGAGACTGCGCTTGTCGAACGGTGATTATTGTATTTAAGTTCCAAGCGTCGCTTGGCTGTCTATACATGCAGAAGGCAAGGTGGTGGAGAGTGAGCCGACGCGGCGAACTGACGTGGTTCGAGAACAAGACGAGACTAGCGTCGACGAGCTACCGACGAGAGGTCAAACCGGACAGATTCGTGCTCAGTGGATGACAAGGAACAGCGACACGGTTGTCGGCCGAGCGGAGCCGCCACAGCTTGTTCCTCTCTTTGACGATGACACCAGCAGCCAGCCGAGCGTCGTCGAAAATCAGCCGTCGCGACGGACCGATGTGATACGTGAAGAGGACGATACGGAAGAAGAGGTCCTGCTGAAGAGGGGATTTGCGCGCGACCTCGCCGGGTTTTGGAGCGCCCCGCGAGACCAGAGCGTAACGACGCCACGCGAGACGGTGGACATGGCCGCCCTGAGGGGAACCGGTGACACGGGAGTGGTCGAAAATGAGCCGCAGCGTCTCGAAGGAGTGGTGCGAGCAAATGACTCGGTCGAGGATGAGTCGATAACCATCGAACGCGGTCTGACGCGCAGCTTAGCGACGCAGTGGTCAACACGACAAGATACGTCGATAACCAAACAGCCGTTCCGCATGGAACTCGACGTCGATCCGAACGAGACGGCGGTCTTCGAAAACGAACCGCAGCAGCTGGAAGGAGTTATTCGCAGCTCGGAGCCGGTTCGTGAGACGATGGGACAGCGGGGACAGATTCGCAATATCACCATGAAGTACACGGCGTCGCCGGCCGAAAGCCCCCGTCGACCACCAGCCATGGTTGCCATTGATCTTGCCGACGGTCCGGCGGTACTGGAGAATGAGCCGGCAGCCGTGGATCCGAGCGTGGTGAGGTCGGTATGGACCGAAGTCGATGACGGAGTGCCGCAGCCTGGAATGACCCGCAGCATACTGGAGCGCTGGACTTCACAGCAGGACGACTTCGACGCCGACAGGTCTTCGTCGACGAAGCCGGCCTGGCTGGCAGAATGGGAAACAACACCCGAAGGGTCGGGTGTCTTCGAAAACATGCCAGTAATGCGTGATGACGTCACTCGCGAGCAGGACTTTGAGCCGGAAATGATTCCCGTCAGACAGACAAGAAGAACTCGCGCCATGTGGAGTCGTTTGGAAAGAGACGATGGTGATCAATATGTCAACGCCATAACTCCAGAGGTATAGCCAACTTCAACAGTGTAAAGCTGCGTTATTATTATTGTTGTTGTGGTTGCTATTTATTATCCAGATAAAATTTTAAAATGTTGACAGAAAATGAAACGTAGATCTTCAATATGTGCAGTCAGCGACCGGCAAGCTGCAGTCATCATCATCATCATCATCATCATCGTCATCATTATCATTATTACTGTAACAGTTTCAACCCTGAAGTAGCTATGCTACTTAGGGATTTATGATTGATTGATTGATTGATTGATATAAATGTTATTTCGGAATTTATGGCTATACAGCTGAAGTTTCTAAACTATGTTTTCAGATAACTCTAACTTTTTTGCTGACAAAATTTGCGTTTTTAACCTGTACTGAACAACTGCTATATAGTGTTCAAACAGTGAGAGTGTAAGATTTGCGATTGTTATGTCGTATGTGCTTGTACGTTTGCTGTTGACAGCAAATCCGATTCACGCCTCCACGCGAGAAAACTCCTCCACCGGTTGGAATTATTGACGAATTCAAGTCTGAACAGCGCATCACCCTGTCGTCCGGTATAACTCCAATCGCCTTTGGTCGACCTCGCAGCGCTCAACAGCCGTCATCGGCTCCATCGTCTCGGCCGCGGCGCCGCGCTCCGCCACCCGGCAACCCGGCGTCGCAGTGGATGCCGTCGCCGGAGGAGGCTGCACGGGCGCGAGCGCAGATCGGCAGCGAGGTGCTTCGGTGGCACGCCCGGCGGTCGTCGCGGTCGATCGACGAGAGTTCCTCAGCCGCTACTAGCGAGCCTCAGTCGCCGACGGCAGACCCCGGCGAGTGGGTCTACCAGGGCGCTTTGTGTGGCGATCAGAACTCTGAATACGTCGCGTCACCATCATCGCCAACGCAGCAGCAGCAGCAAACCATGACGTCGTCAACAGTTCTCGTCTTCAAGGCACCCACAGCTCCTTAACTTCATCACATCCTCCTTCTGTCAATGCTTGCCACCAATCGTCTATCATCTGTTGTTCCTTCCCAATCGTCGCCTTTGACAGATAACAGAAAATAAGAGAAAAAAGCCGCCGCAAGTCGCTTCCATGTTTGTTACGTTAATGTTTCATACGTATTTGTGGCCTAGAACAGCCGGCTTTCTAGCGGTAATAATAGACAACCGGTTTATTTATTTATTTATGACGATCTTGTTTTCTTTTCGTATCAGAGTATACGGATCTCTCGACATCATGTGCATTTAACGGAATATTTCCTTCCTCCACAGGGTGCAAGTTGATGGGAAGGGTGGGGAAAGGGAGTTGAACCCCATCTGCTAAATTTTCAACCCCCCGTGTGCTTTACATCTTTATCACTTAGGGGGTCGGTTAAGCCCCCTGTCCCGGTTTTTGGACATATGTAGTTTTCGCAATAAAAATGACTTTTACTTGAAAATTCAAAACATTTTCTCTGAGGAGGGGGCACAGTTTATAGTTCATAGTTCACGCCCCACCCGTAGTGGGGGAGCCCATCCCCACACACACACACCCCGTGGCCAGCCATTCGACCCCCTGTTCTTTTCGGTCAACGCGCACTCTGTTCGTTCGGCGAAAAAGTGCGGTATGCTATGCTTGTAAACGTATATTATCGTATATAATACAGGACGTCGTCGGATCGTTGTTAATTATCTGCGTCTTTCGTTTTGCATTCATGAAGTATAGGCTACACGAACAGCATCTGACGAACTGTGGCGCCGCTCGCTATGTACATCTGCTGTTGCGGCAAACGTACAAACGTATTGGGCCTAATTGCAAAAAAACATCTTGTGATTTTTCGTAAGATTTTCCTAAGTTAGATCGCACATCTGACGATTTATCTTTCGATTGTCATAAGTTAATTACAAAAGGCGATCTTAGGACATCTTAAATTTATCGTAAGTTTGTCTTGCGACATACCGTACTGTACCTCAGTATAATATCCTATAAAGATTATCGTAAGATGTTATCGTAATTAGGCCCTGCTTTTCGGCGTGTTTTAATGTATGACGGAAGGAACGCATTTGTGTGATGTATTTCGTCAAAAACTTGCACGTCAAGCTGACGTATGAGGAAGTGTTTGAAAGTGGCTTCTGCATATTTCATAATCAAGACCTTTCACACCACAGATAAATGCCATTAATCCTAACGCCGAAGTCATGCCGAGCCCCCGTAGGGATTAATAGTTTACCAAGATTCTGTGGTGCGAAAGGTCTTTGGAAGAAAAACTGGTAACAGTTTTGAAATACGGTATAGAAACTTTTTGCGTTTCTATTTCGATTATTTCGCGAGTGGCTGGGCATAGTGTTTCAGTCTGTTTGCGTGGCACTATATTTACGTTGCTTAACGTGTTTATGCATGCTGCAGTGACATGCTCGGCTACTTACTTACTAATTCGTGTTGCACTGTGTGCAGTCTCAGTGTTATGGGATACGTCGTGTGGCGCACAACGTGCGTTCAATGGTTCAATGTCAATAATTATATTAAATATGTTCGATTAACGGTGCTAATAGTTTTAAGTCAGTCTAGCTATTATGATTACAGTTCAGAGGATCGGCTTAGTCGAAGATCGACCAAGGAATTTTGGCGTGTTTGTTATTTAAACGTGCTTGTTTCGTTCATGTTATATTTGTGTGATACTTTACGTTATGTGTGCCTTAAATAGATCAAATATTCGTTATGAATCTGCTGATCTCTCGTTTTCTGCTCGAATCATGTAAAATACATGCACTGGAAGCTAGTCTTATATCACCTGTGAGGCTGTGCGATGTTGAAGGGCTGAACATCTTTGGAAACAGTTCTCAGCCAAGTTTCTCGTGGACGTCCTCTTGGTCTTCTCCAGCCAAAATGAATTCTAACCTAATATTGAAGAAATGTATTGTAGCGGAATGTACATAGTAACTTCAAAACCACTGCATTAGTGCGTCTCCTTGGTGATAAGAAGAAAAGTTATGATCGTACTACTGACTTACAACAAAACCTAACTAACGCAAAGGTAAATGGGTAAAATGGTATATAGGACACAAGTCATTAAGTCACCCCTTACTTGCATTCTTCACAGTCACACCCTCAACAAC
>Ga0056131_1000214_pt1 | contig 12608 bp, 10 predicted proteins | sample WorMetLIZISLAND1_2_FD_67480 | JGI IMG/M metagenome (GOLD analysis project Ga0056131, IMG submission 67480) | Marine gutless worms symbiont microbial communities from Max Planck institute for Marine Microbiology, Germany - Olavius clavatus LIZARD... ...
GAGTAGCGATATGGGATCAGTTCGTGATCCAAAAATATGTGTACGATGCCATCCAAACCTGCAGGCCCAGTCTAACCATAGCAAGTAGGCTGCAAATGGTAATGTATTAAAACAGCAGCAAGAAAAATGGCCTTTAAGAAAGTACCGGAGCAAACAGCACAACTCCAATGAATGGGCTTGAACGCCATATTCCAAACTAAACACATATATTTATATCTCACCTGTGTATCACAATAAACGGTGCAGTTCTATATATGGCAATTAATATTGATATATTGAAAAATAACATCGATGGTGCTGTAACATCAGCTTGCATGCGTGCTTCATTTCCGTAATTACAAATACATTAATAAAATATTTGCAGTGATGACAAGTAGACAAATTTTTCTCGGTCCAGCAGTCAGTCGATCATAATATTATATGAAAGCCAAGCGTCAATTAGCGTGATTTAAAATGCATTTAATAACTTCATCATCACCTCTTGTAAAACTAGGGATGCCACTTATGTTTAATTTGTTAAATGTTTAAATGTCATTTAAACAAAACCGGCAAAAGAACACAGTAGGTGCAATTCTGATTCTGACGCCTTCTGATCCGTCAAAGTTCCAAGTCGCCCAATGCAAATCCAGAACGTCAACGTGAATGCGTAAAAGTTAAAGCACTCACCTACTAACCTTCGACTGACAGCTACTACAACAAAATCTGCATTTTGTGCATTGCAGCATTTAGCGTAGCTTGCATGAAATATCAATTAAGTTAACACGTTGCTTACGTTAAAACACTGGAGAAATTTCGTTCTTCGTTCTGTTAATTTGCTAACAGTTTAAATGAAGTTTTGGGTCTAAACATTTAAACGTCTAAATGATGGCATCCCTATGTGAAACGTGTAACACAGCACCGACATCATCACCAGGCGTGTCATTAGCAAAGAGTAGCTAAACACTCGATAAACGTAGATTACCGATCTTGCAAAGTGATGCAACAGTTCAAGTGTGGCCGTTCCTTGGCCGTGTGCTGGACCGACCAGCAGAAACCGGGGGGAAAACCCACGGAATGAGCCGCAAGCCAAAACAAGCTGACTGAGTAGTTTGGTCATGGAGTCGACGGCATCCAGGACCGAGGACTAGCTGTGATACGGCCGGAGATGTTCCATCTGTATTTCTAGCGCAATGCGTTGCTCCATCACCTCCTGCAGTTCCTGATTCAACTCGCTGTTTAGCCGCGATAGAACCATATTCCGCTCTTTTTGGTTGCGTATCGATGCCTGCAGATCCCGACGCTCAAGGCTGCCCAACCTGTGGCCACAACACAACAGTATCTTTGCACACAACACCAATCCTAGCATACTTAGTAATGAGAGTAAATAAGACAGTGTTAATTAACAAATAAATGGATCAAAATATACAATTTTTCTGGTATGGTGCATTTCATAATTATTGACGGAACACTGATGATGATGAAAATAATAATTATAACATTTATGGCATGAAAGGCTAAAGCAACAGCAGTGCCAGTAGAATAGCTAGAGAGGCTAAGATTGAGCAACGAAGGAACAAGGGTTGACGTAGAGCAAAGATGGGTTCACTTGGGAGGTGTACGGAGCGAATATACCTCAGCTTTTTTAAATTTTCTGTGCAAAATGACTTTCTGGTACACCCTGGCACATCATGTTTAGGCAGTCTTAAAAATAGTTTGCCACCTTCCCATAAATGTTTGTTGGACAATTTAATATACCCTGTATGGAGACTGGTGAGGTTTACAAAATGAATCCAGGAGGCTTAGGCAAGCAGTGGCATGGAAGCCTGGTTAAGCAATGCATTCATTAAACAATGAACACAATCCACAACAGACACACACGCTATACAGTTAACTAGATGATGCTATGTTTGGATGACAATAAACAATTGTAAAATAAATATCAATTACAAAAAACCGCCAAATAATACATCTTTCAATGCTAGACATAACAGTGCCCAAAAAAATGACTCATGTTCTTCAAACACGTACAAAAATTAGATTGCAAACTCAAGTCGAGAATAACGGAGATAAAAACGGCAATTACTTGGAGACGTTGCGTCCAAGTGAAGAGTGATACTGCTGGTCCATGTCAGCATGTGAGTTCGGTGGTAAGTCAGCAGCTGCAGTGGCACTGCTTGTAGCACCAGGAGACCCAACCAGCAGCTGTTCACATCAGACAATATCATTGTCATCATCATCATCTACATCTACATCTACATCATCATCATCATCATCATCATCATTACTGTCTTCGTCGTCACCATTACAGGGCTGAACGGTAATGGGGATTGAGGGAATACCGCGGTATCTGCAGGTTTTCAGCGGCAATGGGGTCGAACATGGCAGTAACATCGCGTGAATGGAAATAGTGGTATTACTGCAGGGATGGAATTAGCAGTAACGGGGTTATCGCAGAACTGGGGTCAGCCATTGCTTGGGGGCTGCTGGGTATCCCTGTCTCCAGCTCTTCGTCAGAATGTTCCTTCTCCACTGCTGGCAGTACTGTTAGCAAATGGCATACGCAGGTCCATGGACGTTCTGTGGATGGACTGTTGTTATTGCACGGACTGCAGTAGGCCTAGATCGAGTAGAACTGTAGAACTACATGTATGCTACTCTATATGGTTTTAATTCCTGGAGCATAATAACATAACATTTATCAAAAAATGCTGTGTTTTTGCTGCAACATGCATGGGATGAATGTCACTGGGTACAGTTGGGGATGGAAACAAATTTTGTGGGGACGGATGGAAACAAATATCCATCCCTGTGTAGCTCTCTCTAGTCACCACCACCTTCTCCTTCGTCATCGTGGTTATCGTCATAATCATCATCCACAAACTAAGGAAAAGTCACAGTTCATATACACAACTACTGTCAACCACAAATACATATCTGAACTACTGTAAAACACCCACATTTTCACATGCATCAAATTTCCATGAATTCTGAGAAAAGGATAAAATCACAAAGTTAAACACCCACAACAATTCACTTTGCCGTCTTGAATACTACTAGAACATTAGGAAAATGCCAAATTGAAATGCAGGAAAATTTATACTATTCTATAAATAGCAAAATTAAGATGCAACGAAAATACATTTAACAGTATTATACAGTCAAGATGTTCAGCAATTCAGCTTCTGAATAAACTGCACGCATGTTTAGCAAATTGCATGTAATATGTGTAAAACTGACGACCTCCTTTGGGGATGATCGAGGTGGTACAACTGGTGGAAACTGCACTTTCCTGTTCTCACCACCTGCAAGTCAAGAGACAAACATGGACGTGAGTACGTTAGTCCACAAGCGAAATACTGTTAAAAATAACTCTGCACAATCAAAGGGTCTGATAAGATATGCTTACTATCAGGGGGGACCCACGCTCAAGAATTTTGTACAAGTCGACTGATACAAGTTTTTTGAGCAGGTGTCATGTTTTCTTGTGCGAGTTTTTCACGTAAGTTTCTTACATTGAGTAGAACACAGCTTTACTCCATGCATACAACCTGCATGCACGTGACCAAAATTGTGCAGTTTGATTAGTTGGCTGTGTTTCTGGTCAATGTACTCTGTAACTGTTTATCATTTTAGTCGAATGAACTTGCATCAAACTTATGATGCACAAAACTTGCGCAAGTTTCTTGTGCAAGATTCATGAACATGTATCAGGGTATTAGAGGCGAAAAATGCTCAGGAGCATTAAAGCATGCCTTTTCCAATGCATCGAATGCCTGATACAGATCTAGCAGGATAAGACCAAGACCTTACTCAAAGTGCTGACAAGACCAAGACATTGAAATATCTGTCTCCTTAAGTCTCAACATTCAAGTCTAAGAATACATTCTCAGCAGGATTCAAAACCAAGTTGCCTTAGTAAGCATATATCACCACAACTCAGCAAATTACTTTCAACATAATTATGTCACCAATGGACAACTGGTGTGCAAAATAATTTACATACCGGTAAATTGTTCCACACATGTATTTACCAGTAATGTTATCCAGCCAGAAATATTTTAGCCTGAGTCTTAACAGGAAAAGGAGCTAGTTGACAGACGCATTCAAAGACAAGATTGATAATAATATTCATGAAAACATATTTATCCAAAAAATTACCATACATTTAACCAACTTATCTACCGAGACCAGCATGCAGCATGCAGTGGAAGCAAAGAGAAGAGCATCAACAACTGACCAGCAGCATCTGAGAAGTCAATGAGCTGATTATCAAGTGAAGAGCTGCGAGAATGTGAACCTGATGCTGCAGCATCCGGTCGTCGTGGCAATGCTGGTCCGGCATCATGCATGGCGGACGATGACGTCGTTGTGATGGCGTTCCTATCACCGGCAGTAAATGATGACTGGTCCTGGCCAGCGGGTGGTGGTGGCGGCAGCTGTGTTGGACCTGGCACTAATCGACAGCACATCGGCAAACTATGCCACCATCACAAAAGCAAGTTACACAATTTGGAACGAAACATACAGTAACCAATGTGGATAATGTTGTTCGCTTATAACAAAAATCTGAGCAGTGATGTCTGTCTGCAGGATGAGGGAATATCACCAGAGCTGTTCCGTGCTGTACTTTGATTTTTGCCGTGACGTTTGTAATGTCTGCTGTTCTTATTTGTAAGTGGACACTAAGCTACTATGATGATGATGATGATGATACTGTGTACCACAATAGTACACAATTATATGTGTTTTCAAATGCGATTAGGAATATTGATAAAATTAGGAATCAATCTATTTCATAAGAATTATTCCCTATTTTGACGAGAGATATACGTAAGATTTGTCAGCCAAGTGGTTCCAACTGTTGTTTTAAAAAATCAAACCAACATGAATAATTAATGAGGGCAATATTGACAGACATGAATATTCATGAAGGCAATAATGTCTCGTGAGGGCAATATTGCGACTTATTGAACATCACGTGACATGATATCAACCAACTGCATGCACACATTTAGAGATGAGGTATAACAAAAGTAAATAAGGCCAGCTGGATTAGGTTTCAGCTTTTATGAAAGTACTTCTTAACCAGGAGGTTGTTTTAGGCTAAGACTTTTTCGTGTATTTTTCTGGCGGCCGTTATGAGTTTGGTCGTCAATATCAGTACCTGACTGCCTGAAAATACTTGTCTCTAAATATCCTTATTCCATGGCATTTTGGTCACACGCATTAATTAACTATTCTTCCAGACAAAAGTGAGGTCAGCTAAAACATGCTGGAATAAAAGATGTTTCTTTGCTTACTAAGTTCTTTAACTGAAAAAAGCAAAATGGAAGTTAACATGACCATTTTGCCAAATCGTTTAACAAAAATACACTTCCAAGTTCACTAATTATTGCAAAAAGTGTCAGTTCTATACAGATAGCAGCAGAAAAGGCAGACTAACATGACTGAGCCTTCTTCGGTGGTGTAGGACGCGGTCTCATTTGCAGGTGTCCGGATGACTGAAGGTGGCCGCGATACTCAGGACTACCTGAAGACATGAGGTCTATAAGGTCTGCCGTCGCTGCCGACCGAGGACCACCCTGACTGTTGACTGAATCGCCCGTTACCACAGATGACCCGACCTGCCCAGTGCTTTGCTGATCATGCAAGTCGCTGTACTTAGAACCACCATCTACAGAGCACATACATCACATGACGGTTAATTGTCTCAGCTGAGCAATCTGATGGTGGTTTCAGTTCCTCAAAAGCTGGCATACAATATCTGTCTTTGCTATATTCTGCACATTCCATACACAGAACAAATATCCAATGTGGCTCGCCCACCAACAGATCGTGTGCTGTTCCACGGACGCACAACACATTTGGCGACAGAAGCTTTGCTGCCACCGGGCCACGTCTTTGGAACAGCCTTCCAGTACACTTGCACGACGAAGACATCAGTTATAACAGTTTTCGGCGTGAACTCAAAACATTTTGGTTTTAATGTTGCTTCTGGGGCACAATGCGACATCCCGATTAATTGTGCTATACAAATACTCTCACTAAACTAAACTAAAGTGGCAGTACGACTTTGAGATGGTTCCCTGCCTCGATCCAAATGACACAACTTTACTTCCTTGGGCATGTGACAAGGACAGATTCCTCACTTAACATTATCAGTGCTCTGAAAGTGTCAACCAGTGGCCTACCAACAGACTCAAAGTGTCTGGTAAAACGTCCTTGTCAGACCTCATTATGTACCCTGGAAGCAGACCTGCAACTACATAACCATGGACTGACCTCAGCATGTCAATACACTCAAGATCATTCATGTTGGAAGAAGCTCGAGAAAACGGCTCATGTCTAAGAATGACATCTTAATGTCAGTCATGGTTCTACGACAGTAATGCGCATGTGGTCAGATAAATCATCAACCTCAAAGTAGTTTTAGACATAGGCCTCACTTAATGATAAGAAAAGCAATATGGGGGAGCCAAGTTTACAACCCAATAATATTGACTGTGCAACAGTAAGGGACATTGTGAGGTTCATTAGAAAATCACAAAGATTCCAATAAGTATTTGATGTTTTAGGGCATGGCTGATGGGCCCACTTTGCGGCTTAAGTGTACGGGGCGGCAGCGACTGCCCTGCCCCAAAATGGAAATGGAAATAAGCCTCCCCTCCATACTAGCTGATGACAGTGTTCTGCATATGGTCCAAGATCAGCTACAGCCACGACACACACATGGATGATATCTTCAAAATTTCAAAGAACAGAAAGTTACAAACCGGAGTACGTAGACGACGTCATAGAATCTGGCATAAAAGGCTGACTGTCGGGCGATAACCGCATTGGAACTGGGTGAACAATCTTTGAGTCCTACAACCCGTCGGTCAGACATATATGTTTACTGCATGGCAACAGTTTGGACAATATTGGTCAGTGAACAAGTGCATGGAAAAACTGAAATAATGCAACATCTGTTATGTGTAATTTATACATAATACATACATACATACATACATACACAAAAAAGATTTGTAAAGCACAGAAAGAAACAGAAATGTCTCGATTATGTAATGTATATGTAATATTTTATGTTCCCTACAATTTGGTTATTTCTCCCAAACTTAATTCAAATTCCTACTTTCAATCTCTTCAATCAAACGTAATGTTATGCACTTTGCCACACATGCAGTGCAATAATCTGACCATCTTGACAAAGAAAAATAAAAGGATGCAACACTAATTCAAATGGTTGGTAAATAATGCAACTCAAGACGTCTTGTAATTGGCTGTGAGTAACTCACTTCATCAGCTGTGATTGGTCGAAACTCAAAGTTGACGGGCGTCGGCTTGTTGCCGGGAGACGATACGGAACTTGACGTTGGTGATTCTGGCAACTGAAACGCAGTTGTCCACGGCTACAATAACACAGTAACAAATATCACACTAACTAGGTAGTAATAACATCAGCTGATGCACAAAGACAATAGTTATAGTCAAAGGTCTGGGTACTTACTATACTGCTGCTTACAGGAGTCAAGACTCAAGACGAGAAGCGCTTTCCCATTTCCCATTTCGAAAGCGGCAGCTGACTGGCATTAGCTAATGCTACTGCACTGCAATACACAGCCATCTACTGCCTACTAATGAACAACTGGACCTGTGGTGTAGCCAACAGACATGCCACTGCCCTAGTCAGCCATTACTAGGCCTTCACCCTGTAGCGGCAGTTCAAATTTCTAAACCAGTTGAGGGTAGCAGGCTAACATGGCCTGAGCACACAGTAAGCAAGTACACTTACTTACTTACTTATACACAGCACAATTAAGCAAAAAGTAACAATGAGTCAAATTGGATGGGTTAGGTTAAGGGTTAAATGATATAGCTCTCCTGAACAAGTCATCTCAGAGCTACGAGGCATCACTTGTTACATGGGATCACACAGCGTTACCTGCCACCCAACACAAGTAAACGTGCCCTGCCTAACTCCAGCAGACAGGCTGGTACTCGATCAACCTACCCCCTAGGGATGGAAGGCCAAGTTGACTTAGCTGGTTGGTATGTACCGAGATGGCTTACTTGTCAGCAGACAGTCACCCATCCAAGTAGTAACCGGGCCCGATGTAGAGCAACTAAATTGATTCAGACCAATGCATTACTACTACGCTACACCACCATACGACCAGAGTGAGCATCAAACCGCAACTTTTCAGTTACAGTCCTATACTCTACACAGACCACTACAGCCAGTAAGAAGAATCTGATACTAATTCAGCATCAACTTACAGCCAGCACAAGTTAAAGGATACACATATACATAACCCCAACACACTAGACAAAGAAGAAAACTACTTCAAGAATAGTTAGAACAATGCTATATTGTATGCGCAAATATATATTCAGTGTTTAACTGGGCTGACTGGGCAATAGAAAGTCAGGAAGTGCAAATATAGCATAAAAAAACGTCATCCTAAGTAACTGTACCTAACACAGAATAAATGAAGAAAAATGGAAAAAAGACTATCTATTCAACAAATGAAAGTAAAAACCCACCTGACTAGAAGTGGATGGGGTCGGGGATATTTTCTTTGGTAAACTGTCTGCAGGCAAATCTGTAAAAACACAATGGATATTCAATACACACTGCACAAGATACTGTCAACAGGTCATAACAAATATGTTAATGAACAGTTGAACACAACAACAACAACAACAGAGGTGTAACTCGGATCAAACAACTTTAGACATCAATAACATATACGGTTTTAAGTACAGTGGGAGGAAGATAGTGGCAGCAAAAAAACACACAGCTAGAATGTGCTGCATGGCCTTTTATATGCTGATGTGCACTTAAGAAACTAGTCATTCACTCCAAGGGAGAGATAAGAGTTAATACCTGACGTGACGAGTGGGGCGTAAGGCTGTAGCACCGGCGGCAAATTGTCAGGAAGTTCGATGTCATTACGACGCAGAACGACAAGATGCATCGCAGTGCAGAACTCATCCAATGACAGTGCACCGTCACGATTCACATCAGATAACTGCCTGTTATTCACATAAGTCATCACGTGAGTATTGACCAATCTATGTCTACTGCAGACGCCAGCTTGTGGTGCCAACTTTGTGGTGAAGACCCAGCACTGGACTGAACAGCGGCATAACAGATTTTTGTCCGGAGTGTGGAGTGGCACCACACTCCGTAGAACATCTGTTCAACTGTCAAAGCCATCCAACGCAACGCACCGTGAAAAACCTATGGGACAATCCAACTGTGGTTGCAGACTTCCTCAATCTGGACAAATGATGATAAGAGAGGAGCTGCTGGGCTATCACAACAACAAGAATTGAATAGATCTTGGCCGAGAATGTCACCCCGGCAAGTCTGGCAGACTCTTGGGTACTCATATGCTGATAACACACAAGTGTACAGCAGTGCTCCAGGCACACCCCTGTCAACGTTAGCTCAATGCTTTTCTTCCTATGTTGAGCACATTGATGTATCGATGTGAAGCAACCAACTGCAAATGAATGCACACCTAGTGTGCATCGGGTCACAACACACAGCATATCAACCACTACCAGCAACACTGAATGATTGGCAGCACCTCTGACGAATGTTTCTAACAGGCAGCGAAGCTACGTAAGCTGATGTCTTGAATCCAACTGTGTCACTTACATAATTGCTCCATTCACCAGGTGTTATGTCACTCTAACTTGTTTAATACTGCACTGCATCAGTACTTAATTAAGCTTTCTATGTACTGCTTATTTAAGTCTGTCTGTCACTTCTACCTACTGGCATTACCTGTCAAATAAAGGTTATTACTCACATACACCAACCTCGCATATGGTACATTTTGCAAGCATGACCCGTCTGTACAACACTTTAATTACGTTTGGATAGTATTTTACCAGCCTATTTTGCAATAGTCACGAATCTGATATTCGGAGTGTTTAAATCTTGATCAAGTGTTTAACTAACACACATGCTGGATATATTTCGCATACCACCATAATACAACAAAAATAACAATGACAACACATGTGGCATCACTGCTGTCATCATCATTGGCAACTTATTTAAGTAAATGTTACAATATATTACTGCGATAAAAAGGTACCATATTTTAGAGAGCTCCTGAACCGGCAGCTTCGATTTTTCAAAAAATTCTTTAGCAACAACACCTGTAACGGACAAATGAGGCAGCATATCACTTAATATGCACACACACATACATAGATATACTGTAGTACACAGATAAATCGTAATACAACACAAAGCTATGCCACTAGAATCTTCATAAGTTATGTGACGTACACACGGCAGTTACACTTGTTTCTGAGACAGTAATAAATAGGGATGCGCGGAACCAGATGAAAATGCTGCCGGATATTGGTTTTCAAAAGACAACCACAACTGAACTGACCTCAAAATTCGAAAACCGAAAACTTAGTTTCCGCAGTTAACCGACTTCAGTGGTTTGAGGATGGTTTTTCATGCTGTTTCACTTACAGTTCATCCTCAAAAATGATAGGATCAACAATCAAAGTATTTTTCTTCATGGCATATTTCTGCACTTCTAGTTCTAAGTCATTAAAAGTTATGAAAGAAACAAAAGAGTAACAAAGCAGCAAACTTGAAAGCACAAGTTTAGCAGAGGAATGAGCACTTGATTCTATCCAGCTTAGTATACAGCAACTCAAAAACTGACATCAGCATGAGGACAGTGCCAATTGCCAATTAGTTAGTGAGAAGTAGCAAAAGTTACGAGGGTCGTTCCATAAATAAGTTCCAAACGGCGCCATTCCATCAGTTCTTAAAATAGGAAAAATCCGAAATATACGTTTTGTAGGGAATTTAATTCTGAACCTACACACAACTTTTCTCAGTGATGACGTCATTATTCTGACCTCATCTAACAGATCTGTGTGTCAATTTCTCCATCAGTTTACTGTCGTAACTCACAAGTGATAAACAACATACAAACGATAGAAAACAAGAAAAAGTTTAACACGTTAATGTTATAACAGTGATGTTTCAAGTCTCAACATATTGTCCAAGTTCGTTCAAACATTTGTCCCATCTGTCAACAAGCTTCTGAAGCCCGATGCAAAGAACAATGCTGGCTGCCGTCCAAGCCACTGCCAAACGACTGATTGCACCTCGGTATCTGATGGGACAAAATTATGTTTGAACGAACTTGGACGATATGTTGAAAAAGAAACACCAGGGTTATAGCATTTAATGACGTAATATTAATGTGTTAAGCTTTTTTCGTATTTGGCTATCGTTCTGAGTTACGATAGTAAAGTAATGGAGAAAAATAACACACAGATCGACTGTAGTGAAGTATTCTATTGTCAGATCACATCACAATAATGACGTCATCACTGAGAAAAGTTGTGTGTATGTTTAGAATTAAATTCCCCACAAAACGTATATTTCGGATTTTTCCTATTTTAAGAACTGATGGAATGGCACCGTTTGGAACTTATTTATGGAACGACCCTCGTATATGAGAATGTAAGTTCACAATAGCAACATAATGAAAGTGAGCACACGTGCACACACAAAAAATGCTTAAGTAAATAGTATTACCTATTAGCTAACATAAAAAGTAACTTAAGTAACCATTAACATCTGCTGAAACTAACATGACTGCAGGCAGAGAATAACAATTACCAGATATGACGCCGTGCAGATCATCCTGCATCAATCTAAACTGTCGGACGTAATATTCCCGCTGTTCGTCAGTTATACACCAGACATCGTCTAGACTCTCTGAACTCATAGATGCTGTGTCTGCAGCCTTGGCAGAGTCTGCAGCAAACTGCGTCCAGTCCTTGCAGTCTGCAGCGTTGATCAAACCTACATCACACGTCAACAGAACACTACACAACTTAGGGGACCAATGTTTTGTGGATGCTGGCCATAGCTGTGGAACAGCCTTCCAGCAGGTCTTAGGCAAATGGACATCAGCTATGAACAGTTTAATCAGCTGCTAAAGACTTATTTGTTTGGACATTAAGATCACAGTGTACTATGTCTATATCCATTTAAACTGTGCCTCTCCTAGTTTTCTTACTTCCTTATTTACTTACAACACTGCCAACAATAGATATATGCAACACCTGCTAACTATGGAACTACTGTGTGTTAAATTCAAACTGTCGTCTTTGCCACTGATTGATGTTACGTACGTTGATTTCATTTCACTGCATACTCGGTAGCGATGTAATTTTTTATCTGTACTATTAATGCAATTTAATTTATAATAAATTTATAATTTATAATAAATGATCACAAACAAAGGGTGCATACAGAAATACAATGACACACGCTGCACATTATGGTTCCAACGATGTTGGTTAGGAGATGGGAAGGGCATAGGACCTGTAAAAAATCAACTGCAATAATCTTCAGGTATTCTGCATACCTTGGCAGTCCTCCTCAAACTGTGCCCAGCCCTTGTCAGTTTTTCTATCATCAGTATGTGGCGGCACCATGACGTTGTTATTAGAATGAATGGTATGTTGAACGACGGGCATCGAATGTTTCCGTAACCCGGCGTCATGCTTCTCGGCACTCGGCGAGCACGGCTCTTGCTGAAAATACACCACACTGATTAAACACATAC
>Ga0056131_1000215_pt1 | contig 12593 bp, 11 predicted proteins | sample WorMetLIZISLAND1_2_FD_67480 | JGI IMG/M metagenome (GOLD analysis project Ga0056131, IMG submission 67480) | Marine gutless worms symbiont microbial communities from Max Planck institute for Marine Microbiology, Germany - Olavius clavatus LIZARD... ...
TGCGACCGCCGATACGTGTGCCGAGACTGCCGAGTGCCGACTGCAGTGTACGCGCAGAGGTGTGCGGACTGCGAATTTGCACGCGGTACGATCGGCTATCACAGCAACAGCTGAGCTTCTCGTTAAGCGTTGGCGCTGTATTCCATTTGTCTATTTGTCTTTTCTTTTTGTATACTGTGGTGTTTTGTGTTCATGGCTTTGACCCTACTACCGAATAATAACAGCTGCATTTATTTCTGTTAACTGTTGTTAAGTCAAAATCTTATGGAAACTATAGTTACAGTATTAACTACGGAAACTAGTAGTTATGGTATGAACTACTTTTAAATTAATAGTTAGTCTACTATAGTAGTTAACTTATATAGCATTATTGTACTTGCATTTATTTATTACTGCTGGTCACTGTTTTTTGTCTACCCCATGGCTACGTCAGCCTACGTGTATGTCTACATGGAAATTGACACTGAAATTGAGTGCACTCTTCTTTGCGCAGCTGACCAGAAGCTCTACGTTACTGAGAGAACCTGTACGTACCCTCACGCAGACGGTCACCCATCACAGTACTAACCGGACCCGGCGTAGAGTAACTTCGTTGACCGCTTTACCGCTAAATAAAACCGCCACCCATGCACCTAGCCAGCCACAATTTTGGCGAAGGAAATTTTGGGGCAAACCGGCAAAGAACAAATTTGGGGACAGCTACCCCCTCTCTGTGGCTATGTTCCTGCCAATACCTCATATCTGCAGTTTACCTGACAATGTCCGTAGCTACCAAAAGTATGCCATTTTTATCTAAAAAGTCAAAACTTACTATACTATTTTAATACTGCATTTTATGACCTATCATCTGCCAGTTGTACTATTTAACTAGACATTGTACTGCCCTGAGCTACGGATAGCAGATCCAGATGATATGATAACTGTACTGATATGTTAATATGCTGCTCAGACGGTGAACGATGACGCTGCGAAAGCGGCAGAGAGCAAGCCGACCGACGAGAAAGAATTAACGAAGCCGGAGACAAATGAAGCAGTTCACCCAGATGTACAGCCAGCAGCCGCAGCCAGTGAAGCTGCTGACGAAGTTCCCGTGTCAGCCAGCGTGTGAATCTATTTACAACTACTGCATTCCGTCATGTCACAACTCGTTTATCGTTGCCTTACGTTCTATTCGCTCCACGTAGTTCTTCTATATGCAGCCATACAGTTATTTACTTGTTTTTAATGTTGTTGATCATAATATATTAATAGTCGGTTGAGAATAATATGTGATGTGTAAATTTATGCTATAAACTACAAAAATCGGATGCTGTATAACTTGCAAAAAAAATACACTGAGGGCCATGTGTACTATCGCTCGGCGATAACCTTAACGACATGTATAATGTCTGTTAAATCTGTTTGTTATTTATGAACTCTCTCGCTTACTGCAGTACAAAGAATTAAATTGTTGCATATTCTGGTGATGAGATGCTTTATTGGCAGTGATTACACGGCTCACGTATTTCACATCAATCACACAATGCGTTTCAATGGAATTATATTCACATAATATTTAAGTTCGTTGTAACAAAACATCATAATGAAAAAAACAGAAAACTGCACACAAAATCTAAAATCAAATAGTTTCTCATCTATAGTACTTTTACAGAAATGTGACAAGGGCGTATTTAGAGGGGGCCGAACCAATATTTCACACATTACAGTCTTTACAGATAACAAAGAATTCATACTTTCATACACAAAAAGGCTTCCCCAGACTCCCTACCGGGGCTTTGCCCCTGGATCCCATTGGGGGACTTCCGTCCCTTAGACCCTCTTACTTCACGCCCCTTCCACCAACTTGAGATGCTGAATACGCCCCTGTGATGTTACTCAAACGTGCAGAATGCAATAAATATCTTACTTGGACTATAAAAAATTATCAACAAATGATGTTAAGAGAGCAGCCTGAATTAAGGAACATCTGATCTAGCGAATCTGAACTAGCTTAGAACGACGATGAGTAGAACAGTAAACTCAACCAACACTATTTTAAGTAACTGCTGCAGTTTAACCTGTTGTTTAAAATAATTGCTGTATTTTATATTTTTGTCATTAAATGGGCACAGTGACTGGCACACTTCTATGAATGAGCCCGACACATCCAGCTGAGCTGCAGACCCCCATCAAAGATTAAAACAACATTCATGACAACAGTTCTCTTTACAGGATGCAACTTGTCACAACTACGGATGGACCCGATTTCAGCCTCTAGCAGGTCTGGATATTTCTAATAAATCTTGGCTCCGCAACAAAATTTTTGGCTGGCTTTCCGGATTTCACCAAAGCTGAGGTACACGTAGACTATTTACGGTTAAAACCAACGACATCAGTTGTGACTTGTTGAACACAAGTACGAACACACGATCAGGAACTGTAGCACATACAGTGAACCAATTATGCCACATGCTCTCTGCTGCAAACATGGGCACACATCAGGCATCTTGACATCAAATCAAAAATCTAACTCTGTCAATCGATGTGTATTTACTTGAAGAATAATCCTGCCAAATTTCACCCCGATCTGATTTAAAATGACAGAGCCTTAGACTTTTTAGAAGTGGTCACCCCGCAAGAAGAACAAGAACAAGACGCATAGCAATATGGAATCAGTTCACGATACTAAAATCAATGAAACTAGCATCAGCTTTGTTCAAACAGCTGACTGATGCCAGGTGACAACCGCCACACTATACACAATGCTTTGTAACGTCATCGCATGTTAACAACATTGTAAGTGCAAAACACACAATCAGGGTTCCCACCAAGTCACCAAAATAAAACAGCCCTGACATTCCAGGCAGGTTTCTGTTAATTCCAGACGGTACGAGTAGCCTTTAGTGGTCGGCTCTACCTCTCCTACACCTACCCCCTTGCTATCATCTTTCAGTGCAACTATCAGTTCTTTTAGACATATTCAGTACTTACGACTGCTGTATTTAAGTAAGTGACACTTTTTTATTTAGTCGTTGCCTTTATTGTAAGTTACAAATGCAAATCAATAATGTTTCATTAGCAAAAGTATAATTTCCTGGACAGACAGCAAAATTCCCTGACATTCCAGTCAAAACAGAATTCCCTGATTTTCAAGAAAGTGGGAACCCTGACAATAATATAAACAGTTATAACAGAAAACGAATTCAAACTGTACTATGACATCCTTCAGCATTTTGACCTTGCTGGCCAACACAAAGTTTATCTGCCTCAAGTCTAGATTCAACATATATAGCATCACTGGGGAATCTACCGAATGTGGAGTAACAAAGTGTACATTTAAACAAAAATTGAAAAATTAGCAGTATTAATACGGCCTGAGTACATTCTCTATGCATAATAAGAGTTCTGCAGATCAGTGTTTTTCAAGCTTTTCTTTGAAATGGAATCCTTTGCAAAAATTTTGATTCCTCTTGAAACCCTTGGGCATGGCAAGGAATTTGTTTCGTGGGAGGCACTCGTGAGGCCCGAAGCCAAAATTTGAGGTCGAAGGCCGAGATCGAGGGAGGGCTAAAGAGCCCCAACTGCAAATGCATTTTGGACGCACGAAGAAAACACATCTAGTAGCCGCAAATGACGTTAGTTCCAGTTTCTCAATTTGATTCAATGGAACCCTTGGATACCACTGGCGGAAAACCGCGGTTGAGAAACACTGCTGTAGAAAAACTGTCATTGATCATCTTCGTTGCTCGGCAGTGAAATCCCACTTACATGCCAAGCAACATCATGTGACTCAGTCACTCTGCTGCATAGACACAGACCCGTACGGGCGATTTTCATGTTGTATATTTGAACTATTATTTAGGAGTGTGTGGGAACACACGTCTGTAAATTTTGGACAACAGTTTTCTAAAAACCGAACCAAATCAAACTGACCTCAAAATTCAAAAACCAAAAACTCAGATTCCGCCATTTGGTTTAAGAAACGACTTCGGCGCTTTGGGGACGGTTTTACACGGCTCGTTCACACTTCAGCTGACAGTTAGTTAGACAAATTCGGCACGGAAATAAGTCACTTCTAGCATCACACCAGTGAGGCAAAAATGAAAAATGGCGTCAACAGGAAGTAGAGTGCATACACAATAAACAACACAGTGCCAACAGACAAACCCAAAAACCAGAAACTGCAGTTAATTCTCTAAAAGCAAAACCGAACAGAGAACCACATTTTTTTTGTAAAACTGAACCAATGTCATTTTTTGCCCTATTAATATTCTTACGGTAGGTACCAACGCAGCAATTAATTAAACAAGACTACGTAATGTATCCAACTGTCGGCGGTGCACATAATTATATGGATGAAGTTCAAAGACTTGTCAGTGCTGTAATAGTTTGCACGTCATCACTGCGCATCACTGGTCGTCATCATCCAGATGGAATGATATCGGCTTCTTGGCCGACTTTGACAGCTGGTATTGATTCTTGATGACGGACATGACGCCGGCATGCTTCAAGTCTGGCTGGCTACGTTGTACGCTGGCGTAATTGCTCTTCACGAACAGTGCAAACTGGTTGGGTGTACGTGGCACACTAGACATAGATTTCGTGTACAGCAGCTGGAAGGGAGCTCTGCAGTAACCGCAGACCTTTGCGCTGATATCCAGTGACTTCGAGTGACGGCGAATTCTGCAAACAGAAACGCACAAAATTTCACCCAAGAAGCTGAAACTCTGCTGAACTTCTGGCATGAAACCGACAAAGGCTTTAAGGCTGGGAGCAAAAAGTGTTACACTACCTTGACAAATACATCCCAGTTTTAGTTTTTTTCTGCAGGAGATTTTCCTCTAAAGTGACCTTTTTAGAATGATTGTAGGTCGACAATCCAAGGATTCAATAGTCCGAGGGTTCGTTAATCCGAGGGTTCAACCCTAATCCTATCACTGACCCCAAACCTACCCCTAACCCTTAATCTTACCGTTTAAAAAATCCGCTATTAGCACGGAAGAACCCCAGCCACAAGACAGAATCGGATTATTGAACACTCGGATTATGTACACATTACCTTTCGAATAACTGGAGCAGTACAAAATTACAGACTGGATACCACTGCTGTTAACCCAACCAACAGCATAAGGAAGCACTGAAGAGTGCAGATGGTGCACAATTTCTCATAAACACCTTTTAGCAGCAAGTTGAAAAATAAAATACAGTAAACAGCTAAAAACTAAACTAAAAGCCAAAAATTTAATACAAAAGTGAACTTGAAATCATCACCTAAGTAACTGCAGAACACGTGTAGTTTGCATAGCAGAAACAACAGAAACAGGCATTATCAGAACAAATAAGGAAGAAAGACAATGCAATCTGCACTTATCAGAACTTCCTAAAATCACTGTATAAACTGCTTCGACTAAATACTTACACATATGCCACACAGTTCACATGGCAGAATTGATCTACATTTCTTCAGTTCTCAATCAAGAGAACAGCTAGCACTGCAAGACTACAGAGATTGGCTAGTGCATTGCACTGTGTGCCTCTATTCCCCAGCGTTTGCATGAACTCGTTGAGCTTAGAGCCTACCACGAAGGGGTGGCCAGGCTGAGTTGACCAACAGAGTTTATCATGCTTGGACGAGATCACTCATCTAACTACTAAATGGGCCAGACACAGAGCCCGTTGAGCTGTGCCTCCAGACATTTCAGACTGTGTTCAGAAACAAACTGAAAACTTATCTGTTCGACATCACGTAACTGCTTCAGCACATTTACGGCACCATTCTTAGTTGCACTGCGACTTGCGAACTTGCACTATATAAATACCTTTAATAATAATAAATATGTTGATCTAGACCGACTGTTGCCATCAGGACTTAAAGTGGGCCCTGGTCACACCGGGTCAGAGAGATAAAGAATTTGAGGGAGGGACACTGCTCCCTCCTCTGACACTTTTCCAATGGCGAGGGACACCTATTGCACCTCACTCTTTGGATTGTGGGAGACACCCAGCTTCTTTCTTTGACCAGTTTAAGCACTGGTTACCGCTAAGCCTAACTGCCAAACAAAACGCGAGATATAAAATGCCAGAAGCTGCCGATACATACTCATATCCACATTTGGAACACTTGTAAGTGTACTTGGCATTGATTTCATAGGAGTGGCAGCGAGATATTGGCGGAAGATCGGGCAGAAGATGATTAGCAGTCATTGCCCTGAAACAGAACAATGCACAGAGCCACAATTATCATGTTGAACATGCTGAATGAGTTCTGTATTAAACTCTGGAAAATTAATTTAAAAATCTGCTCAGCTGCCAATATTGATACTGCCAATAAGTTGTCAGTGTCATAGTCATTATAACTATTTTCACAATACATAAATTTTCTACAGCTTTTCATTATTCAGTTAAAAGCCCATATGAGACAGACAGACAAACACGGCCTACAATATGTAATGGGGCCTCATTTCAGAGAGCCATAAAAAATCACACACACGCTGCTTTAACAGTTAAACCTGGGTTAGACTGGTGCCCCCATCTCCAATCATTCTTATCCCAGTGTCTTCTTCACGGGACAAGCCAAAACTCTTCATCGATTTGTTATGACATAGGCAGGTGGGGTTGCCCACAGGGTACTTTCGGAGCTATACTTATCAGAAATTCCTAAAATCACAGCATAAACTCTGCTTCCACTAAATACAAGTATGCAACACGGTTCACAGGGCAGCATTGATCTACATTTCTTCAGTCCTAAATCAAGAGAACAGCTAACACTGCATATATTGCACCTATTCACATCTTACATTAAGGGTTTTTGAAACGTAAGTTTTTACAGGCCGGAAGTGCTTATTGTAACAGAACAGTCTAAAAGCTCTGAAGGCATTTGCCACAAAATATCCTTCTCCAAAAACCCCTAACATTTTGTTTTTGGGGGACTGCCTTGAAAATAAGTGTGAAAACTTATATCCATTAATGCTTCAGAGCTTTGACACTGTTGGCAGGGTAAGAGGAAGGCATCTCATATGTAAAAAAAGCTCGCTTTAACACCCAAGTTTACCCGGAAAATGGCCGTTAAAATCATTAAAATGTGACAGAGAGACAGCGGGGAAAGTGAAGTAATTCCGAAACAGTAGGATGGTTAAATCAGCAAAAGCAATAACATGACACGAGCTGTACCAGTATTTCCAGTAGTTGCCGTGACCATCAAGGACTTTGTGTTCAATCCAGACCATGGCATGGCACAGTTCATGCACCAGCGTATCTCGTAATCTCTCTGCCAAGAGTGAAATCACAACGCAACGGCTCCGGTTTACATATGACAATAATTTCATACATGTTATGTAAACACTGCAGCCAAGTTTGAAAGTAAAAGCAGACCATGCTCGAATGGGTGTAGGTGGGGTGCTCATCTCCCTTACCCTGGCCGTGAGTCTGCAGGTGGATAAACCACTAAAGTCTGTGCCGCATGGCCAGTGCGACGCCAGACCTACGGTTACCTTCCTGGCTGCAGAGCATCACCGCCCTTTGGCCGGTACCAAATTGTGCTGCTAGCTTGGTGACAGAGGCACATGGGTTGTAACAACTTGCCCAGAGTTGTTGCCTGACGGTGCACTGGCCAGGAGTCGAACCCAGGACCTCTCGATCTTGAGTCCGACACGCTAACCACTACACCACCAAGCCACCGCAGCCAAGTTTAGGGAACAAATTATTCACTGAGATAAAATGTGACAATATTCACAGTGACACGAGTATGAGTCTGAGTACCTGTGTACACTGGCTTATTATAATAAACATGAGTATGCATGTGTTCCAATGGCAGCCGTTCACATCAATACGAGGTCTGTATCGGTATGATTTGCACTACAAGTTGTTTATGAGTTGGTCCTGTTTTTTTTTTACAACTAAGCATATAGTGTTACCTATATAAAACAGCAGCACATAATAAAGATAAGATGCAATTTTGATGTCAACAAATACATACAACACATTCACCAAATTATTTAATGGCAAGCAAATTAAATGAGTATGAATAAATCTGAACGCTCCACTCGTGCAAGCTTCACTCATATGAACTGGGACAAGTACTGGTAGTCATGTCAATGTGAATGAAGCCTTACAGGGAAAAAATTGTAGAGTTAAACAAGAATAAAAAAAATAGCAGTTGCAGTAGCAGTTATGCTGCATATCAGACTAAAAGGCTATCAACACATAATAGCAATGCAAATTGTCAGCATGATTGATACAGGGACAGCAAAAAGCCAGAAATTATTATTATTATTATTATAAAATCATACACAATGTACAGAAAATAGAAATAAAAAACACAATACACAAATAAAAATAGACACAAATGAGCGGGTGAGCAGGAATACAGCTGTAAACGTGATAAATGCTAGTCCATACACACAGTGTGAATAACTCTATTTCTATGTCCAAAATCTTAAGACCAAACTGCCCAAGCAAAAACCAAAAAAAGACCGATATTTTCAGCGTCAAAACGACCACAACACTGTAAAAATGCAAAAACACTGCGGTTTTCATACCCGGAGAATCGCAGACTTTAATGGACAACTCGATTGAAACGATCTTGTTGTGATGATTCGTGGGATCTGACTTGTAACGGCAGAACCCGGCAGTCTTCGTCAGTCGAGGACTCCACGAGATCGCCAGATCAGACGGCAGCTGGATATTGTACAGACACACACATGCAGACAAGTTCTCAGTCAATAATAAACAAAACAATATAATACTACAACAACCCAGGTCACAAATTGTTGACATCACTAGTCAGTAACTATCCTTACTTCAATCCGTATCCCTTAGGATCCATAATACAAAATGACAAAAGAAATGTATCGTAAATCAAGTAAAGAAGATATGAAAATATGGCTATTCTGGCACAAGCATGGTAAAAAATTACAACTAATAACATATTTTCGCACAAAAAGTTCTGAATACAACAAGAAAGCCTTCTCCTGGCTGAATATATCCAGATTCATATATATGAAAAACATCCACATTTATTGATCCATAAATCAAAAGACAAACTGGGCAAATTTCAACAATGTTAATCTGTTACACAAAATAGAGGCATAGCCATTTTGTATGATATCTGATTCAAGATAAGAAACAGTGATGTGATAAATGAGTACATTAGTAACTCACCTTATTGTTGAATACTTCAGAGTTGTAAAGCTTGAAAAGTTTAGCAGTCAACTCCAGTTTCAACTTGGGAAACTGCTTCAAGTACCTGCATCAAAAGATACAATGTTCAATTTAAACAGTTCTTACAGTAAAAAAGTAAAGTAGATAATTTATATAGCGGTTGTTAGCGAAACGACCTAGCGATCACAGTCGCTGCAGAACCATTTCTACAATACCCCCGTTGTTCATTGGACTTCATGCCATGGCTGCCACAAACGGCGCATCGACATGAAAGCCCTCGCAAGGTACCAACTTATATTGCTTGGTAAACAGAGGCACATTGGTGTGAACAACTTGCCCAAGGTCGTTGCCCGACAATGCCGTGGCCGGCAGTTAAACCTGCAACCTCCCGATCACGAGTCCCAACACGCTAGCCACTACACCACCGAGCCACCGGTGAGAGTATAGCTTGTATTAGTATTCTATCAGTCTGATTCCAGCTTGATCCACCTCCATGTTTGACGATGTTCGTACACCTCTCGACTGAATAGGCATCTTCTTTATCTTCAACATGTCCGCATCACTTTAATCTACCATTCATAATCAGCAGTTCTTCTCAGTTCATCAGTCTGTGGATTCTATAACAAGAAGCCCAGCTGTTACTGAGAAATATCCGACTGAACACCAAATATCATCTCAGTAACAGTAACTCCCATCACCGAACGATTATAGCATCAACATAAACAAAATAGTCACACGATCAACAAAGCAAGGCATAATAAAGTAAAATGTCTAAATTCTGTGGGTGGGGAGTTTGAGGGGATAGGGCCAGGTACGGGGGTGAATGTTGTGAAATTGTGTTCCTTTTGTTCCTGGAAGGGCACTTCCTATTCACTTGTTCAGACACTTTTTCACGCAGGATGTACTACTTAGCCACAATGCACAGTGTCTCAGACAGATGGACAGACAGACAACATGCCAACAGCTGATCGTACTGTGTGTGGCTAAAAGTGAGAAACATTTTCTCCATAATTTGAATTTTCTACGACTTCTTTTTCTCAAGTTACAATCACACATGAAACAGACACACAGATAGACAAACTGCAACTTTTACTCATATGCTGCAACGAGGCCATTCAGTTTCCTGAACCCATCATCTGCAACTCACCATTTAAACATTAGCACTGTCGATAGCTTAGAGGCTCAAAACCTCAACTGTTTAACCAGCAGTAAAATATTATGACAGGTTCGCTGCCTTTGTCATGTTTTTGATTCATTTCCAGTAGCAAGCGATGTATAAAGATGTTTTAGATTAGACAAGAGTTTCAACGACACTTTGGTCATCCACAGCTGAAACTTCCATCATTCACAGCTCATCTTCTAACCCAACCATTCGCTTCTACATCATTTGCTTTCTGCTCCTTCTCTGTTACCACTCCAGCTGTTTGGAATAAACTCTCTGCAAATGCTAAATCTGCAACCACTCTTGGCTCGTTTGTCTAGAGTTAAAACTGAACTTTTCTTTGTACCCTACCCCACCTAGGATGGATCTGTGCATCATAGCGTTTGTGATTCACTTACCCAATGTGCCATTAACATAGTGCTATTAACAAATGCTTTTAGATTAGACTAGACTGACCTTGATGCTTCAATGTCCCTCTGGTACTCTGGTACGTCAGCTGACAGGGACTTCAAGAAGCTAAGACGGCGGATATGACAGTGACCGACGGTGTGTGGAACTGGTGCATTGCGCTGACGCAGAACGCTCGCGGCAACTGGTGTGCACAGCTTTGAACGCATGTCCAAGTCTGACGACAATAATCTTCCTTTAAATTCGGAACCTAATGCACACGACACACAATCAGTTTAAACATTACGGTACACATTTGCAATGCATTAGCTGATGATCCCCAGCAAGTCTTAACAGAAACCTTCTGCAGCAGTGTGTCGTGTCTGTTACAACTCAGATGACTTGTTCACTCTCTGACTGACCTTTATACTGCTTCGCTAGAAATACGTTAATATTACATTCTAATACCCATGACACATACTCCAGAAATTGGCGGCATAAATCGACTCCATTTTCTGGCGTCGGTTTTCGGCAGCGGTGTTTCGCACCACATAGGTCTGGAATGAAAATTTCTGCCGACGTAAACGATGAATAACTGTAAATAAATAAATTACAACAAGACTTTTTACACCTTTCTTACACGAAATGACCAAAAATAAATGACCACCGGTGACAAATATCATTTCAGCCATGTGTACGCCAGTTTCTGGCTTGGAATAGAGTGTTCTATTCGGCATTTCGGCGCCTGTTTCCGGTACAAGATATGCATCACACACGTACCAGAAACCGGCGCCGGAAAAATGGAGTCAATTTTTCGGTGCCAATTTCTGGAGCATATGTCATGAGTATAAGAATACAGCAACCAAAAAACTCCTGGAAAAGAGATTTTGAGAAAGGTTTCAAGTACAGCTGCGGGAAGATGGAGACAGCAGCATACGACACAGCAAGACGTAGACATGTGGTCTGTTTTGAGAACAGCTGGGAGAAGATTGAATGCTAAAAGTGAGATACATGTAAAGGAGCACATACAGAAGCCACACACTCAGAAACCAACAAATTACACTGGACAATAATTAAGTAATTTTAAACAGTAATTATGCAACAAAAAAAAACGATTTAAGTGTCCGAAAATGATAACTGCCACTGCACAGGCACAACAAAAGTTGCAGTCATGGGAAGGAATGCCTGAAGAAGAAAGTCTTGAGGCGCCAAGGAAAACAGACACAGAGGGCATTGGATTGGATTGAGTAGAGTTTAACGCCCCACCCGACACACTATAGGTCATTTTGGAGGCGGTCTTCACAGCCAATCACTTGACTGTTACTGACAAACAAACAATAAGGAAAAAATGCAACATAAATCACAAAAATACACACACAAACACAATACAAATCAAAGAAAATAAACAACCAAACATACAGACGGTACTAAAAAGTACAAAGTACTAGGTCATTCTACTGTACATTACCTGGCTTCAGGAACGCATCACGACCAGTTGAAGTCGTAGCGGTGTTATCTCCATGTCTCAAATTCCGCGTCTCACTGTCAGAGTGCTGAGGCTCGTTAATGGACGGTTGGTTTTCTTTGTTAGTGGACGAGTGCAGCAAGGACTCATCACAGGATGCAATGTCACTGTCGCTGTCACTGTCGGCGTCGCTGGAATCGACATCGTCATCAGACACAACGAAATCACTGATTGGAGCACGCCAATTAGACGACTTCGTTTTTGAGACGGTAGCCGAAGTTTTGGCCTTCTGTATAACTGCAAACACGCATCATTCATATCATTCATCTGTGACAATTTACCATACTTACGGAAGCATGCAGCCAGCTTTGCCCCCCCCCCACAAATTCCACCAAACACCATCTTAGCAACTATCATTTTATGATATGCATACTATGTAAG
>Ga0056131_1000216_pt1 | contig 12542 bp, 11 predicted proteins | sample WorMetLIZISLAND1_2_FD_67480 | JGI IMG/M metagenome (GOLD analysis project Ga0056131, IMG submission 67480) | Marine gutless worms symbiont microbial communities from Max Planck institute for Marine Microbiology, Germany - Olavius clavatus LIZARD... ...
GCATATATACATCAGGCAGCAACTGTCACACCACGGATACGTACTTCAGGAAGGAAGAGCAGCTTGTGCTAAGAAAGAGCCGATCATGCGGCGTTGTCTGGAATAGCCGAGCAGCATGTCAACGATGGCTGTTCCAGATGTCGAAATTTCGGCGATTCGGTTGTTGACAATATGGTGTTAATTTATTCGCCAGTTGGCACAAACGTCTATAGTTCAACGGGTGGGAGTATGAGGGGATATGATCGGTGTAGGGGATTAAAAGTTATAAAATCCTGTTCCTTGGGACACTTCCTATTTACTTGTTCAGACATTTTTGCTGTAGGATCTAGGCCTATTGCTTAGTCACAATGCACAGCGTCACAAACAGATGGACAGACGACAATATCAAGTCATTAGCCGATCGTACTGCATGCACGATCGACTAAAACCGGCGCTTGAAAACGTGTCGGTTTATTATAACGAGATGAAGACTGTCATATCATCATCATCATCATCATCATATCATCTGGATTTGCTAAGGCGCCCCCGTCCGTAGCTCAGAGGCGCCGTACAAGGTAAACCACCGTTACCTATTTTTAAAAAAATCTGGGAAGGTGCATAGCCATCTCCCCAGACCTCTCCCCGGCCCCGGCAGGGAGGGGAGACCATTCAATTTCTAGGTAACTTACAGGAACCTTCGGTGACAATCATGGTTATCGTTGTAAACTGATAAATTTTCGGCAGATCCAATGCGAACTTGTGAAATGACAATAACGCGACGACATCATTATCATCATTTATTAGCTTATAAGTAACAGTGCAAATGAAGACAATGAGTGAAATAACAGTGAGCAGGGCGAGAGATAGGGAGCGGCCATCGCAGGAATGGAGACATGCCATGTGGTCGGCCACCCACCACCTGGATTCACCATGACTGCCGTGACACGGTGACACACACGGGTGTCACAGCGACCGAGGCCCTGCAGCTGACGGAACATAGACCGTTCTGGCGGACGATTGCAACGGCGGGAGGCTTCGGCTGAACGCTACGCGTCATGATGATGACGATGATGGACAGAAAGGCACAAGTGCACTAACATCTGCCCATGAAAATATACTGAATGACAACATAAATGGAGCAATTACAAACAATAAAGCACAGAAACAAACAGTAAAAACACCGATTAATGTGCTATCGGACTGTCGGACTATCGCGCTAACGGACTAACGGACTATAGCAGTCCGTCATGCCCAAAATCCATTACACATGTTTTCCCGTAGACTGAGAAGTTGCCAACTTGTTGTGGACTTGATACGGGGAAACCGGTGTAATGGATTTTGGTCCGTTGACCCGATAGACCGCATTATTAAGCGTATAATGACGTTTCAAGTGCAGATAATGGTTTGCAAATTGTTCATTCATTCGCGCGCGTTTTCCGTTGGGCATTGTGATGCCCTCGCCTGACCGCGGGGCAAAGGCTATACACAGAAGGCTATTAGTCCAACTCTTTCTCTACCCAGCAGCTTTTTATAATCGCCAGTAGCAAGCCGATCGCCGCTGCAGCCGACAAGATGCTCAGCTGCAGTTGCAACTCGGGAGGATGCTGCACAGCCGGCGGGCGCGGCAACATCTTCCGCGCGGGTTCGAGGCCGGCGGCAGTGTCGCGTAACGGCTGAAGCGGCGAGCACAGCTGCTGGTATAGGGTGCCGACGTGGTATAGTAGTCGATGAAGCGAACTGAGTCGAGTGTGCAGGTAAAACGGTGTGTCGACTGGGCGGCATTTGTATAGCGCGTTGAAACGTCGAACAACTGATCAATTCGACGAGTTGCGGCAACGCCAGCAGCTGCAACTGTAAGCCTAGGCTACACCTAAGATCGGTCATTACGTCATCGGTCATGTGCTGTATTCATCTGGTAGATGTCCAAGTCGCTCGTTCCCGCCGTTAGTTGTTCTGCACGGCGTCCGAGTTGTGGTTTCTGTTAAGTGACATGAGGCTGCAGCTGGTATAGGCCTATAGCGGCAGAGTCTACCTGTAGATCGTAGGCCTACCTGTGATAATTACGCCGAGCTGACTGATCTCTGTATGTCGCATAATGACAACGGACGCTAGGATGTCTTGTCTTGTCTTTCAACCTTTCTCGACAGTTCGAGGGATGTAGTTGCTGCGGATGGATGTGCAGTACTTGCTCTGACATTTTGCTGTTAATTATTTTCTGCACAGAAGGTCATGTTGCTCTGGCACGAGATGGATTCAGCGTGACCGTCGTCGAATATTTAACTCACCAGATAACTCACCAGACGAGGCTAAGCCAGTAAGAGACACCAGCAATCCTCTAGGGTCTTTGGACATCACATGATTGTCCACAAACAGGCCAATCGAACGTGTTCTAAGTCTTGTGAGGTTGCTCTTGAATGATGGAATCATCATCATCGTCATCATCATCATCATTAGCAGCAGCAGCGACATACAAGAGTTCAGTGGAAACTGGTAAGACGCAGTTAATCGACACACAACGCCGATGATGCAAGATGACGACGATGACCTGTCTGCTGCTGCGGGTGGCCGGGTTGCTGAAGACAGAGATGGATGCGACCAGGCCATCACCATGCCGCTATCCGCCGCCAACGACTGCCTCCACGACCGTCACTGGTACGCGTTCCTCTGTTCGAGTCTCATCACGTTCTTCGCCGGACTTCTACTCGTCCTCACCTGGCGCATCATCACCTGGACGTTCTGCCAGCGCCAGAGCCCGCCTCGCGGAGTTAGCGGCGGTGCTGCCTCGGCTGTCGGCGGTAATGGGGCCGTCGACCCCGAGACCGGAATGCCGCGATCCCACGGTTCAGCTCAGGTGGGATGGATGACGTCAGCACAGGACTGGGCTGGCGGCATGATCTCAGGACAGACGACCACAGGACGTATATTGGTAATCAATCACTTACGTCGCGTGAAACATAGGCGCCGATTTTTGGATCCCCAGGGCTGGAGCCCCCCCCCCGTAATATTTTGGTCCTGTGTCTCTACTGTCTCATCTAGCCATAAGCTCCCAGTAATGTTACTCAGATTAATACATAATTGCCGATTTCATGTATTTTTGTTTCTAGAATGCGCTTTATTGCATTGCTACAAATCAAAAACGAAAATTTGAGCAGCTGGGGCTTTACCCCAGATCCCGCTAGAAGAGCTTCTGACACACCCAGAGTCTTTAGTCGACCTATGGCGCCTCGATCATCGCGCCTTCAGCTATCAAAGTGAACAAGCACCTCAAAATTTCCCACAAGTCGGAGTCTATATGCTGCGAAATGACGTAATCTCCTTGCATGTTATGTTTTTGTTTTACTTTTTTTTCACTGTCTACTCATTGTTGTCACGCGTTTGACGTGATTTTTCTTTCATAATAATAATAATAATAATAATAAACACGGAACTTATTTTATGGTCATATTCCAGTTACAACAAAACCACAGCACGTACTCAGTTCAGTTCAGTTCAGTTACAGATTATTATGTTTCACGCAGTCTTAAACTAATAATTATGACCGCTGCGCTACGCATATAAGCTTAGTAACTGCGAAGAAACATTTCAGTTTTCTGCCAGCCACAGAACTGTCCGAGTGTCAGTGATCATTTCCGGCGGCAGACTGTTCCATGCTAACGGACCAGCGACTGAAAAGCTTCGTGGACCGAAGCCAGTTGTTCTGGTCCGCGGCGATGCTGTATAGTATTAGTAATATATTATGTTACGCGACACTGTCGTCGTGTGCTCCGACCCAGTCCAAAGCATGTAAATTCCTTACTTACTTACACCGGAGTGGTGAAGGAGCGGACAGAGTGAGCTGGTTTGTGAGAGCAAACTCAAAGTCGGGGTATCAACGTCAAGGCCGTGACGTCAGCGACGCTAGCTGCTAATCGATTGATCGATCTATTGATTAACTGATTGATTAGTGAAGTGAACGATGGACATGACGCGCACAGTCAAATAGGATGAGTTCTGCTCTTAATCAGCAACAGATTCGCGCTAGTCACGCTGCCTCCGTAGTAGGGCTGCAACCATTAATCGATTATAATCGATTATTAAAATAATTGATTATTGAAATGAAATAAAGGTAAAGGCAAAGACCGATATAGCTCTGAATGACACTCCGTGTCATAGCTACGGGACGTCACTTGCCATAATGGGATCACACAGTGTTACCTGCCACCCGACACAAGTGAACGCGCCCCGCCTAACCCCAGCCATGCAGGCTGGTACTCGATTTACCTACCCAGGAGGGATGGAAGGCTGAGTTGACTTATATAATTGAACGATTAATCGAAACTGCGTCATCACAGCGTGTACTTCATTGAAGAATCAAGCATTGTCATTGTAGAAACTAGACAATGTCATATTCATTGAAAATGCAGTGTTGTAGCCGCACAGATTGTTTCCAACTTCCAAGCAAGCTAATTATCGACTTCCTACATCTCTATATTCCCAAGACTACTAAGCTTAAGAATGAACTTTTTAATGAAGCCAATGACAGGTTTTTACCTACTTAAGTTACATACTTGCTGAATCATTTTATATAACTTGATTATTTGCATCGATTAAACGATTCCTAAAATAACGGAAACTTGCAGCTCTACTTGATCGGCAGTAACATTCTGGCCCACTGTCTGGCATGGTGCAGTGTTACGCCGCCTCGCCTGCTTCATGACAACTGTAATATAAGTTGTAAAAGCTGTCTGTTTCTACAACTGGTGTAATTGGCGGATAACAGAACGCAGCTGTTAAGTATAGAATAGCGCTGGCGTCAGTAGCAGCACCATAGCGCCTGTCTGTTATAACTCGAGTCCATCACTCCATTTACACGGCGCAGTCAGCATTGCAGCACTGCTTTCCACAGAGCGCTGATGGTGGCATTCAGTGAGCCATGAAGCAGCGCATCGCTCTTGCATCATCAGCCGTGTCGTCCTTACAACGAATTTGGAGCGATCGGTACCTGCCTCTGCCTACCAAAGTCCGGGTTTACTAAACCTTCCTCCTGCCAATCTTGACAATGCCTGTGAGACCTGGACTCTACTCACCGCCGACATAAAAGGCTGGAAGCCTTCCACATGAAATGCCAATGCCAAATAGCCAAGATCCATTGGCAGGACCATGTGCGGAACACACACGTTTCCTCTCTGCAGACAGGTCTCGGTCCTGTACTGGATCCAATCGTCCGTCGTCGCAGCTCACTGTTTGGACATGTCGCCAGACTTCCCGAGAACACATCTGCCCATCAAGCCTGGTGGTGCCACATAGTCTGTGTCACTTGGTCGCCTTCCAGACCCGAGTTGGAGGCGATGTCCAGGCCGCCCTCGGGACAGGTGGCTTGACCAACTCCGCAGGGACAACAGTACACCTCCTGCAGACTTCTGGAGACGAGCCGTCACGCGTGCACACTCGGGGGTGACGCTACGGTCATCGACGACTGCGCGTTAACGACGACGACGATGACCATGTCAACATCGCGTGTATTAACATCTCAGCTAACGTCCCACAGACGTACTTTTTTGAAGAGCGTCGACCCCAACGAGAAGCACAATAACAAGAAGAACAACAACAAGATGAGTAGCGATATGGGATCACTCAGTTCCTGATCCAAAAATACTTTGAACGACAAAGATCAACAGACAAGAGAGACGGGTGCTCCAAGAAGGCAGATATCAGCAGGGAGTGCGTGCGTAGACGTAATATTATAAGCTTATTATCGCGATAAAACCACGACAGACGTACGCCAGTCATGGAAAGCCAGACTTGCAGCAGAAGACTCACTGACAGCATTTTGCCGCGGTACTATTTTTACCGCGCGATGCACTATATATAGTGCATAGCGCGGTATTGAGATTGCATGCCGTCCGTCCGTCTGCCCGTCTGTCTGTGACGTTGGTGGATCAGGACCACATAGTTTGGAAATCTTGGAAACTAATTGCACGGACAATTAGCCAAACACCTTCGCTGTTCGTAGCCCAAAGGCCATCCACCTACTCCCGGGGGAACATGGGGAAATTTGGGGGATACTATAGAGGTGGGATGGGAAAAATGTGGCGTGCTGGAGCACAAAAGCGGCAATATCTCTGAAACGCGTAATGATAGAGGAAAAGTTACTATGGATAGCCTATAGGAAATCACCAACGCTTTTTCGAGCGGTACCATCCCGACCCCCTACGCCCTCCTCTTCCCTAAGAGTGGGGGTTCGCAACCCCCAAAACTTCAATCGCTGTTATCTTAGGAACGGGTAAAGCTACGGACTTCAAATCTGGCTGGTACATTCGTAGGATCCATCCGCACAAAAGCCCATGAAAAATTTTGGAGTTGAGGGAGCGTGGGCATATCCAGGGGCTGCCCAATTTTTTCAATACCCCCTACTATCTCAGGAACGGTTAAAGCTATACGAACTTCAAATTTTGTACGCACGTTCATAGGATCCATCGGAACAAAAGCCCGTTAAAAATTTTGGGAAAGTAGTCGTGGGCGTAGTCAGGGACTCTCGAAAATTTTCAGGGCACCATATATAGGGCGCATCGCGCGGTGATCTTTTCTATGGTTCGGCTTTCTTGTAAGTAATTATGTACGAATAGGCTTTTGTACCTGAAATACACGTAGGCGCCATCGGTGGTGGTTGAGTGACGGTCCGTGCACGAGAGTGAGCAAGCTGTATACGTGAACGACTGGCATAATTTGGTGGCTAATGGAGTAGTGGTCAGGGCGTCGGACTCGTGATCAACAGGTTGCGAGTTCGACTCCCGCCCGTGCGCTGCTGGATTATTACTTGGATGGATGACCGTCCGTGGGTGGGTAAACCATCTCGGTATGTAACCGGTCACCTATTTCAACTCAGTCTTTCATTACTCCGGGGTAGGTTAATCAAGTAGCGGCTTGTCTGGGTGCTGGGGTTAAGACGGTGTACATTCACTTGTGTCGGGTGGAGGTAACAAGGTGCGACCACATATGACAAGTGACGCCCCGTAGCTGTGAGATGGAGTTCCATTAACAGCTATACAGCTTTAAATGACCTTTATTGCTAACAGTGATAACTGGTTGATATCTTGCTGATATCTGCATCATCATCATCAGCAGCAACTCGGCTACAGCGACTGTAAAGTGTATAATATAATGGTGTTGTTCGTACTGAGTGGACTGCTGATGCTGCGCCATGTTATATAGGCCACACTGTAACTTACTGCTCGTCAGAGGTACATGTAGGTGGTCCGTCCTTTCTTTCGTTGCCGGTAAGATTATTAATGTGTGCAGCACTGCTGGTCGGCCGATGCCACATTACTGTCTTTCGCTGGCATCTTATACTTCTCTCGCCTCCTGTGTGTCCTTGGACCGTGTTACACACCGATCAGGTGTTACGTGTTAGTGTGTTAACGACTGTACCCGTGATAAGCAGCTGAACCGCCCGGCCTACTTATGCCACTATCAGTCTATCACCTTCAGATATAGTTACTTAGGCCTAATGTATAGGCCTACACAGTGAGCGGTAAGAAAGGTGTCAGAATTAAAAATGGAAGGAAAGGAAAGGTGCACAAAGTCATAAGTAGGCCGTAGGTCATATTTCAGCAATATGGGGAGCAGATCCCGTTATACCGATTTCTACAAAAATTGGAAAGGGATCCGTGACGTAATCATTCACAGGCTCCGCAGTAGCAGCAGCAATTGTTTGTTTCAGTACTTTTTAGGCGTTTCATATCTACAAGGGGTCAACATTTTAGTTTTCAGTTGACTTTGCTGGTCATCGTTACAACAGTGCTGCCGCTACCACGAAGCCTGTGATGATAACTTCAGCAAATTGAGACATTATTTAAATAATTATTCATTCACTTCTGTACTCTGGGATGTGCTTGAAATAACGTCCCATCTCACCTCTAATCTGTTGTCGTTGGCCAAAGTTATCCGGAAAATAAAAGTGTCGCATTTTTATGGCTCAAGCCGGCGCAGACTATCCCCGAAGCCCACGATCGGGTGGGGGGACGAAGCTGAAAGGGGCCCATGAAGTAGCGAGTGAATCATTTATTTACACATTTATCTGCTATAGATGTTTTACTGTGTCAGTGATCAAGATAAAGAAGATAAATTATAGGGCCACGAATTGATTTCTTTTGAATCCATAACGTAGCAAAAACCGTTTAGCGGCCAGGAGAGTTTACAGCGCTCCCCCAAGCCCTTACCTATATTTCAAGGGGCCGCTTCGTGGCAGGGAGAGGAGGGGACGGGACGGGACGGGAAAGGCACAGAAGAACAGGCGAGGGGAGGAAGGGAGAAAAGAAGATTCAAGCTTTGCTTGACTGTGTTGCGCGTTATAAATCATTTATGTACCCGGTATATGTAGGTATGTATGTATGTAAGAAGAAAGAAAAAGAACGGAGAAAAAGGGGAAGGGGAGAGAAGAAGAGAGGGAAGGGAAAAGGGGGCTTCACTAGGTGTTTTTGGGGGGCTGACTGAGGCAGTGAGACGCTGACTGCGCTGTGCTGTCTGTTGTTTGTACACAGGTCGTCGTGGTCTTTCTGTTGAGTATCGCGTCACTTATCATCTACTTCATCGATTCTTCCACGTCAGTTCACAAACTGTACTTCTCTATCATTAACACACAGAGCGGCAGTTGTTCTAGTGTTTTTAAACTTTTTTTAAAATTTTAACTTCAAAATTTTGTACATCTATTGCTGTGAGGTCATTTTTATGGCGCTGACGTTCACACCAGTTTTCGATCGTCGTCATAACCAATCGTCAAATATTTTAACACACGGCCTAAAATACGTTAAAACAAACGTGTACACGTAAAACACTCGGACAAAAGTTGCATTTAGTTATCATGGTGTGTGATACTGTGTGTCTTAAAAGTCGTGCTATAAAGTCAACGTTGGTGGATTTGCGGTCAGATATTCCAGAGTTGTTGTTTATTGAATGAAGATATTTGGCACAACATTGTTAGCTGTAACATTCTTGAGAGTAAAACTTTCGGATTACGGGTGAACTGCCCCACATACGTAGTAATTAGCTGGAACAGGCCTACAGTGATAAATTCATTGGGAAATGTTTCCATTTCCAATATGCTTTGCGTCTTCGTGACCTAATTATTGCACGATGTTCTGAAGCTGCGTTGTGACAATAATGTCCGTCTGTCTGTCCGTTACGTTCGCGATCGATGTCAAAGCTGCTGATTTTATTTATTTGTTTATTTTCACGTATAAGAAAAACATCACCGGTGTCGGATTGTTAGAAGAGTTTAATTGAGGCTTAACAGCAGGTTCAGTTATAATCACGCGTTCATCTGCAAGTCACTTTCTTTCGGTTCCATGGCACAACCTTTCATTTGGTTCTCGTGCTTTTCGTATCTCTGCTCCCAAAATATGGAATTCCTTACCGCCTCACATTCTGCAGTCTCAAACGCTATCTTCATTTAGACGTCACTTGAAGACCCACTACTTTCAGTCAGCCTACCGTGCCCCCTAGCGCCCATCCCCAATGCGCCCTGATTCTCTTCTGAGACGTTGGCGCTATATAAATCACTTACTTACTGTAACGCACGAGGCAGCAATAGGTACAATAGAAAACAGTGAAATCTATGCACGGAGTCCCATGATGATTTCTGTCCTTGGATCGAACCTGTTTCTCTCCACGTACACTCTGAGTCTCATTCTTCTGATTGCGTGGACTGCTGTGCATCCGTATACATCTATTGGCCGAAGAAGTGAAGATAAATGGGTTCTGTCTACCAGGTGCTGGCGGTGGCGCCCATACTCCACTTGATCGACTGGTTATGTGCACTGGCCACGTGTTTTCGTCGACGAGGTCGAACAGTCTAAAACAACGCAGCGCTACAAAAACAGAACTGCACTCTGGCGGCGTTCCAGCGTCTTTCCGTGAACGCTCCACTTTCTGCACCTTTCCTCCGATTGTCCAGTTAAAGCAAACTGCCGTAAGCAAGTAAGTAAGTAAGTAAATTTATAGAGCGCGCAATGTCGGAGGAAAACCACCGAATCTGAGGCGCTGAGGTGGGCGTGGGACGCCACAAAGGGTCGAAGGCTAATTTATAGAGAAAAGTTTTAAGCTGACGGCGGAGGAACTGTTACGAATGTCAAGAGGAAGAGAGTTCTAGGTGGTGGGAGCAGCTACAGCAAAACCAGAACTGAAGCATATGCGGACACGTGGGACAGCCAACAAACTACAGTCTGATGAACGAAGTCTACGAGACGGAACGTATTGTTTCAATACAGAGTGAAGATATGGCAGGCTGAGCAGTGTGAGTACATAATATTCACTCTGCATTCTTTGTCATATTATATTGACCGATTTTCAGAATAATAATATTTTATTGTCACAGTACAATACCGCTCTTCAAAATAGGCTACGGCTCTTCAAAGCGTCGTGCAATAATTGAAATTTACTGACGACTTTATCACAGGAGGCCTATGCCAATTACGTCGGCCTCGGCCATGAAAGATATGAAAAGGATATGCAGAAGTGATGGATGTTTTTATGTCAACATTTTTGCAGCTAACAATTGTACCTTATAATTCTCATTCATTTACGACAACACTGGAATATTTGAGCGCTAAAAGCCGGGATCCAATATACGGCGCTATTAAAGTTAGAAGGCCTATAGCGTGGCAAGTGGCAGAAGTGACACCCAGTAGCTCCGAGATGACTTGTTCAGGAGAGCTATATCGTTTAGTGAACGAATGACGTGTATAATGTACAGAGAAGCGGTGGAGTCGTGTGATAAATGGGCAGAAAGTACCACACAACAAGTCGATCTCGTCTTCAATATTTTCTTCGCCGTTTACTTCTTTATACGGGTAAGTCGCTGTATTCGTGGAATGACTGACAGTAAAATGCACTTCTCTTGTCCATCGATAAATTATAAGTAAACAAATAAATAAGGTTTATTGCAGACGACAAAATCCACAAAATCTACCTTCGATGTTGAAGCCTCTATTATTATTATTATTATTATTATTATTATTATTATTATTATGGACGTACTGAAATGCGTTACAATATCGCTATGTCCACTTCTTTGTAACTTACTTCAATACACATAAAACACATATACAGTCTGTTCTGACACACAAGTTTACGTTTCCTGTTCCGGTAACATCAGAGTTAAAGTTATTGTACACTTTATGACTGCTCCAGGACCTGTCCAAATTAGTCTTAAATCTGTTAACGGAACTTGAATTCACTACGTGCGATGGCAGTAATAGAAAGATAAAAATAGGCTTGCAGGAAATTTTAATGTGCTGACATCATGACTTAGAGGCATTGGGTGAGTTCATCCGGTTCACGCGATGAATGCAGAACAGCACCTTTATTATGGTGTAGTTCCAGTGAAAATGTACATATTATAATGTTGACTTTGGCTTTATGTTATGAGGTCAATCTGAGACACGGTGTATTTGCTCGTGTGTAGTTTCTAGCCGCCCCAGACAAGTTAGGATTTTTGTTCGAGATCTTTTCGCTCGTCGACTACTTCACAATTCCGCCGTCACTGGTCGCCATCTATCTCAACCGCAACTGGCTCGGTGCGTCTATCTCTTCAAATACATGTAGGCCTAGGCTATAATCTACATGCCGTACTTGTTTGCACAAATGTGGCCTTGTCACATCAGACCTCTGTGACTGCAGTCATCGACAGACAATGAATCACATTGTCAACGTGCCCGGTGACGAAGTTCGACGGCGGACACACGAGGCTCCACGAGGCTGAACAATAATGGCAACGACAACATTCGCAAAATAAAAGTAATTAACGTAGTCGTACTGTCATAACGTCATTAATAACTGCTGACGTCTCAGTGTTGTACACAGGTTTACGGTTCACTCGAGCTCTGCGGTTGATGACCATACCCGACGTACTACAGTATCTCAACGTGCTCAAGACATCCAACAGTATCAGGCTGTGTCAACTGGTCTCAACGCTCATTAGTGTCTGGTTCACTGGCGCAGGCTTCGTACACCTCGTCAGTATAGATCTCTATCCTTATACACTACATGCGCTGCGCTGCCTACCGCTAATGCTGGTCAGTACGCCACTTCGAATTGTAGACCGATGCGATGCTGTTCTGGTTTTCCTGTAAGCGGCGGTATATAAATGTCCCAACCTGTAACCTCTACATAACAAGAAAGCCTTGCTATCGCAAAGATGACCGCGCGATGCGCCCTATATATACCTATAAGCTATTCACCCTAATTTTGTTCACGCTTACAGTCACTATACTATGCCCGGATTTTGATTCTCAACGAATTTAAGCTCCGGAAATTTTGCTTATTTCTGCAAGAGTGACGTTTCGGCCGTTCAAGTCATCCGAGGTCATTGATTTTGGTGCCAATCGAAAGCGCTTATGCGACTTCCTATTAGTCCGTAAAAGTAACCTCGGTCCTATCTTGCACCATTTCGGAGATATGACAGCTTATATGTGCTCCTGGCCCCACGGCCCCACCTCTTTTCTACCGTAATTTTGGGGGTGTTCCCGTTGCACCAGATCGCCCATGTTGGTGTCAGCCAGCGCATAAGCCCTAAGCTATTCGGCCGT
>Ga0056131_1000220_pt1 | contig 12457 bp, 9 predicted proteins | sample WorMetLIZISLAND1_2_FD_67480 | JGI IMG/M metagenome (GOLD analysis project Ga0056131, IMG submission 67480) | Marine gutless worms symbiont microbial communities from Max Planck institute for Marine Microbiology, Germany - Olavius clavatus LIZARD... ...
GGTAATGGTGTTTCTATCGACCAGGGAAACCTCCCATCCTATGGAATAGGAGATGTAAGCGACGCGGCCGACCGGAAACAGCATGACTGGTCGCAGCTAGCCGGCACACCTATAACTGAGTAACCCAGTAGTGCGCTGTGGTCGCCGCGAGAGTCTTACAATTCATCACACAATTTTCGAGAGGGGCTGTTCCATCATCCATGACGTCACTAACGGAGCTCACGACGTTCGGCATAATTGACTGGAGAGATACCGTAAATACTTCTAATAAACGCCGGGTTCTGCGTTGTCTGTAGGCGTACGACGTCGACGATACGTCATCCTCGCTTGCCTCTCCCTAATCTATTCCCAGCAAAATTTCACTGGTTCCGCCACTGATCACCTCCAAGAAGGTGGAGGATTACATAGCTGATCGGTTTTTGACGTTGCAGGTTTCGCTGTGAAGTCGTCTGTGGTGATGCTGACGGTGAGCACGAAACTCGACAGTACGAAGCATCGATCTGCCAGCAGTTCAGCACCGAGTCAAAATACCGTAATAGGCCTACTCACCTTTGCATTGCTAATAATCCTGGCTCAGCCTGGCTGTGTAGCTTACGGCTGTTGAACATCTGTCAATGTAACAGTAGTAAACTAGTAATAAATTTATACTTTCGTATAAGTACGGACTTACGCAACAACTTTAACAGTGGAAGCCGGCAAAGTTGATCTGAGCACTAATCCCAAGAAGTGCAAAGTTTTAAGCACTACACTGTTTGGAATGATATGACAGACATTCAGGCTGCAGCTTCAGACATTGAGAAGTTGACGACTCACAATAGCAGCTGTGAAAAGGACGTCGGGAAAGCAACAGCAGTATTTGGAAAAATGAGAAATTATGTGCTTGGAAGAACAAGTGTGTATAGCATAAAGTTGAAGATGAGGTTGTACGAAGCAATAATTCTATCAACTCTTCTGTACAGTGCAGATGTATGGCCTCTAACAGCAACACTGACGAAAAGACTGAACGCTGCTCATTATCAGCTCATATCACAGATGACAAAGGAGCATCTTGGGCATTTCCTGAAAGGACAGAGTAACAAACGAAGAAGTCAGAGTCAGAACTGGACATGCAACAGTGACAGTATGGATGATATATACTCAGTGAAAGAAGACTTCGCTGGCTTGGACGTGATTCGTGATACAAACGGATCACCAGCGCATACCTCGACAGGCGTTGCACTGGAGGTTCGGGGTTTAAGAGAGGTCCAGGTCGTCCGCGTACAAACCGGAGGAGCACGGTCAACAAGAACTTGTTAAAGATGGGAATCACCTAAGAGGAAGCAGAGGTGACAGCTCAAAAGAGATCAGAAATTGGGAAATGGCGTTGGAGTTTGGCCCAATGGATGTGGTTTGAATCAAGGTCAAGGTCATCAAATGTTTTTGAAGCGTAAACATTCGGGACTGAAACGATTCTTTTCCCATTCTTTCCTTTATCCGTCCCTCCTCTTTTCATACCTTCTTCCCATACACTACTAGGCCAACCCTGTCTTTTCTCTTTAGGTTACCAAATTAGCTTACAAAATCTAGAAAATGTGGCATTATGGCAACTGTGAGCTATCAGGCGCCCACAATAATAATAGGGAGATCATAATGTTCAGGTCTCACTATAGTAACACAACACGTACAGCCACATTGCCCATAGCCTAGGGCGGCGCTGATTCCGTTGCGATACCACACCAGTAGGCTATACATTTGCACATACCCACGGACAGGCTGAGGTAATAAAGTGACTGCCAAAAATTACTTTTTTTAAATTGGTTGAAAAAATGTCGTAGTTACCGTATTATACAGAAATTTAACAGGTAGACGTGCTCAAAACACGACAAAAACTTACTGTGCGAATAAACGCACAATGAGTACTCTGAAAGCACATGACAAAGGCGAACCGTTTTTGCGATATATTGTTTCTTAAACGAATAATAAGTTATTGAAACATATTTCATATTATTGTTTCGCGCGATATGAATCAACTAAGAAGTGTAATAACGTACTGTTGATGTTGCAATGGCTGTTGTTGTTGACGTGTTGGTTGGTGCTGATGACGATAACGACTAACACAGAGGAGTGCGAGATGCTGATGGAGACGCTGGATGACGTCAGCGTGACGTCACGCCCGTGCCTGTGGCAGTTCGGTGACGGTCACTGCGACAGTGAGTGTGACGGAGAGGAGACGCAGTTCGACGGGTTTGACTGCATCAGCTCTGCCGCTACTAGTAACGACGCTACGTCACGGTGTGATGACGAGACTAGACGGGCTAAACCGGCATCGCGACGATCACAGTGCTCAATGGTGTACGCAGATGGTACGTGTGATCATGATTGCGACAGTAGCACCTGTCTCTGGGACGGTGGTGACTGCATCGGAACAGCTCTCAGGTAGGCCTAACACATGGCCATTGCTGCTGCGCTGCCTCCGCTAACAATGCAGTATAGTACAGTGTATTTCACTGGAAGGCTGATACTGATAGGCATATTTCTAGGCTATGCAATTTGACATTTTTATATGACATTTGATGCCCATATCAACTCAACTCAACTCAAATACAAGAAAGCTTAGCTAACGCAAAGGTAAGCGCGCGACAGCCTTGGTACACAGGACGTGACTCACTAAATCACCCCTCACTTAGGAACGCCGAGCAATATCAACGTAATCTATACATCGTTGAAAAGTAAGCTTACTTTCAGTGCGCAACAATTCCGTCGCTGACAATACGGGTCTATCTTCATTCGTTTAGCCGTTAATTGTTGCCTCCCAAAAATGCGAAGTATAGCGCAAAATTCTGAGAAAATTTGAACTTATAGCAGTTTAAGGTAATCCAAGGTCGTCGACCTTGCATGGTACCAATCGAAAGCGCATATGCGACTTCCTATTAGTCCGCCATAGTAACCTTAGTCAATAGTCATATCTTACACCGTTTCTGAGATACGACGACTTATTTGCATTATTGCGTATTTTCCCACCCCCCTCATTCGGCATCCCCGCTCCCTATGTTCCCTTTGGAATTTCGCGGTAAGTTGACAGCGAGGAAAGTGGAAACTAGAGTCATGGGGCTACTTGTGGTGAAAGTTGCATGATCCTATAACTTCAACCGTTTTTGACTGATCCACCCGTGTGAGAGACTGATAGACGGACAGGCGATATCATATAGCGTTCTGTAGCATATATGCTATCGCGCGCTAAAAAAACTTACTGTTGCCGCTGCAATCGACGCTCAATGATGGGATGATGACCGTTACTCGGACGCTTAATGGAAGGTGGGAATCTAGGATACAGGCATGTTTATGATAATCTGATTACTTTGATTTGACGTTACTAAAGAAAGACGTAATTCAGTTAAACGCCGCCGCACGATCAATCAACTTCGACTGCGAGGTTAGCACACACGAAGCCTGTTTGTGTTAGTCATTACTACATCACTGACTGCTTATGAATGACGTTCCGACTCCGACTTGGCAGTGAACAGACATTCCTATTATTCCCGAGATCCGTTAAAGTTCAACTTTTCGAGCGATGAATGACATAAGTAATAAGGTTAATTTGATACAATGCACATTATGTGTGACACACTTCATGTGTGATGACTTCAACCGCCTGTTTTGTATTACGATTTGTTATGGCGTCAGGCTGAGTGATGACATTCTGTCTCTGACATTTGACACGGTCCAGATGAAGGGCACGTGGTCGACACAGGACCTTCACGCCAGACATCTAGCGCGTTCCGTGTCGCACCTGTTACACACGGTCACTCGCATCGTCAACGTCCAATCAGACGCCGCGACGTTCATGACGTCACGCAATGACGTCACGTCGCCGTCGCCGCTGTTGCTGAAGATCGACAACACGCAGTGCGTTGGTCGATGTTTCACGACAGCTCGCTCTGCCGCCATGTTTCTCGCTGTCTACCGCGCACGTCAACTCGGCACACTCAACATCACCTCGGTCGCTGGTACGTCAAACGCCATTCACTGACAAGTAACAACACGAAGTCATCCAAACAGTTGGACATTATGACATCGTGCACTGTCGAGATTAATGGGCACAGAAGATAAGATAAGAAAACCACAAACTCAACACCGACTGTCACCGAGTTTGATAAATTAACAAAATCCAACTGTTGCTGAGAGCCTGAGACTAGACAATCGATCGTATTGCACTGGACATTTTGATAGGCTAAAATAATATATAAGTATCTAGTCGATCTGTGTGTGTCACGTGAGTATAATGTTCGCCACGTAATGCATGTATTCGCACTGCGTTGGAAATTTTAGGGTTGGGTTGTCTGAGGGTTCAGGATCGGTATAGGAGCTTAACGTGAAACTTGAACCGTCGCGTTCCTATGAGGGCATTTTCTAAGTCACTTGTTCAGACACTTTCGCTGTAGGCCTATGTGTCGTTTAGCCACAATGCGCAGCGTCACATACAGACGGGCGGACAAACAGATAACATTATGATGCCAATTGCGAATAGCCGATCATATTGCGTGCGGCACGATCGGCTAAAAAGAGGTGAAAATAGCGTGAAAGAACTGATGTGAACAGTGAAGTCCATTTTGAAGGCATACTTTTTAAAATAACAACGACCCACTCACTGAGATGTGAGTAGTGGCGGCCGTGCCATCTGTCACAAAATTTGCCAAAATAGGCACACACCGTCAAACGGTGATACATGACCTATTTGAGTTAACCTAATAAATGATTAGTCATTACAGAGAAACTGAATTTATAAATAACACAGTTATATCCGAGTACAATAGTGGCGTATTTCAGTTACAGTTACAGTTAACGGGCTAGTTAAGCTGTTAGCTTTTAATGCCCATATCTTTCCATCCAAATATCTAGTCTCTTTTTGAAACTAGAAATGGTAGCTGCGGATTTCTGCAGAAGATTTGATTAGTTGCTGTTCAACGACAGATCGACAGATCGTGTACTGTTTGTGAATGTAGTCTTGGAGCCAGTGAACGGCCATGGCACTGGCAGATGTGCTTTACTCAACGAGACGACGTCGTCACCTGAGCGTGGTGCAACATCAGCCAAGCGACGTCCTTCGTCAGTCGGCCTTTCTGACTTGACCAACACTCGACTGTTCTGGATCGTCGTCATGGCGGCGCTCAGCGGCACTTGTCTCGTCCTACTCACCGTCACTGTCGCGCTGCTCATGCGCCGAGTCTGCTGCTACGTCGACAAATATCGTCATTATCATCGGCGTCATCATCATCACGTTCACGAGCAGCATCAGCAGCGACGTGCGACGTCACGGCATCGTCGTACTTCTGGCGACTGTGAATATCGGCAGACATCGCCGCGGTCTCAGCTGCCGCTGGCCGACATCGAACTGTTGGATGACCTGTCTCGATCAGCACGCTGCGATGCTACTGAAGTCTAGACGACTGCCGTACACTGATATCAGTAAAGACAAGGCTTCATGCCATGATCCAAACGCAGCTCTGAATTGTGCTGCTTAGAGGTTCATAAAGTGTATGAAGTAAAATGAGATACTAGTGGATATCAATACTAGGCCTGCCACACGTTCACTAGGCCTTATACAAATAACAGCCAACGTACTGTCAAATTCGCACTGGCAGATATCGGCAGCATGCTCATTGAGCATTGGATTCAACTGCAGCAGAACTTACTGCAGCACGACCAAGATAGCGGTACATGTACCATGCCGAATCCTGTACCTAGCGGCTAGCAGAGCAGGAAGCGAGGCGGGCAGGTTACCAGCGACTGTCATCCACGTTGACAGTAATGACTGAGCAACACCACACTGTTCATACAAGATGTCTGTCGACAGAAGGTGCATCAACAGCAACAGTACTGTCAGTTGTCAGACTAACATCTCAAGTGACATCGCAACTATCGCTTGCTCTATAATCTTTGCTGTAACCACGTCCAGCTACTGATTGGCAAAGTCAACAAAAGGCTAAGAGTCAGCTGATGCAGCACAGCAGCAGTGTTACAGTGTAACGGACTGACGCAGGATGATGAATGACTTCAGCAACTGTTATTTATCCCTGAATTGACGACGTTCTCACATTCAAATGCTGAACTGACAACTATGACAGGAGACCAACAAATAGCGTCTCTTACTATGTGAGTGTGACAGACCAAACAAAAGCATTAGTTTTTCAGCAAAGACATACGGCCTCAAATGTACTGGACACAGGATGTTATGTGTAGAATTGCTGTTTAGCACTTCTGTTCATACCACATATACACCGTGAGTCAAACAAGAAAGCCCAGCTAACGCCACGGTCAGCGCGCGATAGCAGCGCCGCCTGATGAATCGGAATACAATACCGGCAGTGGCTTACATACCCCTCTCGTATTCGGCGCCCCCGCTCCCTATGTTGCCGTTGGAATTTCAGGGTGCCGTTCGGCGTCAGGAAACTAGAGTCATGGGGCTACTCTGTGGTGAAGGTTGCGTGATCCTAACTTCAAACGTCGACTGATCCACCCGTGTGACGGACAGACAGACAGACAGACGGACGGACAGACGGACGGACGGGCGGGCGATGGCATATAGCGCGCTATAGCATATATGCTATCGCGCGCTAAAAAGGGAGACACTATACTCTTGTCCATATCTTTGCTAAATATTGACCGATTTTCATATTACTTTCACCGACACATTCAGTAGGAAACGTGGAATAAAATTATTAATAGAGATCCCACCTCACCTCAAATGTGGTGCTACACTACCCTGTGAAATGTTAAAAACGTTAAAAACAGAAAACTAGCAATAATCTGAATCAAATATCTTGTTTAACGATAAATCAACAAATTTTCAACAAACTTCACAAACCATATCCTATAGGTAGCTAAAATGCAGTCACAACAAATACTCAAAATGTCCTCCTGCAGCCCAAACGCATCGTCAATCACATTCTGTTGCAGTCCGGCCCATACCTCAACCAGTTGCTCTCCCAACTCGTTCATGTCCTTCACTTTTTTTCTGTTAGACCCGATCTTGCATCACTCCCCAAATTTTGTAATCTACTGGGTTAAGATCTGGGCTATTTGGAGGCCACAGATCAGGTGAGATGAATGTGCGCGTCTCTCGTTGCAGCAGCTTGATTGTCTGCCGTATGGTAAGGTAACAACTGTTGATTCAGAACACCTCACGGTAGTAGCAACCGTTAATTTTCACGCCAGGGTCAATGAATATTAAGTGAGTGCATCACAGCTTTGACACCCCGACTGAAACCATCAATGACTGGCAGAACGTCACTCAATTTGCAAACATTAATATTTCACAAGGTAGTGTAGCAACACATTTGAGGTGAGGTGGGGTCTTTATTAATAATTTTATTCCACGTTTCCTACTGAATGTGTCGGTGAAAGAATTGTGAAAATCGGTCAATATTTAGCAAAGATATGGACAAGAATATAGTGTCTCCCTTTTTTTGACTCACGGTGTAGGTGCATAAAAACCTTTAAAAAATCTACAGTAACATTACTAATATCGACTAAAATCTACTGGTTTTGCTTATTCCAAATACAAACTGACTGTCAAAAAATTTCTTAAGATGAAGTTTGTGCTGAGTTTCTTTTTCACTTGCCAAACTTTACACACTGGTGCAGGCATAATAAAGTTACAGCAAATGACAAAGTGGGATGTTTTCGTTTTAACAACTGCTTTGAGAAAGTATTTCCACTGACTGTGCTTTAACTAACGAAACCCAATCTTCTGCCCAGACATTTAGGACTAACGCCATTACTCATAAATGTCTGGGCAGAAGTGTGGGAGCCCTTAGTTACTGAAAGCACAGTCAATAATAAATGGCAGTAAAGTCAACAATAAACCAGCAGGCTACACACAACTATTCAAGTACCAGTAATATATGTGTGGTCATCTACTTACACTGTAAATTAAATGTGTATTTTGCAGTACAAACATAACATCAGATTTTCTGAGAAGTTTTTGCTCGAACAAAACAACTTTATTTTAAAATAAACAGAACTCTTATTTGTTGCATAACAAACTGTAAAAATGACGGCACACATACATGAAGTTCTGTTACAGCATCCAGCATTACACAGCAGCAACGGAGACAGTGGAACGTTTCAAATGTTTCCATAATGACAAGACAGCAACACATAGGACAACACGCAGGCAAACACGAAATGGTAACAAATCCTAAAAATAATGTCTGTCACAGATCATTAATTAATCGTCATCCCACTCTTTGTTTTCTTTGGGTTTGGGACCACCAGCAGGTTTTGCCATGATTATCTGCAACAGACAAATGCTCAAATGTCATTCCAAATCAATATACATGCAACAGTAACTGCTAGCAAAACAATAAATACGCAGCATATCACTGCTTCATCAAGTTCACCTTCTTAACACTGGCAAAGCAAAGTGCATAATGGTTGTCTTGGCGGTGCAGTGGTTCGGCGTCGGACTCGTGATCGAAAGGTCACTGGTTCAACTCCCGGCCAGGGCGCTATCAAGTCAACTAGGTCAACTCAGCCTTCCATCCCTCAGGGGTAGGTAAATCGAGTACCAGCCTGCATGGCTGGGGTTAGGCGGGGTGCGTTCACTTGTGTCGGGTGGCAGGTAACACTGTGTGATCCCATATGGCAAGTGACGACCCGTAGCTCTGAGATGGGGTTCCCATGAAAAGCTATATCGGCCTTTACCTTTATCGGCCTTTTATAATGTTGCTATATGTTGCTATATAATACTGTACTCGGAGAACAGTGCATGCCGCAGCTGTTGCAAATTTGTTTCCCTCGTACATTTAACAGTAGTGATTGATACAGCCAGTAACTATACCAATAACAGACCAGAAAACAAGGCAGCAACTTCATTTTGCTTTACGCTATTAACAACCATAACTACTCTGATGTGGTCATTATGCGGTTATAACTAATGTTTCTCATTCTTGACATATTCCCTTTCTCCAGCGTCTCTCAACTTTCCTAGTACAGTATCACTTTCCGACCTTTCAAGATTTTCTAGTTGAATGTGTCACTCAAGTTGCTCCCAGCAGCAAGAAGTGAAATTTCAGGAGCCAATTTTTAGAAAATTTCAGGACAATTTCAGGACATTTTTGTCGGTTTCACGAGGCTCAAGACACAGAAAATTCAGGTTTTTCTGTCCTCATAAATGATATTATTATAAGAACTAAAGCAAACCGGCACTTTTGTAAGCACATATAAGCAGGTTCAGTTTACATTCGACAATTCAAATCCTTCTAGGGGGTGGCCTGGGGGAGCACTGTAAGCTCCCCCAGCAGGGTCTGGGGCGGAGCCCCAGCCGAAATCGAATTTGGTACATTTTAGCCTTAAAAGATGCCACCTGGGGGTAACAAATTTGAAGATTAAGGTCCATATCAGGACATTCTGACAAAATGAGTAAAATTTCAGGACAATTGCTGATTTCAGGACAATTTCAGGACATCTGTGACATTTCAGGAATTTCAGGACAACTGGGAGCCCTGCAAGTTCTACGGTATAAAAAACACACTGGCACCTGGTCAACACGGAGAACAGTGCACGCTGCAGCCGTTGCAAATTTGACTGCCCAGTGCTTGGTGATGTAGAGATCAACAATGTCGGACTTGACAGCATCTTTCACAGCAGGAACACCAGCCTACAAGCACCACAGCATCACTCACAGTCACTGTCACTGCAGTAAGTGTCTCAAAGAAAAATTCCAACATGTAACTGTAATGAACTAATGTTTCTCAGGCATGATAAATATAGACAAAACAAACTGCTGTAATCAAAGACATTATAATATCTGTGCTAGACAGGCAATCCCTGTACTACAATGGGACCACCAGAGGTCATATGACAACATATGCTTTTTATGCAATCGTAAAGTTACTTGGTGCATTAAAGCTTATTAAGGAAGCAATGCAATGCTAGTGTAATGTGCCATTGAGTTCACATGGATAATGGACATTTAACCACAATGATATGCAGACGACAGCAACCATTCAAAATATTACAACAACCAATCATATGACATCAATACGCATAAAAAACTACAAAAATACACACAACCTATATTCACAACCAGCTATTGTTCACACTGACACTTAAGAGATGTTTGCCTGTAGTCACACGACATCAGCTGTGGTCTCATGGTACTGATATGCTTAGCACAAGGACTTCCTGACTAGCCTAGATATAGCTAATGTCTGAAGAATGCAAATGTAAATAAATTTAAGGTCTTAGCTATTTACGCAAAGACTCAAGGCCATCTGCAATGCAAATAGTTTCATATTTGCACCTTATATGAACACAGCGCACACTCAGCAGAGACATATCAAGTGTTTTGGGCTACATCAGAGCAAAAGTCAATACTATAAAGTCAGTAAGCTCACCTCAATATCCACTCCTGTTGCCTTTTTGCCTTCTTGATGAGCAGCATACAGCATTGACAAAACTTCTGACCCCTGAATAACAATATACACCAAACCACCAACATTAGAAATGTACAACCAGTGAAAACCAATTTCTGGTAGTCATTACCACAGAAACACATTACCAAGGATAGACTAAGGCTGGTTAGACATGTTGAACATAATCATAATGCTGTTTGATGGAGATCGATGGAAGCAAGTACAAGTGACTTAGTTTCCTAATGTCAACTCAATTCAGCACATGGAAGACCATTTTGTGCCATATAGGTTCTGTACGAAGTACTGCATGTAAATATAAAAAGAATCTCAATGCAATTTTGCTGTTATAAAACTTAACTAAACAAACACTATAGTTGAACGTAATTATACAGAGCTGGCCTCCAGAAGTTTTGGCCGATCCTGTGAGTTGACCAAATTATGGACTAATGGAAATGGAAACCAAGAGGCTACTGGTTAATCAAGGTTTAAATGTAAAATAGATATTATTTTTGTGCATCACCATTCAAACACAACAGAAGAAAGCACCAAATGGAGATATTTTAGAAAAACTTGTGACAACTGCAGAGTCGCAATGCCATCACCAGTTATTGGTAAAACACTCACAATGCACACTATGCCTGAACAGTTACCAGCTGGGCCAGGGTTTAAAGCCCAGATCAGACAAATAATTTGTGTCCATACCATTTCAGCATGTATGGATAGATGAATTTCTCAAACAAGAAGGGGGTCTGACAAGTATCCGGTATACTCTGTGACCGCTGATGATATCAAATGGGCAGTTAAATGTCACGATACGCTGGGCTCATGTTTTAACTTGAATGTAAACATCGCCTAATTATAAATCCTAGTATTATTATGCCGGCCACGCAACAGCAACATAACAGACCTCCAGCCCATGTTTGGTCCTCCCTAGGAAGAAGAGACAGACAGAGCACAGTCAAAACGTACCTATTTGTGTATTAGGTATTAAAAGAACAGTAGCATTTAACAGTACCTTAACACCAGCGTTAACGGCTATTGCACGTGGCAGCTGCTCAAGAGACTCGGCAAACTTCTGAATGGCATACTGAGCGAGACCGGGACACTTCTCACCATAGGACGCAATCTCTTTCCCAAGTTCAATCTCTGTAGCTCCAGCTCCAGCCACAAGCCTAACGTCCTACACCAGACAAATACAGCCTGCAATAGAGAAATGAATGCTAAGTGTTTAGTAAAGCAACGATACCATTTTACTACCTTTGATTTTTGTTTACCAACCAAACTCTCCTGGATAATCTTTCAGTACTGTGACACTGTTTATTTGGTGACAGAAAGGGCATCCTGCCTGTAAAAACTTGCTTTAGTAATGCTGTAGAAAAGATTCTTCCCTGGAGACCTGGCTTAACTGGGATTAACTCTGGAGCAATACTTACTCCAGGTCAAACTGGGTCACTCTCCAAAAGTAAAGTTTTGAAGCAGACTTTTTACAGGTTGACACGGTGAACTTTCAAAACACAAATTTAGTAGCTGTTTAGTAGTTACAAACATCTGACACATGAACTCTGATGAAAACACCAAACAGCTGCATCAAGACAGCTTTAATGGGTTCACACGCTGACTAGAAGCAGCTGTAACTCAACGGTGAAAGCAGTGAAATGAATTCTCATCCAGCTGCAGACGCTGAATCAGTTGTTGGTGAGGCCTGCATCAGTCACTGGATGGACAGCAATGTCACCATGAGGTGCTGCAGAAACTATCACGCTACACAGCACATCTAGGACCTTTAGCAGCGAACTGTGAGACTACTTTACATTAGTGTAAAATATTTGTTGTTGTTGTTGTTGTGATAGCCCGGCGACTCTTCTCCTTTCGTCAGTTATCCTGGTTGAAGAAGTCTGCCACCGCGGCCGGGTCATCCCACAAATCTCGCGCTGTGAGTTGCATCGGGTTGCTTTGATAGTTGAACAGATGCTCTACGGAGTGTGGTGCCACTCCACACTCCGGACAAACATCTGATATGCCACTGGTGATGCGGGCCTTGTAACTGTTCAAGAGCCGAC
>Ga0056131_1000222_pt1 | contig 12384 bp, 7 predicted proteins | sample WorMetLIZISLAND1_2_FD_67480 | JGI IMG/M metagenome (GOLD analysis project Ga0056131, IMG submission 67480) | Marine gutless worms symbiont microbial communities from Max Planck institute for Marine Microbiology, Germany - Olavius clavatus LIZARD... ...
TACAAATTTCTGGAAAAATAGCCGGGTGCGTAGTGAGGACTCTGAAAACTTTTCAGGGCACCCATATATTGGGCGCATCGCGCGGTCTACTGTGCGATAGCTATGCTGTCTTGTTTGGTTAAACTATTCACTTGACTTTTTAGTCAACTGTGGCCCGTAAGTGTTCTGGTGGTAATAACGAAACTGCTTTTTTGTATAGGTAACCATAACTGTATTTTATCAAGTGCTTAACATTGTGGAATCCAGAAATGGCTCTGGTGCCGATGAAGTTGTCACGGTCGCTGTTGGCGCCTCCGCGTCCTCGCCGCCACTGCTGCTGCTGCTGCTGCAATTAATGCTCCCGCGTGCGCGCCCATCGAATGGCGCACTGCTAATAGAAGAGCAGATTGTATGCACCGCTGTCAAATCCTGAAATACACGATTTGATGTGTTTGTCTTGTAACATGTTGGACTTTTTCTTTGGCCGTGAAATTGAATATTTAGTCCGATACGAATACAGATGCGAGCAACGTCGTTCATTTCCATTCCTGCGTTTTCCACCCCTGCTATCTGGTGCCACGTTTTCCACTCCGGTGTTTTCAGTCGCCCGTCGCTGAATAGCAATGTGTCATATTTTCACGTATTTATTTTTAACTCATTTTTGATATAATCATCATTATGACCCTTTCAGTTGGCTCCCCACCCGACACAGCGATTTCGCGGAGAGCGCCTCTACCAGTTGCTTTCTGTGTGTGGATCAGTTGAATGCTTCGTTTATTTAATTATTTAATCGCAGTTGAACAGTGTTAAGATATAAGATACCGGTAGAAGATGTTATCAGCATTCGATTACAGATAACAGTGAATCAGAACTTTCCACAAAACGCGATTTATTTTGTAAATTGCGGGATATCGCTTTTCCCCTTTTCATCTGATATTTACGTTCTGACATTCTGTTTAACTTTCGTAAGACGCCGTTCGAGTTAGCGTTGTTGTGCCCTATACTCCGTGTTTGCGTTAGGCCTAGCCCTACACGTGAAAATAATGCGCTTTAAAGTGCGCCAAGTTCGCGATGTCTTTCAGTGATCTGGCATTTGACTATGTGTGTGTAGTATATAGTAGTAGCGTATTCTCACAGTTCAGCTGTTAAAAGGTAATGTCGCTAAGTCAGTTGGGCAGAGACGATTGAGCCGTCGCATACATGTTGACAGTGGAAAATACGAATATGACTGAACGCCCTTCTATACTTTCAGAACTTGTTTAACTACAAAATCACTGTTGTGGTCGTATGTTGTAGTAGTCGAAGCTGTTATCTCTATTAAAGTGATTTTAAATATGTTTTGCAGAGTTTTCAGCTGAGGTTCGCGAGGACTGTTAATGTGATAAATTGTGTAAAATTATATTTTATTTGCATGAAAGTCGAAGGCATTCAAGGCCTGTTCAAGCTACGAGTGAACATGATAAGTATGGATACGTTGCATAACAAATTTCTTTTAACTGATTCAAATTGCTGTGTATAAAACCAAAGTGCAGGCCTAATATCGAACGGCCTCAAACTAATATCACTCGAGGTGGGGTATATAGCCTAACCTAAACCGTTGAAACTGTTGCGAATCCAGCAGGCCTATATAGTTCACATAATACTCGCATAAATAACTGATAAACTATGATATTATATACTGCAGCCAAAAATATGTCAGTTTTATTTTTTCAGCGCGTCAACAATCAGCACAGCTTGCTATCCCGAGCGCTGTACTATCCGTAAGTCTCTGTGTCAGTCTGTCACACCGTCACACGCTGGTATTGTGTCAAAATGACAAACTACGATCATCAGCTCTTCAGTGGAGGATAGCCCCACGACTGGTTTCCTTCCGAAGGGAATTGCGTCCGGAAAGAGGACGCCAAATGAGAGTGGGGTAGGAAAAAAATAATTTTAGCCAATAAGTCGTATCTCAGAATTTAAGGTGCGAGATAGGACCACGGTTACTATGAATGTACGCATGATATACCTTAGGCCTATATTTCTAGAAGCTACATTGTTGCCGCTGATAGTATGGGTCTATCTTAACATTCAAATTTTTGTAGTGGGCTCCAAAAACGCGTCTTTTCTGCAATAGAGTTCGTATCGGCCGTTCAAGGTCATCCAAGGTCGATAATTTTGGTACCAATCGAAAGCGCGTATGCATGCGACTTCCTATTAGTCCGTCAAAGTTATCTTGGTCCTATCTGGCACCGTTTCTGAAATACGGCAACTTATTGGCTGATAAAATTTTGCAAATTTTCCTACCCCTATCTCATTCGCCGCCCCAGCTACTTATGTTCCCTTTGGACGTTCCTGGTGACGTTAACCTTGACTCCTTGAGGAACTAGGGTCATGAGGCTATCATCCAGTGAAGACCACATGATTGCAGCTTGAGTCATTTTGACAATGCCAGCGTGTGACAAACACTAAACAGTCAGACATTCAGACATACAAACAGATAGAGAGACGGACGTGCGGACGGATTTACTGTAGCCAGTACATCGCTCTACATAGCGGTCTATGCTGACGCGCTGTAACAGCAGTGCAGAAGCAATAGCAGCAGCCGCAGTAGCAGGGTAACGTTTGCTGCGCTATGCAATAGTTTACGTGATGTTGTTGCATGCAGCTGCGTCACTCTCCAATGACGTGAGTTACATCGAAATACCGTCATCATTGATTTAGTCCCCCATGTGCATGATGATGTGCTACGGGTCAGTTTTTCTAGGGTGGGGGTGAAAATATAGGACACAACTCACTAAATCACCTTTCGCTTAGGAACGGCCAACAACATCAACGTAGTCTATACATCGTTGAAAAGTACTTTCAGTGCGCAACAATTCCGTCGCTGACAATGTGGGTCTATCTTCATTCGTTTAGCCGTTGTTGCCTCCCAAATATTCGAAGTAGCGCAAAATTCCGAGAAAATTTGAACTTATAAGGCCATCCAAGGTCATCGATCTTGGTGCCAATCGAAAGCGCATATGCTACTTCCTATTAGTCTGTCATAGTAACTTTGGTCATATCTTGCACCGTTTCTGAGATGCGGCGACTTATTGGCTGAAAATTGCGTATTTTTCCTACCCCTCTCTCATTCGGACGGGCGATATGCTATCAAATAGCTCGTATAGCACATGCTGTCGCGCGCTAAAAACGGATTTCGAGCACTTCATCTCGCTGAACAGAATTAATTCAATTTTTCTTTAGTAGGCCTAAATGCGATTTTTTTTTCATTTTGGCTGCTGGCTGCTGCCCGAAAAAATTAGCGATTGCACGAAAAAAATGCTTTGCCCGACTTTGGGGCTGCATCCCCAGCCCTCCCTCTGTTCGTACGCTATGAGTACCGCACAGCTGTGACCACCAAACAAGCTGAAAAGCGTATGAATCGCATGAAGCCCCATTTAGGTAATATCACCAAGCCGTAATAGAGTGTTGCTTGTCCGAAATTCTCGATATCGAGCGGTATGTCAAGTGACGAAGGACACTGGCAGAAGATTGCGAGTAGGCCTAGCCGCAGGAATAGTTGTAAATCTCGGGAACGTATTTTACAACTAACTTTCACCAGACTTTGGTACGGTAAATACAAGGCGTACGTTGATATTGATAGTGTAGCTATACAATGCATAAACGTGGACACTCAGGTAGAAACACAAGCGAACATAGACTTTTTGAGAGAGTAGTAAGAAGAATCGTTGATTTATCACTAAAACAGAAGACTGAACGTGGACAGAAGAAAATGAGCTGGAGATTCAAGTGAGCATAATCGAAACTGTTCAAAAAAGACAGTTATCCTGTTTCGATCATGTGTGAATGAAAGAGAAAAGATACCTGTACATATTGCTGTTACGTGGGCAAATCATCAAGAAAGAAATATAATGACAACATCCATGACGACTGCTCTGACTAACGTTAATAGAGGTCGACAGACTGGCCTGAGACAGAAGCAGTCGGAGGTTACAGAAGTTGGGCTACCGGCACAGTCTCGTCGACAACGTCATCGTCGCCAGGGCATTAAGTCATATAGGTCTAGTGCATCAAAACACGTCGTCGTACGGCGTGTCTGTGTCGGTATGATCATAAATAAATAATGGAAAGAAGCACAGCAGTCATATTTCCTGGTGGTATTTGATGTCGAGCATTGCTCCAGAAGTACACTTAGGTGATTCTTGAGCTCAGTGTGACATAACTACTGAGCTAATGCAAACCTACATATTAATTACACCCGGCGGTCCAAAAAGTAAGCCACCGGGTTTTATCACTTTATAACTTCATTAAACATCGACCGATTTTTTTCAAAATTTCAAAATACGCTCCATAGCAAGTCCGAATAAAGTGAGAATAAAAGTGCCACTACACTTACATGGTGGCCCAAAAAAGTTAGCCTGATTATTATATGCAAAAAAATCTCAATCTATAGTGCCAACCAAGCAAAAGATATATAGTTAGTCCACCTAACACAATTTGTGTAACTGCACTACCTTGTAAATTCTTGACCATGCTCACCCATGGCTGCATTGCGTGCGCCATGATCGAAAACCCCAAATTTGCCGTCGAATCGATACTGACTGTCGCTGTTTACGGGATAAAACTATTTCCGGTTTTGGCTGCCACATTACCATTTCCGGCCTCAATCGTAGTATTAGTCGCCTGCGAACAACTTCTTCGAGCTTGTCGTGGGCGTACCGTTAGTCAGGGACTCCCGTAATTTTTCAGGCACACATATATACAGCGCATTGCGCGGTCATCTTTGCGATAGCTCAGCTTTCTTGTTTTATATATGCTATTTATGCCAAGTTGTAATAACTACACCGTGTATAAGAAAAACTGAGACATCATAGTCTATAGGCCGTGTAGCGCAATGTTTGAGGTTTCGATGGATCTTTAACAACGACTTTATTGGGAATTCTCTAGAGAGTGTGCCAGTCGGAAAATTGTAAACATTTGACAACATGACAAGAGTATGGTGTCTCCTTTTCCTGTATCAAGGTGTATGTCATAATGCCCACACCATATAGCTACATCAAGTACATATAGCCGATAAAGTCTAATCAATTATACCATATCCACGAATCAAGTTGAATGTATATCGAGTTGAAACTGTAGCCTATATTATATGGCGCATGCGCCATGACACAATGAAAAGTTGCACTTTGAATTCTATTAAGTCAATGATATGAAACGGTCTGCACAGACGACAGAATCAAAACACCATGAAGACTGGAAGCTGCAGTACCTACTGCGATATCGGCGAGAAACCGTTCTGCCACCTTGTGAACGCCGTTAAAACGCGTCTTGGAAAGCGAGCAGGGAATTTTACGGTTGACAGCGTATAATATGAGTTCAACTGAGACTTGGTTAACTTCTGGAATCTGGAGTCAATAATTCCGAAAACATGTACGACCCCAGAAAAAACTCACTAACTCGCCGAGGCATGTCCTGCCGGACGGAATCAATCCGATTAGGCCTAGCCAAAAACTTATCCTCTGCGTCGTATAGAGTCGGTACAGGGAGTATACTCAATATACCGACCCATTTTGCTGTTTTACGGACAGCGTTCCCTTAAGAAGAAAAATTCAAAATTCGGCTTCAGTATATGATTCATGGCCATGTTGATTCATGTGATCGTGCAAATTGTGGTGAAAACCGCTGAAGGGAAGGTGACGAAAACGATAAGTGTATACCAAGGTCCAAATATAGGCCTACTTAATACTCAGTATTAACTATATTTGTGTATACCTGACAAAAATCCACGTAGGCCTATTGGGCATCAGGGAAACCACCGCATATAGTGATTCCGCGGAAAATTCAAAAGGGTCACCATTTTCTGACCTAGGCTTCTCGCCGACAGCTGCGAAACAGCGAGGAATGATCACACAGCTTTGCGTTATAAAAATTGGAGTGTCAGAACAGGAATAGATAGTGGCTGACAAACCATTTGATCTACCGGTAGGCCTACTGAATAAACGACCCACATAACCAACATAACGTATGACCCACTAAATATGACATGCGGTTGCACGCTGAAAAGTACAAAAATCAGCTGGTTCTTGCGGCAAGTAAGTAAGTCAGTAAGTAAATGGATTTAGAAAGCGCCAAAATCAAGAATTTAATCTGAGGCGCTGGCGTGTGTCGCTAGGGGCGCCGGAAAATGCTGCTTGCAACTAAAAAAGTTTTAAGGTGTTTCCGGAAAGTTGCTGGAGATTCAGAGACGCGAACGCTCCAGAGTTCCAGAGAGTGGGAGCAGATACACGAAAAGAGCGCGAACCAAAGCGGAAGTTGATGCGTGGAACTTGAAGAAGTTTAGGTGTTGAAGCGCGTAAAGCTCTGGTAGGAGCATGCAGAGTTGCGGACATCAGTCATGGGCAAGGTAAGGTGGTAGGTCAGTTTGCGAGGCTTTAAAAGTTAATGTGGCGATTTTAAATTTAACGCGCAGGCAACGACACATGCATGTCATGCTCGTGAAATTTGTGGAAAATACGCCTGCTGTTTCTGTTTAACGCCAGAAAAAAATATAATTTTGTGCGTCAAAAACCGACGGTGAGTGAATGGGATGATCAACAGACATTTGACGGAGCAAAAATGTGGACTGATCCACGACCAGCTGACCCATGAAATGATTATAAGCATGTCATGTGACATATAGGCTATAACGTGACGAGATGGCAATAATCAAACTGCATATGGCTCGACTCCATGTTTTGTTCAATATATCCGAACAGACGCAGCAGTGCGGGCGCCGCCGACCAGTTCGCCGGGTGACGCGTAAAATACATCCACGAAAACATGATTAAATGGAAACGAACGTCGACGTGATACGTTTATGAACTCTGGTACCAGAGTTGCGACGTAGAAAATATCAGTATACACTTGTTCGTTGATTTCTCTATACCAAGCGAGAACATGATAAAAAAAATTAAGCATTATATGCAAAATGTATACACATGGAATGAGAACACCGAACAGTCGACAAAAACCAGCAGTGAATTAAAGCATACGCGTTGCATCGGCAACGAAACTATAGGAAAGCAACAGTTTAAAGTTAAACGGCTGTGACGAGATAAGAATTGAGCGAGAAGTGCTGGCAAACCGACTCCGTCACCGGAAGGACAAACAGTGCATGCACCGGCGAAAATCACTTGGCGTTGATTAATGCTAGAAGCCGACAACTTACTCATTTGTTCAGCATCATTTTGACGAACTCTGCAAACACGCACCGCAGTTTCAACACATTGGATACTGACGATCAAGGTCCATAGCGAACCAGGTGGTGCCATGGTCGTACTTTCGGTCGCCATTTCAGCTCGAGTTGGTTGAATTGGTGAATTATTATTCGTTGACTAATGAACGGAGGTCTGAGTTTATGATCACAAATATTTTTTTGTGATCTTTGTGATCTTGTGAACTTCAAATTTTGTACGCACATTCATAGGATCGATCGGAACAAAAGCCCACTAAAAACTTCGGCAAAAGTAGCCGTGGGCGTACTCAGGGACTCTCGAAAATTTTCAGGGCACCCATATGTACGGCGCATCGCGCGGTCATCTTTGCGGTAGCTCAGCTTTCTTGTTACTTTTAAGCCAGTGAATAGAGAGATGTCATCACATACGTGACACGAAACAACTTAGAGGTTTCACGTACGAGCGTTTGTGATTGTCGAAGTAGACTTGTTTGAGAATTCTAAACATTTTGGTTTTGGTACAGTCAAAGTGAAATTTGGAGTGAATGGTGATCATGCTTGCGGAATTTAGGCCTACTCGGTCGTGATGCGGTTGTGACGTCATTGGAACGTCAGAGCAGTGTCTAGTGGCGCTTTAGACCATTTTAATTGATTTTTCGCGTCGGAATGTCGCCATTTACTACCGAGTCTTTGATGGGTGCCACCAAGCCCCCGGTGTGTATCACATGCCCAGCTGCGATACTGCTGCTGAGACTGCCGCTGCTGCTGTGACAGAAGACTGTGACATCACGCAACACACCGTCCTGCGTATTCTCGACAGTAATTTCATTTGTAAACGACCGACGGTCACATTTTAGGTTTTATTCGTTTAGCGGTCGGAGAGGGAATCTATATACGGTTGCCGTGATCTTACTGTTCTCTCCTAGTTTACGGCATTTCCAATTTCACGCCAGTTTATCGCGATTACACAGAGCAGAGACGATGTATAAACTCGTATAGCAGCGCAACACATGGACGCAATGCGTGATATGTTGTTCTGTTCAAGCAAGCAAGCCATTCACACATTCATTTGACCGCCCGCGTCTTGTGTACAAAAATTCTGCGACAGCTTGCAGCCGGTATAATCGAACCATTCAATACCTAAGAATTATATATTAGGCCTAACGAAAGTAGCGTGATTATTACACGGTTATCGAGATTAGCTGACTTGTTAAAGTTTATTTCGCTGGCAACTAGCCAAATTGTTGGGAAGGGGGTCCCAAATTTCTGACCCAATTTTATGACAGAACATATGGCAAAATTTGGTGGCGATCGGCTAAGCGAACTCCGATATTAGGCGGCGAAAAAGAGAGAAATGTCAACAGCAAAACACAGTGGTCGAGGCTGAACGGCCATATTGGCAACCGACCGGCGATAAGAGGAATGCCGAACAAGAGAAAGTGCTCAAAACTAAGGGCTGCATGAGTAGGCGTCTTTATTTAATTGCCGTCTCCCAAATTTTTGTAAAATATCGAGTGACCTACTTACTATATTCCGTCGGCATTCAGTTTTATCGATACAATTTCTAAATTATACCGACAAAACTGAAGATCGACGGGATATTAAGCAAGTAGGAAAAACTGTAGGATATAGGGCCTAGGTCCATAGATTTTACATAAAAAATAACGGTAAAAAACTCCCTGGACAAATACCTTCGTAGTTGACAAGACCGTCACCGTCGACGTCGGCCTCGCGAATCATTTCATTGACCTCGTCGTCGGTCAGCTTTTCTCCGAGCGTCAACATCACCTGTCGGAGCTCGCCGGCGGAGATGTAACCATCGCCGTTCTTATCAAAGACCTTGAACGACTCGCGCAGTTCGATCTCCTCATCCTGCGGCGTCTTCATCTGCCGCAGCATCATCGTCACGAACTCGTCAAAGTCGATTGTTCCGTTACCTGCACCATCACCACCACATTGCTGATGTTCTGCGTTTATATCATATCATATTATCATCATGTCATATCATCTGAATTTGCTCTGGCGCTCCCCGCATCCGTAGCTCTGAGGCGCCATGCAATATTTACTTAAGTAGTACAACTAATAGAAGATATGTCATACAATTAATTACAATGCAGTGTTAAAAAGTAAGCCTTGAGTTTGAAAAATGGGTGTAACTTTGGCAGCTATAAGGACATTCTCAGGTAAAGAGGATACCGTACTTCAAGGACCGATGATCATTTTTAAGTCATACTGGATACAACGTAGTCTTACAGTCAATTAATTAGTGGTACAGCGGTACCGTACCGATGTACTGTACTCTAGTAGTATTAGCACACTCAGCACTGAGTCTCATCATGTTTAGGCGTCAGCTAAAGAGTAAAGACAGACACAAGTTTTTGCGAAATACTGACGAGATGTACTCGGCGCATTAGAGATCTTCTGACAATGTACTATATAAATTTAAAAGGTAAAAAGGTAAAGGCCGATATAGCTCTTCATGATGGGAACCCCATCTCAGAGCTACGGGACGTCACTTGCCATATGGGATGGGATCACACAGTGTTACCTGCCACCCGACACAAGTGAATGCGTCCCGCCTAACCGCAGTCATGCAGCCATACATTTTGCTTTCTTACTTATTAATAATAGTAATGACTAATGTTCTTTAACACAATTGTATAATTAAACCTCTACGAAGCATAACCTGAGCCAACAGCCTGCAGTGAAGGGCAGCACCTTATAAAAGAACAGGAACAAGTTTCGGCTCATAGGAATTGGCACAAGGCGCACAACCAAGCATAACCCACAAGGTTTAGTACACAAAACGCAAAAGCAAAACAGCGCTACAGCATGCAAAACATCGAAATGCAACAATGAATTAGAGTTGGTCTAATTGTTGTTCTTTGTCCTTTATTATACAATGGAGTTTAAAAAGTAAAGAACTTAGTCGTCAACGATCTGTTGTAATATGTGACGGCAGTTAGAAGCCAAACGAGCATGTTATGAAACCTTCCATTTACTCTGCCTCCATAATTATCCATCTCTGAACATTTGCAGTTGAACAGCGATCCTCATTAAGAATCGCCGGTGCGTGAGTTTCAGGTCGTATATATACGCGCGCTAGTATTTATGCAGCTTTCGCTAATTAAAATTTACTACCTCAATCACGGTCCGCGCGTTACAGTATCTGCTTCACTGAGTTCGGATGCAGGCTATAAATCCACCTGCCTACATGTTTACTTCGTTAATCAGTCGGAGACAATGAGGAAGTCACTGACCGTCGAAATCGACCTCGTTGATCATGTCATGTAGCTCGGCCTCAGTCGGGTTCTGTCCGAGCGACCTCATGACAACACCAAGCTCTTTGGACGATATTGAACCGTCACCGTTTTTGTCGAATAGCGAGAACGCCTCCTTGAATTCTGTCCACAGTTAACTATCATTGCAAATTTGCCACAATAGTTTTCACAGCGCATCAGCATAGCTTGCTATGCAGAGCACGCTGTACTATCTATGACAAGAAGCTCAGCTGTTTCTGTGATAGCCGATCGTACTGCATGCAGTAGTACGATCGGCTAAAACAACTACTGAGTGATATCTGTTTTAACGCTAGGCCTACCGTATATTCATTGTGACCGCAGCGTCTCGATCTGTGAATAAAAATGTTAATACAGGCGCTGTTATAAGAGCAAAACCAGGTACAGATCGAGCCGGGCGTTCACAAACTACTGGCGAACTATCAAACGGGTGGTTACAAGTTTAGGCCTATGACTGAGTGGCTGGAACGGAACAGTCGGATCTCGATCAGCCTTTCAAGCTAATTATAAGCTAATTATACGTGTAATTATTTTCGAAGTAACCCAACCACGGTACCTCAACGTCAAAGACAGACAGACAGACAGACAATCAGACAGATATTAGGCTCAGCAATATCGCGCTTTCTTTTACGTGCTTCGCACAGTAAATATGGTGCCGTTTCTTGATACAGATACACTAACACTATAGTTTTCGTGCATCAATCATCTTCGTAAATTCCAATCTGGTTACGTTACGGACATACACAATGGTATTGACTATTGAAATTCGGATTTTTTCATGAACATGTTATTTTTATCTTAGAAACGACACAAATCGAAGAGTGGGCCTAACTTACCCTCCAGCTGTTCGGCTGGTATCGATTTCGCCTGCAAAAATCAAATAAACAGTGGCATTAAGCATGTAAGCAAGTAACTTGATAAATCAGTTTATAGAATATGAAGGCAACGATTAAAGAAGGCGACGAGAAAATCAGTCGCGTTCATTTCTTGAACGCGACGAACGAAAACATAGAAGCGTGGTTACAGGCCTAATGGTTATTGACATACACACAGGGTGCGGCTAAAATGACCCAACACCTAAAATGTGGTTAGTCGTGTAACGCTTAAAAATTTTCGGGCAAAATTTTGTACGTGCCCGGCGACGTGCTGCATAAGTAAAGCAGAAACGTGAACTGAAATCGGTCCATCGGAAATATGTCGCGTCGAGACGATAGTGCAGCGTATTTCCGCCCAGTTAACGCGGGAAAACAGCGGCAGGTGCACTGGAAACAAATGACGAATGTCGCTCGCAGCTGGTTGCGGAGTTGGCGTCGCTGAATCTCAGGGGATGGCGGTCACAGGGACCAGACCACGACGACTTCAAGCCATCAACTATACCCGTAGTCATGGACGTTGCTAGTCAGGCAGAAGCCGAAGCCTGCAGGCGTATTTATCATTTCAACCAGTTTGCCAGCGCATGCGCATTCGCATCACGATTCGTCATTTCCTCTAGTCCAACCCCCTTTACTCGTTGCCGTTTGTAGTTTATCAGTTCACACACACCACTACATGTGTATCTGTCTTATGCTGCCATCCCCTTAGAGTGGTCGCACTACATTACACTCTGTCCGTCTCTCTGTTTTGTTCCGGTTTAATTCAGTTAAAACATTTTCTGTGAAGAATAAAACTAGTAAAACGCCAATAAAAGCAGAAAGGTATGTAAAATGCAGTAACCTAACTCTGACGTTTATATTTTAAGTAAAATTTATGCCATATGACAACAGTTGCATTAACGTTCCTTTGCTCTCTTTCTGTATGTTTCGGCTTTAATCTACAGTTAAATGCTAAAAGTACGTATGATCGTCTTAAGATTTAAACATGCATTATTGTTAATATTTTTATTTTTTATTATTTTAGTACCCTTGGTAGTAT
>Ga0056131_1000223_pt1 | contig 12356 bp, 7 predicted proteins | sample WorMetLIZISLAND1_2_FD_67480 | JGI IMG/M metagenome (GOLD analysis project Ga0056131, IMG submission 67480) | Marine gutless worms symbiont microbial communities from Max Planck institute for Marine Microbiology, Germany - Olavius clavatus LIZARD... ...
GTATAATATATAACAGTGCACAATTTTCATAATAATAATATTATTATTAATAATTCCACGGACATGGAGACATGCCAAAGTAAAAGGTATGCAAAAGCCTGAAAAACATCCACATGTCGTTTCGAACTGACTCCTACAAGTTGTTTGAATGTTACAGTGTAGAACTGCACCAGCTGTCTAAGACTCCTCAATGTATATCAAGCAGTTTAACCAGTGTCATTGTTCAGCAGCTCTATTTATATTAAACATATAAAATAAACGAAATACAACTAACCTGTGATAGGATGGAACCTGGTCGCTGTTGAACACAACACAAATGCCGAGCAGGAAGGCACAGAGACCCTGAACTATCAACTCTAACTCGTCACCTTCTGATGCTGATACTTGCGATATTAACTAGCAGTACAGCCATCAAGGAACACACGTCTGTATGATACAAGCATTCTGTATACAAACAGCAGACTACTGGAGTTCATTATCAATCGTATGACCAACAAAAAGTAAGAACTAAGCAATAGGGAGACTAGTGACAAGCAAACTTTCAGCAAACTGCAACTGACAAATTGACAATTATGTGCTGTCAAGCCTGTCATGCATATGTCAGAAAAGCCACAAACCAAGGTACACTGGCATAAGAATGCTATCTCTAATAATGTGACATTTTTTATATTTAACAGTAAACTAACAGTAAACTGAGGCAAATACTCCACTGTAGACTTATCACAGAACACTTGAGCTACTGCCGCAAACATACTACTAAATTGGTACTAGAAGTGTATATCAGGCAAAAAATTATGTATATAAAGTGCTTTGAAAAAAGGATACAAATGGAACGTTGGAACTACAGTGGAGGAAATGAGTTACAGCTATTGGACACGAGGCTAGCCAATGACACAGCAGCATCAGCAGCCCTACTCTTGTCTGTAGTTTAGCACCCTGTCAACAAATCAGTGAATGACAAACTAATGCAAAACGACAGCAAATACATTTTCATCACAAATTAAAGGCGTCTCGAAAATTAACAAAAACTGAATGGTAAAATCGGAAGCAAAATTATAAATAATATAAAAACAACATAAATATAAATACGAGATCATAAAATAGACATAAAATAATCCATATATAAATCAGGTTTCAATGAATATCTAGATAATCTGGAACATCCTAATTTTGCAGTGCTAGCAAGCTATAATACTAAGTCTAATACTATGAGAAAATATGAAAACAACTAACTGGTTTATTACTAAACAGTAATGCAATGTTTCAGATTTCTCTCCAAAATCTGAGTAAACTATCACAAATTCCTTAAAATTTGCGCTTCATGTAACTGAGATATTCAAAAGCTCATCCACTACTTAATATAGAACTGTCATCTTGCAACAAAACAGTAATGATCAAAACCATCATAGCCAAGGTATGATCTGCATAACAAAATGACTCAAATCTATGCACTAAAATATGCATATGTGATAAATATATTACATTAGAAAATCTGTACACAGATTACTGGTATCTGGTCCATAGACTTCATCCATTGATTATTGGACTGTTTATTAGACATTTTAATGCACATCAGTTTTATTTTTCAGTTCATTATTTGGCAATTTTCTGTTTGGTTCTGTGCAGAAGACTAAGTTGGCTGCACACCAGTTTCAGTGCAGCACGTTAAATATTTCATTCTGTGTCTGCTCGAACAATGCATAAAAGTTTACTCTTTGGGACCAGCCACTTATCCCACTCAACCAAACGGTGGAAGTAGGCATCGTACCATAATACAAGACTGACGATGGTAAAGACAGAAGTGTAACCTGTGTGAGAATGTTAGTACACTGCTGGAGGAGAGATACTGGTGGATGTCCTAGACTAGTGGCCAATTGTACTCGCAGCAACTGTTCCTTCTGTGTCGAGTTGTCAATCATTGCATGAAGCAGAGCTACGGCTGCAAACCATGTCGACAGTCCGTCTGAGCTGAATAGACCCGAACACAGCAACTGACCGGCTGATACCGAGCTCGCTGATAAACATATACCATGCTTACAATGTAGCACACAGTAAATACCGGCAGTATTCAACTTCAACATACCAATCATCTAGGTCAACTCAGCCTTCCATCCCTCCACGATAGGTAAATTGAGTACCAGTCTGTCTGGCTGCGGTTACGGTGGGGTGTGTTCACTTGTGTCGGGTAGCAGGTAACACTGTGTGATTCCACATGGCAAGTGACATCCCGTAGCTCTGAGACGGAGTTTCATTAAGAGCTCTACTCTTCTCAACTTATACTGCTAAAAACTATTAGTACTGCCGTCAGTTTTGATAAACCAGCCTTAGTGCACAAGAATAGTTAGCGCCGGTCATCGATGATCTCCCAACAAAATCTCTGGACACTGGAGGAGTAGATTTTTGTACAGGGGATGCCCTGCTGATGCAATACAACAATGTGCCCCAAAACAAACATGACATCTGCTGCTTCAATGCAATAAGCTCAAAAACAATTTAACTGACTGGCATTGTTGCAAACAACCTAACTGAAACAGCACTTGACGGCATACATAACTATGACTATGACTATTTCCAAGCAATCTCTTGACAACTCAAAACAAATAGAAGAAAGTACACCAAAAGATACAAAAGGGTACCATAATACACACACACTGGCACTAGAAAAAAACATGCAACATACAGAATACGCTGAACTAAACCTAAGCCAGCAGGCCCTAGTGCATCTCAAAAGTGCAACACAAAAACATCTTCTATGCATTAAATTCTGGTAATGGCACTTCCATGATGCTCCATAAAGTGGCAGTGATTATGCTGTGAAACTGTAGTTAATACCATAGTTGTTCCAATATGACAAGGCACTAGCATTCACATTTTCATTAAAGAAAAATACAATTATAATTCTCACTTTTCCAAACAAGACAGCATACCATAACATACTCACTGATCCAATAAAGTAACAATTTCACAGACCCAATCAACAATGAAACAGAACACGTAATAATTGCATACCTTCAGTAGAGGACGGCAGCAGCGTCTGAATGATTTGTGACTGTCCGAGGTCGTTTTTGTAGAGGAATGACACGAAACAGTAAAGTACGGAACAACGCAAGATGAACGGCTGTTTATCATTGACCATCGACATCAGTAGCACTACAATAGCTGGCCTGTGTGACAGAAACAAAAGGTTCATGATTGACAGTTATATATGCTATGAATATTATATGGCTTACAGTTTGTCTACTGTCTAATATTCATAATTACGTGAATTTATACACAGCAGCTAAAAGCAAAGTCACCAGGTGCTGCAGCCTCAATCAAACAAATGTGTCTCGAGTAGTCTAGCGTCTGTAATCATTATAATGCCATAAAAATTCAACACACTCACAATCAGGACTTCCCTCTATCTGCAACTCTCTCATGATGTCCCTCTGAGAACAGGCAAATAAAACCAATATTTCTGTCAGTTAATGACGACAAACTTGTTTTATCAGTGTCAGTGAATGCAGTGCATTAGAGGTGTTTATGTCATAAGTTATATTATGAAATTACGTTTCACATACTTACTTACTGATACCTCACTTGCAAACAATACTCGTAAAATTTAAGATCATACTTACCACAAAACTATTGGGTCTGCTTGTCCATATTGTAACACTATGTCAGATAAACTGTACATTTCTTGCATAGTAGTTACAAATACACTGCAACTGCACGCATGAAATATCAATTAAGTTTAACGCATTGCCGATGTTACAACAGTGCAGAAATTTCGGTTTTTTGTTTCGTTTAATTTGTTAATGTCTAAATGAATTTTTAAATCTAAACGTTTAAGTGTTGTTTAAACTTTCAAACCACGGCAGGATTCTAGTGAGGCACAGAAAACAAAATCAAAATCATGCCATACCTGGGAGGAGTTGACGGAGCCATCACCGATGCAAAGTATTCTTGATTGTACTGATTGCCGCGAATCACCTCAGCTACAGTATTGATTGTCTCAGTGAGAACATCGGCCGGCACGCCACTCGCCATCAGTATGTCACATAAGTTGGCTAACAGTCCTGCAATCATGTATTACAACACATCAGAACAGCTTTCACTAACAATCTACGACCTATATTTTTCAAACAAAGACGTGCCAACTCACACATAAACAGAGCAGATGCACTATGATCTACCAGTCAGATATCACAATGCATTCACTGCTTTGCTGATGTTGACAGGGCGACAGGAAGGGCATCTGGTCCAAAAAAACTTCTGCTTCAAAGCTCCTCGATAGTATATTACTGTCACGGCAGTTAATGGAAGTAGATTACGTGGTACAGTTGGAAATATCCCATTGAAATGCTCGGAATAAGGGTGCAACCAGCTAAACCAGGTTTACCTGGAAAACGACCCAAAAACGGTACACGTGAGTCACATATCATATGAGACAGATTTCCATATAAACCAAGGATCATTGCATGGGAGCTCACTCGCTTTGCAGCATCTTGAGTTGGTGAGCGTAAATCTAATTAAGCAAGCACACAACCATACAACCTACTTTGGCTCTGATAATAATCGCCACCTTTAACAGTATAACAAAGCCCCGTTACACAGAACTCAATGTTTTCTTCCACGAAAATGCTGGTAAACCGACATAGTAAATGTGACTGAATGAACTATAGTTCTGTGTCTGCAGTTTCTACGTTTGATACTGAGTCATTTAAATTTTCACAAAACAAAATAAATTGAGTGATGCTTTCCTGGATTACATTACACTTTACTAGTAAAACATCCCATTCAACCTCACGAACAGTAAGTAGCTTCGGCTTCTTACACTAGAAAGTAAAAAATCTGATTTCAAAAAGTCAATACTAGTCTTAAATTTCACACTGAAGAAAACTGCAATTTAAAAATATAACAACATTAGACAAAAAATCTAATTTATTCCATATATGACAATGACATACAATATAAGAGTGAATTATGAAATAGAAAAAAGTTGCATTATGATTATCATTAATCTGGTTTACTGATTAATTCATTAGTCATTTCATACAGGTGGTTGGGTGACAGGAAGTGTATCTAAAAGTTCACTTTTGTGGAATCCGGTCTAATCATGAGTTACAAACAAGCCTCTGATTAAACTTATATGACTTGAACTATGGCGCTATACAAATTATATTACTTACTTATTACTTATTATAAGCAGCAACTGCTGCACAACTTACCACACTGGTTCATTAACTTCTGACACGATGATGTCTGCTGAGGTGGGTTATTCGGCGACACCAGGGTCCGAATCAGCTATGCAGACCAGACAAAATCACAACTTAATAACTCAACAATGATGCTTGTTCAACTGTGAAACAGTTATTTTCACACATCACTTTTTCTTACTTCTCATCTGCCAGTCTGGAAAGCTGTTCAACCTATTCTTACTGACACACTAGAAGAGGCCTTTTATAACTGCACACTCCATCATAAATTAGACCATAAGTCCATCTAGAAAACTGGAGAAATTTTACCCTTCACAGTGCTTCTATGAAGTTTATCAAGTGATAGAAATGACATCTGGGGGCTAATTTAAAGAGATTCTTAAGGCAGCAACATAAGATTTCCTAAGCTTATCTTGGGCATTTCTACAGTTAATTTACGATAGCCATCTCAAACAACACTGCCTAAGTTCACCAAGTTGACAGCTAATCACTAACAGATTATTGTCATTTCCTGTAGTAAATTCTAGTCTCTTTCACTGCTAATGTTGCTACTGTTTCGATCAATACATCTAGTGTCAGTACTGCTCTTACACTGATAACGACTGCAGTAAAATAACACAGTGATGTAAATATGCTGAATTTCCACAAAGAATCTGCTTCATCGATCTTCTACCAACCTCCAGAATCAAGTGAACGTTTGTTACTTTCTGAGCCGACCACATCTCGCCGCTCGGCTGATCTCCACTCTGCTCAATATCTAGGAATGACGGCAACCGCTGGATGAAACTGCCTTCCTTCAGGAAGTTTTGATTGGACACATTATGCTTCAACAAGTTCAGCAACAGCTGAAGACAGTCTTCAACAATCATTCCTACAACCAAAAATAACTACCTGGCATTAGTTATCAACTGTTCACTGGGACACTTTTCTAGTTATTCTACGACTGGCTAGGCCCAACAGGGAATTGCTGCAGCAGGGTTTTTATAATTGATAGCAGCCCTACCTGACATCCAACTAAAAATATGGATGCCGAAAGAACAGATTTGCAGCAATGATATTTTGAAACACTGCAGTAACTCTGAAAAAAATGTGACCCGAATGAATGTTTCCAATAACAAGTCAAAAATGTAGCAACAATGCTATGAGCACAACAGTCCAAACTTTATCACGTTTCATATGAAAGCTTCCATTTATGTTGTGAACTCTGTACATGTGACGTGCAACTTTTTTATAAAGCACAGGAGCAGCTACAAAGAGATGCCGACTAATGTAACTTCTAACTCCACCAATGAATCAACACTGCAGTATTCCAACAAAGATTACTATAACAAAGACAACAGCAACAATAACAATAATATCATTACTTGTTATTGGATGTAATTGTCTAATGCTGCGTAACAAAGAAAAAACAGCAATGTTTTGTACCAGCAAATGAAAAAATAATTTTAAAAATAAATGACTTTAGTGCTGTTAGTGAATAATTTACCCTTGTATCAACTCTCCGGGTTGTCAGAGAAATAAGTCATGCAACGAATCTGTCCGAAATACTAATTTCAATTTTCTTAACCAGTCAATTATTCTGTCTCCAAATGAGGTAAATCTGCAAAACCGGACCTTTGTGAACTGCTGGAGAAAGACCATTTACAGGCTCGATGCCTTTCCTGTCACTGCATCACAGGACTAAAGACTTAGTATTGATACTATCACATCCATAATTGTTCATTTTGGCAATTAACACTATCTATCTCTTTCTGACCTCCGTCACAGTTGCCTTCATCACGGATGATATCAAACAAACGCTCGAATGCGTTCTCAAAAGCGACAATCTTCTGTATATTAGTATTGTTGCGTGTCAGCTGTATTAGCAGCAGAAGACCCTACAATGTAACATATTTACATAGAAAACTTTTGGAAACACAAATTAATACAAAACGATTATCCACAAACCACTGTACAAATAAGTCAGTTAGGAACAATAAGCCAGCTGTCTAAAAATTTAGCAATTTAGCGATCAACTAATAACTGGTAGTGGTGGTTTAGCATAGTGGTAACGTCGTTTGGCACATCAATGAAGTTACTCTATGCCAGGTCTGGTTAGTACTTGGATGGCTAGTTAAACCATCTCGGTCGGTATGTAACAGTCACCGAGGTCAACTCAGCCTTCTGCCCTCCATGGGACCGTAAAATGAGTATCAGGTTTCGGGCTGAGTAATGATAATAAATGGCAATGGTGGATACCGTTTACTGGCTGCGTGTATAGGCGAGCCTGCAGCTCAAGTTGGTTGGCTTAGTCCAAAGGTCGGCGGCCACCTGGCACCATTTCTGTATTCATCGTATGAACCGAGTGAACTCTCGCAATGGCTCTGCCATAATGACAGCACCATAAATATTGTCGTGGTTATTATTATTATGATTATTATTATTATTATTCACTGCCCGACGGGTACTAAACCCATGTAATGTGGATCCCAACTCAGATGCTGAAAACTATTCCATAGCAGCATTACAACATTCAGTCATTATTCACACAGTGCAGCCTCACATCAACTGAAAACGTATATTCCACCACCGTGGAGAACTTTTGAAACATTTCAATCGACCATTAATGTGTTGAATAAAACACAGACAGAACAGCAAAGAATACACAGCTTTAACAAGAGCAAAACTGACATCGTTGCGGATAATTTCACGGCTGTCGACAAGCAGATCCATCAGTTTTGAGACGCCCATTGGACTGGCAAGAATAATCTCCTGAATCTCACGGGTCTTGTTTGCCAACAGAAGTGTCAGTAGACGAACGGTCGGCCACAGAATGTGAAAATCATATTCCTATCAATCGTTATAACATCGGCAGCAAACACACAAATGGCAATCACAGTGTGACTAAAAATATCAGCATTTTTACAAAAAAGTAATGTGCTTTAATTCTGTTGGTAGGGTGATAACAAATGCATTCGGCCTTTCAAAAATCCCTCTCCAACAATTTTCAGTAAGTCCATATGCCCAACTACTGCACGTTCAACGTATACTCTCTATCATTTTTTTGCCACTTTGATGCCACAGACATATCACAGCATTATCAAGTCAGTCTCAGAACTCACTTGTTCAACAAATCCTTTCCAGTTGTAACATTGGGCGCTATATAAAAGTATATATTAGTACTACTTATTCATTGGCATGATATTCTCTCTAAGACATGCCTCTAGTCATTTAGTTATCAGCAGCAAGTAGCCAGCCTTGGTGTAGCACTGCTCTGTCCTCACTCCTCACTTGTCTGCCCTATGCCACAAGTCTGCAGGAGCAGAGCCAGAATCTTGGCAGATTTGCTCCAGCAAGCTGTTGTGTGGGCATCCAGATCTGTGTTTTCCGTGTGGACTGCAATGGCTGTCCCAGTGATGCATCAATGTGGCAGCACAGGACTTGATTTGCTGGAAGAGCACCAGACACACAAGCGACATGGGACAAACAGAGCCATTAAGTTAGCTGTGTCGAAAAAACGAGTTCAAAGCTGAAACAATTAAAAAACTCAGAAGGATGGCAAACCTGGAGGAGTGATAAGAGAAGACTAACATTCTCCGTCTGTTTGACAAACATCTCGGTAAACTGCTCCCCAAGATCTTCAGGATACGGCTCCACTGTATTGTCTTGTTCTTCATACAGCAAGCAGCACAAATATTACACTAACATGAAGCATGGCAACTTCTGCTAGACTGCTTTTGTGTAAAACTTAAACCAAATATTTACAGTGGATGGCTATTAACTGCCCTACATCATTCACTTGGCCTATGGAATCAGCATTACAGTTATATTACTAATTGCACGTTACAAGATTAAAATGGCTGCAATGGGCTGGAAACTAACTCAAGTCTTCGCAGCAGAATCACCGAGTTGTGCGATGTTGATTCACATGTAAGTGAAAGACTACAAGCAGGGTTGCATGTTCAAGTTACTCAACTGCAGCTACACAATGTTGCTCCACCCCAGATAACAGATGACCAATACCGGTAAGTGAGCAATTAGCTATGACAGACCGTGTTATATAATACAAACATGTAGCAGTAGCACCAGACACACAAGTAAATTACTGCTGACTGCTAGTAACAGTAGCAGCAGCTGGTCACTGATAAATTCCTTGCTGAAGATTCTTTTGTCATACTATATTGCAGACATAAAAAAAATTATCTATCTAGAAACATTTCAGTGAGCAGTTTCTTAATGGCACATCAATAGAACGTAGGCTATGCAGTGCCATATTATTAAAATTGCACGCTGGAAACATTTATGCATCAATTTTAAATGCAGTGGAAGCTTTAAAGTGATAAAAAAAAGTAAATAGGTCACAGGTTAAAACACTGCAATGTGGGAATCGAGTAGAAAATATTCTAAATGGAATGGTTACACTTTCAACCAGGTTATCCGTTTTATAGACAAGATAAACTTTTGACAAATCAAAGTGTCATGTTAGGTAGTTAGTTTCAATTTAGAATTCAAATACAATAAGAGATCAAACCATCTTCAGGCAGTTCATTGGACATAACATTGCAGAGCGTTTCCAAGGCATAGCCAACGATTTCTGCATCACTTCTGTAATAAATTATACACAATAGCATCTAAATTAATAGCCCAGAGCACACTTTCCCAGAAATGCAAAATACTCGCTACAACTAAACCAAGAAAAAAGCATTTTCAACCTACAATTCAGTTATACTGTATTGCATGAAAAAAGTAAACAAAAACTACATACCCATCAGTTCGCAAAACGTTCACAAGAATATCTATTGCTTGTGAGCCGACTTCAATGCGGAATTTCTGAAAACAGACATTGCCATTTCAATTAAGCACACACATCAAAGTACCAGATACAAGAACCATTTTCCACAGCCAAAACAGTAAACACTATAACTCCATAGTCCATAATTTCTGAGACATCCATACAGGACAAATCCAAATTTTGACCCACATACAACACAACTGCCACAGAGTTCTAAACATTTCTTACCATTCAGAACCTGCATATTAGACAGCAAAACAGCTGCACAACTTCGGCCACTATTCTGCAATTTTTACACCTTATTTTTGCAAAACAATAAACAATTACAATCGCTCACCCATATTAATAATGCTGCCTTTGCTGCTCCGGTTCCTTCATGCTGCTAGTGCTGGTCACTGCTACTCTTGCAAATACTACTAGGCTTAATATTACTGTCCCGTTATCCTGTATGTGTGTGCATGTTTTTGTTTGTTTTTTTTCACATTTTCTCCGCATTTTCTCATGTCTATTGTTTATGTTCTGTTTTTGTGTAATGGACTTCATGGTCTGATTTCATAATAATGACCATAATAATAAAGATGAGATGATGACTACAACCAGTACTGTTATTCTTGCCTTTTTATTTAAGTAGACAAACAATTTTCTGTAGTCACCCGCAGTTTGGTCCAAGTTTTTCACCTCATTAAAAGTTTTGAAAATTGGTTAAACACTAAACAGATTTATTTACTGTATGAATGTTTTTTCCAAAAGTGTCAAGGTTTAAATGTCCTACTTTTTTTCTGAGGTCAACACAGGGAACACTGCACGACGTAAAGGTCTGATATATTAACCCTAACCAAAATGACATTTAAAAAACAGCTGAGCATGATATAGATCGTTAGATCTCACACAGAATCGACCATTTTCAACCTTTAGGCGTTCGCTGAAGACATTTTTGCTTGGGTAGTGGGGCCACCGGCGCAGTGTGACCACTGTTAACTGCGCCTTAGAAGAACACTTACTTACTTACTTACTTTCACTTGGTCTGAGTGACTCGGAGTCCGAGTCACTCAGACAAAGTGAAAAAATGTGTCCGAGTCTCAGACACATTTTTGTAGAGGTAGGCTTACTCAAAAAGTCAACTTTTGTAACCTGTTTGTTACTGTTGGTTCAGACTGAAATGTAAATGAACTGTATAGCCGTTACCTGTTACCCGACAAGTGAACACACCCCGCCTTAACCAAAGCCATGCAAGCCGGTACTCGATTTACCTGCCCCGGAAGGATGGAAGGCTGAGTTGACCTAGCTGACTTGATAGCGCCCCAGCCGGGAATCGAACCAGCGACCTATCGATCACGAGTCCGATGCTCAACCACTGCAACCACCAAAACAACCGGAAGGAAGGGCTCCAATGATCTCACGCAGTATGGTGAACCAATAATTCAGGGTAATATATCTTACTACCTTTGAAAGTGATTTTAGAGCACGGACAGCATCACGGCGATCTTCTAGCAAAGTTGATGACTGAACCCGATCACACAGTCGTTCCACCTGCGTATACAACATATCTCAAAGTGTACCGAACATGTGAATACCATATCATAAAATCACCTTAAAACTACATAATGGTTTGGTCACCGTTAGGAAAAATTCCGTTTCGGATCGTCACCCAATTTGGCCAAAACTCCCTAAAACCAGCATAATATGCTTTGCATGTCTGTGAAGTAATTTCAGGAGGAAAGCTACAGATGTCCGAGTAGCAGGACCTGGTGCAAAACATGGGGTTTTGGGTGGGGACATTTTTAAAACGCCGAAAACAACGAAATATGACAAAAACGAAGTGGTGTCCCCTGGCGAATGAAGCCAAAAATACCTGTGGCGCCCCCTAGCGAACGAAACAAACTGCAGTCGCCCCCTAGTGAGTGAAAATGCAAACGCATGTTTTGGTTGGAAACAAAGGACGAAAAGTAGGTGAAAACGACGAAAAGTTAATTTATACATTTCTCGATAATTATGTCGTGGATATCCGTCTTTATATTGGAGAAAAAATGATGATCCGAAAAGGAATTCTTGCCCACCGTTACAACAAAATTCCACAATAAACTAGAACTATGAACTAGAAGGGGCTAATTTGGTGCCACAACCGTATCAGTTTCTGTGTATGCCGTGCAGCAATATCAGCCTAACACAACATTACTAAATGACAGGATACCACTCGTCTCAGACTTGCTGACAACTTATGGTTTTATATAAAAGCGTTTCGATTTACTGACTGAACGACTGAATGATAGCGGCAAATGCTTACACCAAAATTACTAACCACTAAGCTTACTTAAACTGGGACGACTGGAGTTTCATGGGCGCCATTGGTTTACATGCAAAATTGTCAGCCAACGTTATTAGTATTA
>Ga0056131_1000224_pt1 | contig 12352 bp, 10 predicted proteins | sample WorMetLIZISLAND1_2_FD_67480 | JGI IMG/M metagenome (GOLD analysis project Ga0056131, IMG submission 67480) | Marine gutless worms symbiont microbial communities from Max Planck institute for Marine Microbiology, Germany - Olavius clavatus LIZARD... ...
CGGCGCGGTCGTCTGCCAACACGCCGAGGACTCGGCGATGACGGCCGGGGGGCACATGCACGAGGGCGCCGTGTCGGCGAGGCTCGGCATCGGCGGCCTCCCGTCGGAGGCGGAGTCGTCGGTGGTGAGACGCGATCTCGGCCTCGTGGCCGATACCGGCGCCGCCTACCACTGCCAGCATGTGTCGGCGGCGGCGACCGTCGAGCTGATCCGCGAGGCGAAGGCCGAAGCCCTTCCGGTCACGGCTGAGGTGACTCCCCACCACCTCGTCTTCGACGACACGGCGCTCGAGGGCCTCGACACCAACCTCAAGATGTACCCGCCGATCCGGGCCGCGGCGGACCGCGACGCTCTCCGGGACGCGCTCGGGGACGGGACCATCGACATCGTCGCCACCGATCACGCCCCGCACACCGCTGACGAGAAGGCGACGACCTTCGAGCTTGCGCCGAGAGGCGTCATCGGGCTGGAGACGGCCGCCTCGGCGGTGAGAGAGGCGGTGGGCGGGGTCCGGCTGTTCGAGGCGATGAGCCTGGCGCCCGCCCAGCTCGCGGGGCTGGAGCGGCAAGGCCGCCCGCTGGCCGCGGGAGGGCCCGCCAATGTCGTCGTGCTGGCGCCGGACGACACATGGGTCCCGCGGGCCTTCGCGTCGCGCTCGTCGAACAGCCCATTCCTTGGTCGGGAGATGCGGGGGCGGGTGCGGGCCACGATCTACGAGGGCAACATCACCTGGCGGCTAGGGGACGGCGCGTGACCGGCGGCAAGCCCGCGTTGTTGGCCACGGCCGACGGCGCGGTGTTCAGGGGCCGCTCGGTCGGGGCCGACGGCGTGACCACCGGCGAGGCCGTGTTCAACACGTCCATGACCGGCTACCAGGAGATACTCACCGACCCGTCCTACGCCGGGCAGATCGTCGTCATGACCGTGTCCCATGTCGGCAACTACGGCGTCACCGAGGCCGACGCCCAGTCTTCGGGCCCGGCGGTCTCGGGTTTCGTGATGCGCTCCCTGTCTCGGCGCGAGTGGAGTCCGCGGTCGGAGGGCGACCTCGGCGACTACCTCAGGGACAAGGGCGTGGTCGCCTTGACCGACATCGACACCCGCAGGCTCACCAGGTGCCTCAGGGATCGGGGCGCCATGCCCGCGGCGATGGGCGCCGGGGTCACCGAAGCCGAGCTTGTCGCCGCGGCGGCGGAGGCGCCGAGCATGAAAGGCAGGGACCTGGTGTCGGCAGTGAGCACGCCCAAGCCCTACCGGTCCGCGGCCATCGGTGAGCGCCGCGGGCTGGTGGCGGTGATCGATCTGGGTGTGAAGCGGGACATCATCACGAGCCTCACCGCCCGCGGGCTCGATGTCGTCGTCATGCCCGCGGGCGCCGGGGCGGACGAGATCGGCGGCCTCTCGCCCGACGGCGTGCTCGTCTCCAACGGGCCCGGCGACCCCGAGCCGTTGCGGGCCGTGACGGACACTGTCCGGGCGTTGTTGGGCGAGCACCCGGTCTTCGGCATCTGCCTCGGGCACCAGGTGCTGGGGTTGGCCGCGGGCGCCCGGACGTACAAACTCCCCTTTGGGCACCACGGCGGGAATCACCCGGTGCGGCGAATGGGCGACGGCGGGGTGGAGATCACGGCCCAGAACCACGGGTTCGCGGTCGATCTGTGGTCGTTGGCCGACGGGGCGGCGCCGGAGCGGGACGGGCCCGTCGGGCCTGCCCTCCTCCCGGAGTCGGTCGACACCGAGCTGGGCGCGGTGCGCCCTACGCACCAGAACCTCAACGACGGCACCTTGGAGGGCATGACCTTCGAGGACGTGCCGGCCTTCTCGATCCAATACCACCCCGAGGCCGCCCCCGGCCCCAACGACGCCGCCCCGGTATTCGATCGCTTCGTCGAGTTGATCGAAAAAAGTCTCTGATGGCCCGCCGCGACGACCTGCAGTCGATCCTCCTCATCGGATCCGGCCCGATCATCATCGGGCAGGCGTGTGAGTTCGACTACTCCGGGACCCAGGCGGCGAAAGTCTTGCGCGCCGAGGGTTACCGGGTGATCCTCGTCAACTCGAACCCGGCGACGATCATGACCGACCCGGAGCTGGCGGACGCCACCTACATCGAGCCGATCACACCGGACGTTGTCGCCGAGGTGATCGTCCGGGAGCGCCCCGACGCGCTTCTCCCCACCCTCGGCGGACAGACGGCGTTGAACGTGGCGTCGGAGCTGGCCAGGTCCGGCTACCTGGAGAGCAAAGGCGTCGAGATGATCGGCGCAGGCCTTGACGCCATCGAAAAGGCGGAGGACCGGGGTCGGTTCAAGGAGACGATGGAGGACATCGGGCTGGAGGTCCCCCGCGCCGGGTACGCCCGGTCGATGGCGGAGGCGACGCGGATCGCCGCCGAGATCGGCTTCCCGGCGATGGTCCGCCCCTCGTTCATCCTGGGGGGAGGGGGGACCGGGATCGCCGACAACGAGCCCGAGTTCCGGGAGGTTGCGAGCAACGGGTTGGCGGCCTCGCCCGTCGGCGAGATCCTGGTCGAGGAGTCGGTCTACGGCTGGAAGGAATACGAGCTAGAGGTGATGCGGGACGGCGCCGGGGCCGCGGTCATCGTCTGCTCCATCGAGAACCTGGACCCGATGGGCGTGCACACCGGCGACTCGATCACCGTCGCCCCGGCCCAGACCCTCTCCGACCGGGAGTACCAGGAGATGCGAGACGACGGCGTGAAGGTGCTCGAGGCGATCGGGGTGGAGACGGGGGGCTCCAACGTCCAGTTCGCCGTGGACCCGAAGACGGGGCGCAGGCTCGTCATCGAGATGAACCCCCGGGTGAGTCGCTCATCGGCGCTGGCATCGAAGGCCACCGGGTTCCCCATCGCCAAGATCGCGGCGCTGCTGGCCGTCGGGCACACGCTCGACGAGATCGCCAACGACATCACCGGCGTGACGCCCGCCTCCTTCGAACCGGCGTTGGACTACGTGGTCGTGAAGGCCCCCCGCTTCGACTTCGCCAAGTTCCCCTCCGCTCCCCGCGAGCTCGGCACCTCGATGCGGAGCGTCGGCGAGGCCATGGCCATCGGCCGCACTTTTTCCGAAGCGCTCCAGAAGGCGTTGCGCAGCCTTGAGAACGGGCGGGCGGGGCTGGGCGCCGACCCCGCCGAGGCGCCGCTCCTGGAGATGGGCGACGATGAGCTGGCGGCCGCCGTGACCGTGGCCTCGCCCGACAGGATCTTCGCCGTCGGCGAGGCGTTGCGAAGGGGTTGGGGCGTCGAGAAGGTGTCGGAGCTTTCGTCCGTCGATCCCTGGTTCGTCGACCGGATGGCCGAGATAGTCGAGACTCGCCTCGACCTTGAGGCCACCCGCGACTCGGCGACTCTCACCGAGGCCAAGCGCCGCGGGTTCTCCGATCGCCAGATCGCTCACCTCTGGGCATGCGACGAGACCGAAGTCAGACGGCGCCGGGTCGAGGAGGGCTTGACGACGGTCTTCAAGACGGTGGACACCTGCGCGGCCGAGTTCGAGGCCCTCACGCCGTACATGTACGGGACCTTCGAGGACGAGACCGAGACGCCGCCCGCCGACAAGCCGCGGGTCGCCGTCCTGGGGTCGGGCCCCAACCGGATCGGCCAGGGCATCGAGTTCGACTATTGCTGCGTCCACGCCGCCCTGGCGTTGGCCGAGGCGGGTTATGAGACCGTGATGGTCAACTGCAACCCCGAGACGGTGTCGACCGACTACGACACGTCGGCCCGCCTCTACTTCGAGCCCCTCACCATCGAGGACGTCCTGGCCGTCATCGACGCCGAGCGGCCCGAAGCCGTCATCGTCCAGCTCGGCGGGCAGACCCCGCTGAACCTGGCCGAGGGGCTGCAGGCTGCGGGCGTGAAGATCGCCGGGACCTCGCCGGAGTCGATCGCCCTCGCCGAGGACAGGGAGCGGTTCGCCGAGATCTGCGACCGCCTGGGGTTGATGCAGCCGCCGGCCGGGACGGCGACCTCCGCCGCGGAGGCGGAGGAGGTGGTCGACCAGATCGGCCTCCCGGTGGTGGTGCGGCCCTCCTTCGTGCTGGGCGGCCGCAAGATGAGGGTGATCTACGGCCTTGAGGAGCTGGCGGAATACATGAGCGACATCTACGGGGAAGGCGACCCCGAGGTGACGTCGAGCCCGATCCTCATCGACCGCTTCCTCGAGTCCGCCGTCGAGGTGGACGTCGACGCCGTTTTCGATGGCGCCGAGTTGCTCGTCGGCGGCGTTATGGAGCATGTGGAGGAGGCCGGCGTGCACTCGGGGGACTCGAGTTGCGTCACTCCGCCGCCAACGGTCTCCGACGAGGCCCAGAAGACGATCTTGCGCGCCGCGGCCGACCTGGCCGACGCCCTCGGCGTGAGGGGGTTGATCAACATCCAATGCGCCGTCAAAGGCGACGACGTGTATGTGCTGGAGGCCAACCCGCGTGCGAGCCGGACGGTCCCGTTCATCTCGAAGGCGACGGGGATCCCCCTGGCCCGGGTCGCCGCGCTCGTGATGATGGGAGAGTCGGTGTCCGGCCTCCGGGCGCGGGGGGTCGTGCCCGCGGCGGGCGAAGCCGGTTTCGTGGCCGTGAAGGAGGCCGTCCTCCCTTGGGAGCGTTTCCCGGAGGAGGACTCGGTCCTCGGCCCCGAGATGAAGGCCACCGGGGAGGTCATGGGCATCGGCTCGGACATGGGGGTCGCCTACGGCAAGGCGTTGCTCGGCGCAGGCCACACCCTCAGCGACGAGGGGCGGGTGTTCTTGTCTTTCGCCGACAGGGACAAGCCAATGGGGTTGGCGGTGGCTCAGGCTTTCACCCTCCTCGGGCTGGAGCTGATCGCCACCAGGGGGACGGCCCGGTTCCTGCGCCACCACGCCGTGGAGGTCGAGGAGGTCAACAAGGTCGGCGAGGGGCCGAGAGACATCGGGGAGCGCCTCGAGGGCGGCGAGGTGCAGCTTGTCGTCAACACGCCCAGAGGCGGGCGCGCCCGGTCCGACGGCCGGTTGATCCGTCAGGCCGCCCGCCGTCACGCCGTCCCCTGCGTCACCACGATCCAGGGAGGGCTCGCTGCGGCGAGGAGCCTGCGAGCGGGCCCGGCCGCCGTTCGCCGACCTAGGAGCATCCAAGAGTGGCAGCGGTCTCGCTGACGACGTCCGTCGGGAGGATGGCCCTCCGCTCGCCGCTCATCGCCGCCTCGGGCACGGTCGGGTCGGTGTGGGAGTGGGCGCAGGTCGCCGACGTGCGTTGGTACGGGGCGGCCGTGGCCAAGTCGACGGCGCCCGAGAAACGCGACGGTCGCCCCGCGCCCCGCATGGCGACGACGACGGTCGGCATGCTCAACGGCATCGGGTTACAGGGCCCCGGCGTCGAAGCCTGGGCCGCCAAGATGGCCCCGCTGATCCCGAAGCTCGGCGTGCCGGTCTGGGGGTCGGCGGTGGGCGCGGACGCGGAGGCTTTCGGCCGAGCGGCGGCGGGTTTGGCGGCGGCGGGAGCGTCGGCCGTGGAGGTCAACCTCTCCTGCCCCAACGAGGACGGGTTGATGTGGTCGATGGACCCGGGCCGATGCGCGTCGGCCGTCGCCGCCGTAGCGGCCGCGGTCGACGTCCCGGTCGGGGCGAAGCTCTCTCCGAACACCGCCGACATCGTCGCCGCGGCGGCCGCCTGCGCCGACGCGGGCGCCGACTTCGTCGTCCTCACCAACACCGCCCTGGGCTTCGGGGCGTCGCTGGAGGATCGGAAGCCCCTTCTCAGCGGGGGGGTCGGCGGCTACAGCGGCCCCGGGCTGAAACCCCTCTCGTTGCGGTGCGTCTATGAGGTGCACAAGGCGATGCCCGACCTTCCGATCGTCGGGTGCGGGGGAGTCGTCACCGGCCGCGACGTCGTCGAGTACCTGATGACCGGCGCCTCGGCGGTTGAGATGGGCACGGTCCATCTGGCCGAGCCCAAGGCGGGCGCCAGGGTCAGGCGCGAGCTTGTCGAGGTTCTGAATCGCCTGGGGGCCGCGGGGGTCGACGAAGTCGTGGGGACGGTGTCGGAGTGGTGACCCCGGTGCTGGTCGCGTTGGACGTCTCGACCTTGGATGAGGCCGAGGCTCTCGCCGGCGCCGTGCAAGCCCACGTCGGCGGGTTCAAGGTCGGGCTCGAGCTGATGATGGCGGAGGGCCCGCGCGCTATCCGGGACATCGCCCGCCTGGGGCTGCCGGTGCTCGCCGACGTGAAGCTCCACGACATTCCCAACACGGTGCGGCAAGCCGCCTCACGAGTGCGGGCGGCCGGGGCCCGCTGGGTGACGGCGCACGCCGCGGGCGGCGCCGACATGCTCGACGCCGCCGTCGCCGGCATGGGACGGGGCGTGCTCGCGGTGACCGTGCTCACCTCGCTGGACGACGTCGACCTGGCCGCCGCCGGAGTCGCCCGCCCGGCCGCCGCCCAGGTCGGGCTATTGGCGCGTCTCGCCGAGGACCGGGGCGCCTCCGGAGTCGTCTGCTCCCCGGGCGAGGCGGCTTCCGTCAAGGAGATCTCGTCGAGCCTCCTCGTGGCGACGCCGGGGGTCCGGCCTCACGGGGCGAGCCTCGGCGACCAGAAGCGCGCGGCGGCGCCCGTCGAGGCGCTGCGGTCGGGCGCCGACCTTCTGGTGATAGGCCGGGCGATCACAGCCGCGCCCGACCCTGCGGCGGCCGCCGCGGCGATAGCCGCCGACATCGCCGACGGACGAGATTCGCCGCCCGGGCCGTGACCCGCGGCTATCGTCGATCCTCCAGGCCCGGGACGTGCGGGCCGCGAAGCGCAGGAGTTGAACGTATGGCACAACCCCCCAAGCTGACCGACGAGCAACGCGAGCGGGCCCTCGCCAAGGCGGCGGAGGCTCGGAGAGTCAGAGCCGAGGTCAAGGGGCTTCTCAAGACGGGCTCTATGACGTTGGCCGAGCTGTTCGCCAAGGCCGCCGACGACGAGCTGGTCGCCGGGCTCAAAGTCGAGAGCCTGATCGCCTCGATGCCCGGCGCCGGGAAGATCAAGGCGAAGCGTCTCATGGAGAGGCTCGCCATCTCCGAGAACAGGCGGGTGCGCGGTCTCGGGCACAGGCAGAAGGAAGAGCTCCTCGCAGAGTTCTCGTAGCGGGCCGCCGGCCCACGGCTCGTTGGTGGTCGTCTCGGGCCCTTCCGGCTCGGGGAAGACGTCGATCATCCGCCGCCTGCTTGAGAGTATCGATCTCGTGTTCTCGGTCTCGGCGACCACCCGCCCCCCGAGGCCCGGCGAGCGCCACGGCGCCGACTACCTCTTCATGTCCGAGGAGGGGTTCGGTGAGCTTGTCGACGGCGGCGACCTGTTGGAGTGGGCCGTCTACAACGGCTACTCCTACGGGACCCCGGCGGCGCCGGTCGACGCGGCGGTGGGGGAGGGGCGGACCGTCCTGTTGGACATCGAGTTGATCGGCGCCAGGCAGGTGAGGGAGAGAAGGCCGGAGGCCAAGATGATCTTCATAGCCCCGCCGAGCCCCGAGGAGCTGGAGGCTCGTCTCCGCGGCCGCGGCGACACCCCGGAGAAGCAGATCAGGGGCCGGCTGGCGATCGCGTCGGCTCAGTTGGAGGAGGCGACGGGGCTCTTCGACCACATAGTCGTCAACGAGGACCTCGACGTCGCGGCCGACGAGGTGGCGAATCTGATATGTGGGCCGTGATGAGGTAGCATTGGCGACGATGAAGCTCGAAGAAGTCATCGATCAGATAGGCAACCGGTTCGCCACGGTCGTGATCTCGGCCCGGCGCGCCCGCCAAATCAACAGCTACTTCCATCAGCTCGGCGTCGGGTACGGCGAGTTCGTGCCGCCGCAGGTGCACTCCTTGTCCCGTAAGCCCCTCACGATCGCCATGGAGGAGATCGCCGAGGGCAAGGTTGCCGTAGAGACCGTCGAGGGGTAGTGCTTCGCGGCCGGCGGGCCCTGCTCGCCGTCACCGGCGGGGTCGCCGCCTACAAGTCCGCCGAGCTGGCGCGTCGCCTCGTCGAGGCCGGCGCCGAAGTCGAGGTCGTCATGACCGAGTCGTCGCTGGAGTTCATCGGCCCCCAGACTCTCGCCGCGGTGACCGGCAGGCGGCCGCGCGTCTCGTTGTTCGGCGACGACTCGGTCTCGCCTCACACCGAGCTGGCCCGCTGGTGCGACATCGCCGTCGTCGCCCCCGCCACCGCGTCGACGATGGGCAAGGTGGCCAACGGCATCCCCTCCGACCTTGTGTCCGCCGTTCTGACGGCGACGAGGGCGCCGACTCTCCTCGCCCCGGCGATGCACACCGAGATGTGGGAGCACCAGGCGACGCAACGCAACGTCGAGAGGCTCCGCGAGCTCGGCTGCCGATTCGTCGGCCCCCACTCGGGCCGCCTGGCTGACGGCGACGTGGGCGTGGGGCGGATGGCCGAGCCCGCCGAGATCGCCGAAGCCGTCGCGGCGATCTTGAGCCCGGGCCCGTCCGCGGCGCGGGTCCTGATCACGGCGGGCGGGACGAGAGAGCCTCTCGACCCGGTGCGGTTCATCGGCAACCGGTCGTCGGGAAAGATGGGCCACGCCGTTGCCTCGGAGGCGGCGAGGCGGGGGTGCGCCGTGACTCTCGTCACGACGTCGGATCTCCCAGCCCCGAGCTCGGCCCGGGTGGTGAGGGTCGAGACGGCGGACGAGATGTGCGCCGCGGTGTCGGCCGAGGAAGCCGACATCGCGGTGATGACGGCGGCGGTGGCCGACTTCAAGCCGTCCCGGTCGAGCGAGGAGAAGATCTCCAGGGCCGACGGCCCGAAGTCGATCCCCCTGTCGGCGACGCCCGATGTCCTCGCCTCGGTGGCCGCCCGCGAGAACCGCCCCTTTGTCGTGGGGTTCGCGGCCGAGACCGGGGGAGTGGGCCGCGCCGTGCGCAAGGCCGTCGAGAAGGGTGTCGATCTGCTCGTCTACAACGACGTGACGGCGCCGGGCTGCGGGTTCGGCGCGGACACCAACCAGGTCGCGGTCATCGACCCGTCGGGGGCCGTCGAGGAATGGCCGATGATGAGCAAGCGGGAGGTGGCCGCTCGCCTGATCGACCGCGCTCTCGCCGAGCGCGAGGCTCGCGGTTAGCCTGCGGCCCCCATGAGATCAACATTCTTCACATCCGAGTCGGTGACGGAGGGCCATCCCGACAAGGTCGCCGACGCCGTCTCCGACTCCGTCCTCGACGCTGCGTTGAGGCTCAACCCCTGGTCGAGGGTCGCCTGCGAGACCTTTGTCACCACCCGCTTGGCGGTCATCGGCGGGGAGATCTCCGCCGGGGGCGAACTCGACCTCGAGGCAATCGTGAGGGGAGTGGTCGCAGAGATCGGCTACGACGGCTTCGACGAGGGTTTCGACGCCGCCACCCTTGAGCTTCAGGATCGTCTCCAGCCCCAGAGCCCGGACATCGCCGAGGGCGTCGACCGCGACCTGGGCGCCGGGGATCAGGGTCTCATGTTCGGCTACGCGGTCAACGAGACCGACGCCCTCATGCCGCTGGCGGTCCACACGGCGCACCGGATGGCGGAGCGTCTCGCCGAGGTTCGGAGGAGCGGCGACGTCGCATACCTGCGGCCGGACGGCAAGACGCAGGTCACGGTCCGATACGAGGGCGGGCGCCCCGCGGCGGTGGAGAAGGTTCTCGTCTCGGCGCATCACGCTGACGGCGTCGACCAGAGCGACATGGCCGAGGAGATCTTCGAGAAGGTGGTTCTCCCCGTCGTTCCCGAAGATCTGCGGTCGCCGGGCCTCGAGTTCATCCTCAACCCCTCCGGGCGGTTCGTCGTCGGCGGCCCCGTCGCCGACACCGGGCTCACGGGCAGGAAGATCATCGTCGACACCTACGGCGGGTACGCGCGGCACGGGGGAGGCGCCTTCTCCGGCAAGGACGCCACGAAGGTGGACCGGTCGGCGGCGTACGCCGCCCGGTGGGCTGCGAAGAACCTTGTCGCTGCGGGCGTCGCTGACCGGGTTGAGATCCAGGTGGCTTACGCGATCGGGCTGGTTGAGCCGTTCTCGATTTACGTCGAGACGTTCGGGACCGAGCGCATCGACCCCGCCAAGATCGAGCGGATCGTGTCGGAGGTGTTCGACTTCCGCCCGGCCTCGATCATCTCCGCCTTGGATCTGACGGCCCCCGTGTTCGCCGAGACCTCGGCCTACGGCCACTTCGGGCGCCCCGGTTTCGCCTGGGAGCGGCTGGACAAGGTCGACGAGATCGGGACGGCGGCCGGCCTCTGAGCGGCGGCGGCGCCGCCCGGGTCGTCCCCCAAGTCCCCTCTTTCAGCGTCGACGACGGCTTCTGGTACGCGGTCCCCGAGAGCCTGTCGCCCGACGTGGGCGTGGGCGCCGTCGTCAGGGTCCCCCTCGGCGGGCGCAGGTCGCGGGGTTGGGTCGTCGAGACGGGGGAGAGGCCCGACCGGGATCTGAAGGAGATCCTGGGTGTGTCGAGCCGGATCCCCGTGTTCGACGAGAGCCTGCTGAAGGGCTTGGCCTGGGCTTCGCACCGTTACGTCGCCCCCCTCTCCGTGGTGTTGGCCATGGCGTCGCCGCCCAATCTCCCCAGGAGGGCGCCGCGCTCGCCGAAGCGGCGGCGGCAGGGAAGCGCCGCCCGACCCAGGCTCTTGTCGGGAGATGGCAAGACCTGGGTTGGGTCGCCGCCCTGTCCCCGGTGATCGGCGCAGGCCGCTCAGCGTTGATTGTGGCGGCGACCGCGGCCGAAGCTGTCAGGTTGGCCGACGCGGCCCGGGAGAAGCACGGTGAGGCCGTCGTGGCGGTCCGCGGCTCCGGCGGCGCCGAGCTGACCGCCGCGTGGGAGAAGGCCCAGAGCGGGGGAAGGATCGTCGTCGGGACGCCGCGAGCCGCCGCGTGGAAAGTTGATCGGCTCGCCTTGGCGTTGTGCCTGGAGGAGGGGCGCCGGGCGATGAAAGGCCGGTCGCCCGCCATCCATGTTCGGGACCTCCTACGCGCCCGCTCCAGGCTCGAGGGCTTCACGAGCGTCTTCTACGGCCCAACGCCCAGCCTCGAGATCCTGTCGGCGGGCGCCGAGGCGGTGAGGGTCGGTGCCCGGGCCTGGCCCCTCGTCGAGATCGTGGACCGGTCGGGGGAGGCGCCGGGGTCGGGGTTTCTCGCCCCGAGCGTGGCTGCGGCCCTGCGCGCGACGACGGCCCGGGGCGAGAGGTCCTTCGTGCTCACCGGGGTCAAGATGATCGACGCGATGTCCGCCGAGGTCCGGGCGCGGCTGGGGGCGGCGGCGACGGGGAGCGACGGTCCCGTCATCGTGGGGGCCGAGCGGGACATAGCCGACGCCGGGTCGATGGCGCTGACCGTGGCGTCAAACGCCGACGGGATGTTGATGAGCGTCTCCTATCGCGCCGCGGAGGAGACGCTGCGCGTCCTGGCCAGGCTGGCGAACCTCTTGGGCGAAGGCCGGGGGCGCCGGATAATGGTGCAGACGTCGGACCCCGGCGCCGACCTGGCGGAGACCCTGAGGAGAGGCGACCCGATGCCCTACCTGGAGCGCGAGCTGGTCGAGCGGGCGCGTGTGGGGGCGCCGCCGTCGACGGAGATGTTGGTCGTCGAGATCAGGGGTAGGCGCCCTCCCGGGGTGAACGAAGCCCTCGAAGCCCTTCCTGGCGCCGACGTCATGGGGCCTCTCGAGATCGACCGGGGCCTGCGCTGGCTGTTGCAGGGAGACCTCGGCCCGGCGCGTGTCGCGCTCCGCGAGCTGGTGGGCCGTTGGCGCGGCGCCGAGACCGCGGTCCGCGTCGACGCCGACCCGATCGACCTCTGAGCCGCGTCCTCAGGGCGCCGTCACGGCCCGGCCGATGAGCGCGATCGCCCCCACGAGGGACAACACCAGGATGAGCCTTCGCAGGAGTCGTTGCGACACGCGGCTCTGCAGAGGGACGCTCACCAGGTAGCCGGCGCCCATCGCCGGGAGGAGCAGCGCCGCGACCCGGACGTCGTCGAGTGTGATGGTCCCCGCCACGACCCTCGCCGAGATGGTTATGACCACCCCGATCGCGAAGATGGCGCCGAGGTTCGAGCGGACGGCGGGCCCTTCGTCCCTGGTGTAGAGAAGGGCCAGCGCCGGGGCGCCTATCGAGGCCACCATCCCGGACACGCCCGACAGGAACCCCGCCCCCACCTCGGCGGCGCGGGTCCGCCGCAAGTGATAACCCGAGGCCATGATGGCGACCGCGGCGAGGACCGCCGCGGCGATGATGAGCTCCAACATCGGCCGGGTGGCGATCGTGAGGAGGGCCACCCCGGCGACCGCCCCCGGTATCCGCCCCCCGATGATCCAGCCGATCCCGGAGAAGTCGAGGTGGCGCCGCTC
>Ga0056131_1000225_pt1 | contig 12347 bp, 10 predicted proteins | sample WorMetLIZISLAND1_2_FD_67480 | JGI IMG/M metagenome (GOLD analysis project Ga0056131, IMG submission 67480) | Marine gutless worms symbiont microbial communities from Max Planck institute for Marine Microbiology, Germany - Olavius clavatus LIZARD... ...
CCATTAGGTTCCGCGGAACCCTGGTTGAAGAAACACTGCCCTAGACGACCTCTTTTACAGGCTCGTGTGCTGCACTTGCTACGGGGCTCTGCCCCCCCCCCCCATATTTTCCGGGCTAGAACTGCCACTGCATACTAACAGACAAAGAAACATGCTACAAGACACTGCAGTCTACTGGAACCCAATGACGACGATAAAAACAACAGCAATTGGACGAGCAGCGGTAAAATTATCAATCTCTTAATACTTTTTCTGACGCACTCGAGCCATCGCCAGTGACTGAAGAGTGACATGGTGATGGGGTGCATAAGAACACTGCAGTATTCTTGTGGCAGCTCGTGAGTGGGTGAAAGAAACATATGACCAATGGTGACATCAAGTCCCAAAAAACTGGACGCAAAAAGATCACGGTCATGATTATAATCACCAAACAGTAAGTAGATCAACTATATCGGATGAATACTGATTCCTGACTGAGTGAGTAGAGTTTTACGTCCCACTCGACACACAACAGGTCATTTCAGAGACGAGTCTTTCCAGGCAATCACTTGCACTGGTATTGACAACACAAAACAAACGGGAAAACTACTCCAAAAACACAAAATAAACACAAAATAAACAAACTGGCCGTAAGTAAAACACACAAAAACACACAGAAAACCCTTAACTAAACCTAAATCACATACCCAACCCCACGGCACCTAAAGCCCCTCGATCATCACCCCTTTGGCACTCAAACTGGACACGCCCCTCAACACATCCCAATCTATGCTTATGTATATATAATTTATGAATCAAACATTTGTAATTTCCCATTATATAAGGACCATACTGGTCAGTATAGGATGATGGTAACGTCTGAATGAATGAATGTAAGACTTACACCTACATTTATATAGCGCCGCCAATTAGATAGAGTCCTCAGAGGGGCTAGTTTGTACACAAAACAACTGCAGATAAAGTAATACAGTACAATATCGGTTTATTAAAATCGTGATCATAACACTACAAAGGTAACAATACAATGGAGAGAGACAAGTAGTTGGGACATGAAAAAACCCCGAGAAAATAAAAGTATGGGTGGAGACAAATTCTGTGCGAAAAGTCGCATCACCACATCAGCTTTCACTCACTGCAGAACGTCACGGATTTTCAAAGATCCAAACGTCCAACATTTGAAAAACCAAACGGCAGCCTAAAGTTGAGACGGTGCCATGCAGATGATACTGCACTGTTTTTTCTTGTATAAAAACGGCGTTTGTTCCGCCAACTGTTAGCCAATCTCAGCATTGGCAAAGAGAAGCATGCATCTGCAGATATGTATGGCGAGCGTTGAAAAACGCCGGGACAGCCGCATCTAACGATAGCAACATTGCTCACATCACATGCACAGTCAAACACTAAAACACCATTACGGTCGCCGCACACTTACAAAATAATTTAAGAAATCGCTCGTTTGTAAAACGGTGCAAAATAACGCGTCAACTATGCTCCAGCTGTCACACACTGGCAGTGCTTGTCAGGCGCCTGGGGCTAAGTCCCAAACTTTATCTCAAAACCATATGAAAGGTGGATGAATAGGGGAATAATGGAGGGACCGTTTTGAATATAAGATCACCATGCTGATGAACAAAGTTGGACTGGACTGTTTCGCCGTACTTCGGGCTGCGTGTTCTGGTTGCCGTCTGCCAAGCCGAGCCGGTTGAAGAGAGTTCAAGACTTTTGGAGCACATGGTAAGAAATAATCAGCATCAATTACAGTTGCAGTTACAGAATTTATGTTTCATAATAAAAATTATGACGGCTGCGCTGACACATAGTAGCTACGTAGAAACATTTCAGTTTTCAGCCGGCCAGAGAACTGTCCGATGTCCGAGTGTCAGTGATTACAGTATTAATTAATTCTGATTGAGTGCCTAGATGACTGAGGGGAATGGACAAGGAGGATACTGACCTAGTGGAGGCAAGAGAAGAAACAGGAAAGGGAAGAGAAGAAAAGGAAATGTTTAGAATTTTAAATCCCCCAATTTTTCTACCCAGCATTGCGCACTGCCTAAGCTGACAAGCTCAGCCAGTGTACGGCTGGAGCCTGTATTTGGCCGACGAATGACAGGTCAGGGCAGTATGTGCGGCGTCGTCACTGTCAAATACCGCTAACACGCAGCAACCGTCCACAGTGTCAGCGGCGTGTGCAGACGACGGGACGTGCCAACTGTCACGGACGATGTCAAACCGTCTAACGGAGAAACACGCGACGAGATCGGAGAGGTAACTGTCTAGCTGGGAACACGGAAGACCGGCCGGCAAACCACAAACTTGTAGCACGTTACTGCCACAGCCTACAAAACCAGATTTCACATACACACATACAATCATATTAGCAGCCATTTTACAGGTTACATCAGAAGACAGATGTGTGAATGGACCACCCACATTGACAGACAACCTACGGCAAACAGCTCATTCAAAGAACATGTCATTATCAGCTTCACAGTCAACAGTATCCTCTCTTCTTAGCTACCACATCCCGGCACGTTCTCTATGCTCCTCCAACACTTATCTGTTGTCGGTCCCTCGTGTCCACACAACCTTTGCCTCCTGTGGTTTCAGCGTTGCTGCCCCCCTCAGTGTGGAACTCACTCCCTGCTGGCATTCACGCTTGTTCTTCATCACATACTTTCCGTCGTCTTCTTAAAACCTACTGTTTTGATCAGGCCTTCAGTTCCCCCTAGCAGCTCACACCTAGTGCCTCAGATTCAGCTCTGGCTGACAGTGCACATTATGAAGAATTTTACTTACTTACTTACTTACTAACAGCATCACCTTGGACAAGATTTGACAGTCTACTACTTCGACTTTACAACTACTTTCAGTTTCTGTTTCATTGGCCTACTTTTCCCGGAGTTATATCTAGGTTAAGCTCGCTTCCAATCAGATAACATGGCACTGCTGACTGATTCCCCTCTTGTTGTCTACCAAACAGCATCAAAACTCGTTTAAGCAAATATTTAATAACAACGAGATTATCGTGAACTGGCATACATCTTGGAGGCATCCTAGACGACCATGGAGGCTGCGGAGTTTTTGTAGGTTGACTGCCGGCGGCCGGTGAACCAGTGCGATATGTGTGCGTCTGAGACGCCGCCCCACCACTGCTTGAAGGAAGAGATGAACTGTATGGCTGCACCTGGCTTCCACTTACCGGCAATCTGTCCAGATATTGCACATACTTCTTATCACACAGCAAATAAGTAAGTAAGTAATTTAACCCTGAACAGACATCACATCACTACTTTAGGGTCATTCATTCTGTGCTTCTAAGGAAGGAGCGTTCGATTTTTCAAAGTACATTAGTTTTTAAATTGTTATTTTTGTAAAAAAAAATCTGTAGTTGTTTTCTAACTTCAGCACTTGTTAGCGCAGATTTCATCTGGCTTGGTGCCCATGTAACATTTTAGATTTTTTAAAACCTCTTTTTTTACTGTGATATGCCATACTGTGCTACTTTTATGTTACTAAAGAAATTGACTGCTTGATTGACTGATTGAGACAATATGCACAATCTGTTATGCCAGACCTTCAGCTTGTAATGCTATTCCTTTCCTGATCGTCTGAAAAGCAACACACTTTCTCTGATTACTTTTAGACGCCAGCTGAAACATTTCTACTTCTCACATTGCTAGGACACCGAGCGTGTTTGAGGTTATTTAACAGCTAATGCACTTTAAATTACTTACTTATTTGCTTAGTATGTGCATTTAAAACTGACTAGCACCCGGCAAGGAACCAAACAGAAAACTAATGAATGAAAGAATAAAAAAGCTGTATAAACATGAAACAAAGTGTAAACAATCAAGTAATCTACAGAGGCAGTCAAAAGTATCAGCATGTGGACTTTTTTGTCAACGTAGTTAGCAATACTGGGGAAAACGAAACTTGGAAGGTCAAAGTCAACTGTTGGCAGTTAACCACAAAATCACGTAAATCGCTAGAATTCGTCTATAAACTAATCATATGTAGCATACCATGCAATGCTGGAAGAGTCATTACAATTACCACAATAGACACACAGCCAGAGTGACCCAGAATTTACACAGCTTTTCTAAGTCTTAGAAGAAAAAACTCCAACAAAAAAGCACTAATAACTTGCTGTAACGACCTTTGCCTCGGTAAGCCTTGATAATACGTCGGCTGCAGTGGCTGCTGTGTGGGTGAACTTGCCAATCTAGTATCACCTGATAGCAAATACAATTCAATGTCACAGTGGGGTCAATCCAAATTAAATGATGTGTCCTGAGCAAGGCACAAAGCACCGTAATGCCAAGGGGGTCTGGGTACGTGTGCCCTCTCGGAAAATTTTTGAAATTAAATTTTACATGGAAATCTTACATGGTGGCACTTTTTGACGACATTAGCTATTTTTTTTTGGGGGGGGGGAGAACCCTCGCCACAGTATTATTTATTTACTGGGGTGCGTGCCCCCTTTCACCTCTGGGTCAACGCCTCTGAAATGTCAACAGAACAATAAGAAACAATGACGACCGCCGGCAAGTCAGCAACAGTGAGCATCCATGGCTCAAAAAATAAACATTGATCTCAACTCAATGCAAGTTTATTGAAAAACGGTAAAAAGAGATACAGTACATAAATACAAATAAAACAATCAAACTGATACATCACTATTATTATCACTGCAAATTAACAGGCACCAAAATCAACATTAGTATATATAAATCAAATATGTTGCTGCAGTTACCTGATATGATGACAGATACAGGCTGCCTCAATGAGCCGGTGAGCACTGGACGTGATCCGCCGGGATGAAGTGATGTCACCAGTAAAGTTGATTGCGGAGGATAGTACTCGGGCGCGTCTTCATACGGCCTCGAGCTGACGGCAGCCGGAGTCAAACTGGATGAAGGATGTGCAATATGTTGCTGGAGGGGCTGTGGCATCTCACACGACGGCATTGCATACGACATCGATCCGTCGCCGGCAGACGGCTGAATAACCTGGTAGCCGGGATCAACCGTCCCATACATCGTCGCACCAGATTTAGGGTCGACACTAAGACGAACGACCGGTTCGGCTTCGGCAGTGGCAGACTCGGGTTGAAGGTACGCAGCCTGCTGTGACGACGGATAGACCTCGGCAACGGGAGCGGCAGGGAAGAGCTGTATGGTAGCCCCGCTGGGCTGCGGCTGCGGCGCCATCAGCTGATATGTAAGTCCAGATATTGGCAGTTCTTGTCCGTGAGCACCAACTAGTCGATATGGCGCCGGTACCGGCACGGGCGGCTGACACACGTACTGAGCAGATGGGGGTAACAAAGTGAAGTGACCAGGACTAACAAGCGTTGGCCTGACAGATGGCAGTGGAGCAAGTGGCTGTGATAAAGGTCTTGGAGGCATGGCTGAAGGCTGGTGTACATACCCACCTGACGCTGATTCCTGAAAAATAAAAATCTAAGTAAGAAAAATCTTATGCGAAACTTCTACATCCACTACTATCACTTTCAATTTTATTTTATTGTTCAACTGGTGCAGTTTTTACCTTATCACAATCATACTGTTGCATGTAGTAACTTTTGGAGATAGACTTTTCCAGGAAAGATGCCCTTCCTAGTGTCCAACCAACAGCATCAAAGCACTGACATTATACAAAACCATAAAGAAAATGGTAACGGCAGTACGAACTTGTCTAGATCTAAACATCAGAAATGTACACTTGTCTTTCTACAGATAACCGTACACACAAATTATCTGCACTGATATATTAGCAAGCATCTCTCCAGATGCAGTGATTAAATAATTACAATCAATTAGTAACTCTTGATCAATGATGTCTGCGTAAGCTGTTGGGAATCAAATGGTACCACCATGTGCGGAATGTTGATGTGAGACGGAAAACAGAGCAACCACATCTTTTAGCTACTGTTCAAGCACGGCATCTCTCCCTCTTCGGCCACATTGCGCGAATACCAGACAAATCAGATGCCAAGCAGATCTTAACAGCTTCCCCCTTGGAGAACTGGAGGAGACCATCAGGACGCCCCCGTACTACGTGGATGAAGACTACCCAGCAGGACCTGGAATCATTGAACCTCTCACTGAATGAAGCTATCGACGTGGCCCAGAATCGTCCACTCTGGAGAATGATGTCTACATCTGGTGCTACACACTCATAGTGCTGCATGCCAGAAATGAATAAATGAATGAATTAGTAACTAAAGATACAAATCTAGAAAACGTTTTGGGCGCTAATAAAAAAAAGCAACGTGAAGCACCTTGCTGTGTTCAACTGGAGATAGATGAGACACCATGGATGATGGACTCAGTTTATCGGTCGGTGGATACCAGCGGTAGACTGATCCATCTGGGTTCAGATACGGTTTACCGGTCTGTGGATTTATTATCAGACTGCCCGGTGGGATCTTATCAATAGCCGATGCCACCCATATTGCCAGCGGTTCGCCGTGTTCGCCGGTAAATGGCAGAAATGGTGAACCTGACGCATGTGGGCCGCACTCTTCTGCTTAAACAGACACACAAGTAAGTAAGTAAGTAAGTAAGTAAGTAAAATAAACGTGGATTTATATAGCACATTGCATTACGAAACCTGTGGCTTGGTAATGTAGTGATTAGGGTGTTGAACTTGTGATCAACAGGTTGTGAGTTCAACTCCCGGCCGTGCACTGCCGGGATACTACTCGGATTGGTGACTGTCTGTGGGCGGGTAAATCATCTCGGTATGCAACCAGCCACCTAGGTCAACTCACCCTTCCATCCCTCAGTGAATCGAGTACTGGCCTCTGACTGGGGTTAAGGTGTGGTGTGTTCACCTGTGCTGGGTGACAGGTAACACTGTGTGATCCCATATGACAAGTGACACCCCGTAGCTCTGAGATGGAGTGTCGTGTCACTAGGAGCTTTAATCTTCTTAATGCACTAACAAACAACATAATGACTAGCCTACATCACTTGCAGCCAACCCTACATACATGCAGTCACACTTTAATATGAAACTCACCTCTCAAATGCTAACAAGATGCTGTGATAAAATTTTTATTGAAGGCAACCTTTCTCTCCATCCAGACCCAAAAAAACTTTCCAAGACATTAGCATATTCATTTTACTTTAAAACTTTCCTACCTCGATATATCAAAAAGAGCAACTAGAAGCTAGACTAAGTTTCATATGGTCTCTTGGCCTAAAGAGTGCATGAAAAGCCCTAATTATGAAGCTCTCACCTATAAGATAACAATAAATACGAACCGGACTGACCGATGCACACTGCGGCCAGATCACTCCCGACAGATTCCACAAGACTGGCTCTTTGCTGCTGCAGCACTCCAGGGCTGCTCAGGTTTGACGCTGCACCACTGCCGACAGAATCTAAGCAAATCATAACAGCCATCAGAATATATCCGTAAACGCTGTTACAGCTGAATGAATGCCACAGTTACAGCACATTCATTCAAGGAGATTAGGCCTGTAAGATTTCAAATCTCTAAGGAAACTACAGAGATTTCTGGGAATACGAAATGGTTCTCAAACCCACGTAAGCACAGCGACCTTGTATTCTATCTGCTCAGGAACATTCAGCTAATGGAGTAGTTGTAGTTATTATTATGCAATGTATGTTAGCAAAATCCAAAACTAACTGGCTACCTCTGTGAATAACACCTTTTGAAAAAATAAACATAAATGTTAAATTTCAACATCTGCACATTGCAGTAGCGAAGTAACATCAATCTGTCATCACCATGCTACTTGGGACACAGGCAGTGCATATGGCCTGCAAGAAGTGGTTCACTTCTGGGCCTATCTAGTAATAAGTTAATAACTTCAGAAAACAAACTCCGAAGTAGTAGTAGCCATGTGATGCATGTTTAGTATGAAACGGGCTTACTGACAAACAAAAGGGGGAACTTGACCCACCCCAAATAGCCAAAAACGTCCCTAAAATAAGCTCTCTATAAACTTTAAGCGTTGGAATTATCCCATAGACAATCAAAGAGCAAAAGGATATCTTCAAAGGTAATGAAGAAAGATAAAGAGGCTTATAAATTGCTACCATGATGACCAGGGACCATATTTTTCTGTGGCAAATTTTTCACAAAATTCTGCTGTCCAGTTTGCTAAATACCACGGCTCACTGCGGCAAATTCTCCTAATCTGCAGCAACCTACATATAATATAAGGCACATGACAAAAGCACCTAAAAGGACGATTTCCCATGACCTGTGAGTTGTTATAATTTTTGTAAACTATAAACTTCTTGAAACTTGGGTCCCATTTTTTGCCATTTATGACCAAAAAACTGGGTTAAGTCACAGCATAACTGAGATATGGCCATTCACAATGCCTTTTTCAGTCTAAGGATACCTCGTTGCATGGTAAATATATTTGTGAGAAAGATGCACAACTGCCAAACGAAATCTAACTTGTTCGTCTCTAAAAGATTTGGGAAGAAACTCCCCAAAATTTGGAGCCTAGTACTGTATTTTTATGCACATACCAAGAAAAGTCATTGGCCAGTAGCGAGTTCTGCAAAATTCTGCGAAAACTTGGCGAAATTCCGCAGAAACGGGCAAATTTTGTGGCTCGGCTCAAAATTCTGCATTCTATGGTAAACTGCGGTCCTAAATGATGACTGATGAGTATGATTATGAAGACAAAGCCAGCAGTAAGAGAAACAAATGCAACACCTGTTTTAGACATGTAGTAACCACCGGTGCTTGTGGCGGAACTGTCGGCCCGACTTAGTACAGTCACGCCATGGAAGCTGCTCGCCTTGGTTACATTAACCCGCAGCCGAGACGACCCATCGGTGGAGTAGCCACTGGAGTCAGTGCTGCTCCACTGTCTCATGTCTCCAGCCTGAACGTCCTCCTTACTGCTCAGAAGACTATCGGTCTGTAGAGTACTTGGCCTGTAGTTACATCATATTACATGGGAGTCTATTAATGTACACTAATTACAATATTAGTTAAATCAGTTAAAGGAACTGATAGAGACTTTATTGCGAAAGCTAAACCTGTCATCATTGATAAAGCATGTACGCTGCTTGAGTTGATTTTTGTCAAAAGTCCGCTGTGTCTGTTGTGTTGTGTCGTTTCCCATCTATGGGGAAGTTGCGGGGTAACATGTGTATTGTGTAATGGATTTTGGGCATTACAGCACACTGTCAGGTGAAACAGTTGCCGAAACATAGCACACCCAATAATGTTACCAACAGTGGCAGTGTCAAAAACATTCATCACGACCTATTATATCAAGCCACAAACTTCTTGAACATGAACAACTCTCATAAATCATAAGCTATAAGCACGAATCAAAACAACTTCCTTATTCAATGATGCAAACACAATGTTCCTATTGTAAACATCTGAAAATGACACACTCACCTAGAATGTGAATGGGAGATACAGCTTGCTTCACACACTGACAGTAACTGGAAAACATCACAAACAACAACATCGGAAAAGTGTAACCTCAAATTAGAAACTTAGCTTAACCATAAGCCAATGCAGAAGATACAAAAGAATTTTACTTGTGTTTGTTTTGCATAACTGGCTTATTTTTCTACAGTTACTGAACTGTTAGGCTTGGTCTCAACAAGATTAAAAGGTTATGGGGTGTCACATTCTATGAGGGATCACACAGTGTTACTCTTACAAACACAAATGAGCACGCCCTGCTAACCACTCAGTTAACCTACCCTGGAGCTGACTGAGGTGATTGAGTACATACTTCACCAAGCCAAGAAGTAACTGGGCCTGGTGTGGAGCAAGATTAAGACCAAGGTGTTAAGTAAGAAAAACCATGGTGACTGCTGAAGTGTATTATTTATAGGACAGAAGCCTTTTCAGTAACCAAACTACGTATCAAGCCAGATTCACATGACAATGAGACTAAGTGGCATTTAGATAAATGGTAAATGACTCCTAACTAACGCTGTGCTGCTGAAATATTCGGTTGCGGGCTTCAACGTAAAGCTCTTCTCGCTCCTCGAATGACTTGCTCTTGCGATCGTCAATCACGACCCGATCAGATGCACGGTTCTGAAACAACAGTACCATTAACTTGACAACCAAGCTTTTGAAATTTTACTAAATTTTACTAAATACATCCAATCTAATTTCCTGTTCAGTGAAACAAGAAAACCTCTAACTTAACTCAACTCAACTTATTAAAACACGGTAGCCAAAACAGATACAGGTGAATAAAAAAAACTCTTCATTACAGAGAGTTTAAACCCCTATAATATGCATCCTCCCAAAACAGGCAAGGAAAACCTTTCTGAAGCAGTGTATCTGGACTTTGCATGGTATATGTTTAGGCCTATACAGTGTTACAATATGCAGTAATTGTTTGCATACAGTGGAGCCAGAGAATACTCAGGTCAAATGAAAGTGTATATTCCAGGGAGAGTTTACAAAAAATTTCATTACACTGTGAAGTCGATAAGAAATGTCCACAAACCTCTTCCAGACTGGTGCAGTCGCGATGTCGTCGTAATATCAACTTCTTTGGCTGATCTTCATGTGACGACATTTCTTCCGAGATATGATCTTGAAACCTGAAGTCGGGTCTGCACCAAAATTCAAAATATCGCAAAAACATTTTAAATCAAGTACTAAACAAGCAATCCTTCATATAATGCTAACTGAAACTGCTGTAATAAATGACAAACTAGCAATGACATAGGTGATGGCCAGTTTGACATTTTGCTTAATAGCAGCTATCGCATCGGTAAGTTGAGAGCTTACGATAAACCTGCGATCTAACTTATGAGAAATCGTAAGATGTTTGCCATAACACAGGCAATGGCAACGATGTCAAGTCAGGAAACTGAGTAATTATTGATGTCATCATTAATTCGGAATGGAAAATCAAAAATCACATTGTATTAGTACGTTAAATGTCACACCTTCCCTTCACGCATTGCAACTGCAACCCTGTTATCTGCACAAGCAACTTCACTTTTTCTTCTTTCTCAACCTTTCTCTAATTTCTCATTTTAGTTTGGCTCCGTGTGCTAGATTAAACTGGCAATTTTTGTCAGTTTTTAAACGCACGTTAAGTCATTGTATCGTATCGTAACAGAAGACTGGTAAACTGAGAGATTCAGAGTACATACATTCGAGTGGAGTTTGAGCGGTTGACAATGACGGCTTTACCGGACTCATCAACGTTGTGCTCAAGACCAAAGAACGCCGCAACACGATGCACCAACATACGATGATAGGACGACATTTGAGGAAACTTGTGCCGCTCTTGGCTACAAGGTGCAATATGCAACACAGCCACTGATCCAGCCTAACTTTGCTGATATGCAATGTAAAGCAATGCAATATAAAGAACGTGACAAAATAACTCGACATATTAAAAATATGCTGCTACTGATGCTGCTAGAAGCACCACTTGTCACTGTTGTTTTACTGGCCATTTTTTCCGGTTATTCCACATTAGGCTGGAATTCGAAAGCTGAACCTTGCCCTTCATGTACTCATCAAACAGCATCAAAGCACAGAATTTACATCGGTCCAGCCACTTTGTCTATATGATCAAATTTTACTCTCTTAACATATTCCACCTCATGGATAATATTAATTACCTATTACTGTAAATTTTAACAGGCCAATAAACTGGGATAAGTCTTCAGGCCAAATCCTTCAAAACTGAACTACTGTAACTGGTGTCGCAGTACTTTTTAATTTTATTTATAGGCCACATGCCCTTCCTGTTGTTAAACTGACAGCATTAAAGCACAGAAGGGGGTGATAATATTAAGGATGCTAATAATCTGCATAATATTCAGAATGTCAGAAGCATACATTAACACATGCAGCTGGCAAATCACACACTACAGCAACGTGTTTAGTAAATGAAATTGATCAGAATCTCAGTTACAATTTGTAGGTCTATACCAGCTGCATTACTATGGACGTGAAGATGGCAAAGAATATGGGTAGTACAGACAGTGGTCTTTAGCAAATACTGTTGCTGGATAAATGCTCCAGTGTAGTAGTAACAAGTGAATGTCCATTAATCTGATGATTTACTGCAGCAGCAGCAGTCAGTGGTCTAATGAGTTTACAATGTGGCAAGCACAACTGAATCTGATACAGTGGCAAACAATGAAGCCATTGTTATAGACACTGGTCCCTGTGTCTGCTGGTTAAGTGATCACATGGAACCAATCAACCATGGAACAATGTGAGATCTTGGCTGTTGAGAATGACAGCAGATAAAAGAAACAATACACATATATGCGTATAAACTAAATGGAACAGCTGTGGCCAAACCATGAGAGAACAAAATTACACACATTGTTCAAAG
>Ga0056131_1000227_pt1 | contig 12315 bp, 6 predicted proteins | sample WorMetLIZISLAND1_2_FD_67480 | JGI IMG/M metagenome (GOLD analysis project Ga0056131, IMG submission 67480) | Marine gutless worms symbiont microbial communities from Max Planck institute for Marine Microbiology, Germany - Olavius clavatus LIZARD... ...
TCTTAGTATTGTTCGGAACAAAAGTCCATTACAAATTTCTGGAAAAGTAGCCGGGTGCATAGTGAGGACTCTCAAAACTTTTCAGAGCACCCATATATTGGGCGCATCGCGCGGTCTTCTGTGCGACAGCTCAGCTGTCTTGTAAATACAGATTTTGCTGTTGGTAATTTGCAGCTGTCAGTAAATTGCAACTTCTTGTCCACAACTTTTCTAACCCATGCCGCCACTGATTACCATCAACGTAATTACATTTCCGGTAGTTACTAGTGCAACATAATTTTTTATGTCGCTGTTCCGTGTGCATGGAATGATTTGCCATCTCATCTTGAGCAAGAATGGAGAAATTTCTTGTTTTCTGTTTGCTTGGGACTGCAGTGCAGTGCGACTATTTTGCCTGTACTTTACAACTGCACTTATTTACCATATTCAGTTCTTTATGTGCATTGTACTTTTCAGTATTTTGCTGTGATATTGCTGTAGAGTTTGGATGACACTGAAAGAGGCAGTGGTGGGTTTGGATCAACTGGACAGCAGTGAACATCAGAGCTGGCGGACGTTATGTGACACGTGTCGTTGTTCTGCACAAACTTCATGAACAGCATTCATGCAAATAGTGTTCATGAGCACTTCTGTACTGTTTGACAGTAGCATTGTAACAGTTTTGGTCTAAAGCCCTTGATTAAATAGTGCAGTGATCAGTCAAATAAGAATGATTTGTTATGCACTGTTTGACAGAGCTTAGTAGTGTGGTGATAAAATAAAAATGCACAAAATATACTACCATCCTTCACTCAGCCAGTCAGTCTAGTGAGCATCTTCTACATATTCATTCCAATTTCCTGCAGTACAAATTTCAGTAGACCTTTCTTAGTTTTTCTGCTTCTGTTCTTCTATAGTTCATTATTATCAGTGATGGGGAGGAGGATTTCAAATCAAAAAACTAGTTCAAATCGTGATGTATGACAATACTCAACTGTGAGGTTTTATGCAGTAACAACAACATAGGGAAGAGTCTTATGAAAAGTCTGGGACTATGATGGTGCCCAAAGAGTTGTCATCCCATGACCACTGACCAGTGTTGTTATTAGGTCGAGTGCTTCTGGTCCCATGCACTATTACGAATGTCTCTGAATCTGACGGTGACTGCAGTATGATATTTCAGTGCAAACATTCCAAGACTGAGCCAGTTTCAGATTCATCAGCAGCAGTACCGTAGCTGAACATTGCACTCTACAGACAATAGATGCACAATGGTCAGTAGCCACTTAACTACGAGACAAAGTTTTTGCAAGTGTTCAGTTTCACAGTATAGCCATACACTGTTACCGATACTCGTGTTCTAAGGGGTTTCATTGTGTTGTGGTAAATGTGTTCATAGAATTTAAGTCTGAATGCGCCTTTAACTGGACTACTGTAAAACATGTTATTTTTGCTGCATCTTAATTTTGCAATCTGGAATGTAGAAATTTTGGTGCATTTTTCGGTTTTCGCATTTTCCCAGTGTTCTACTGGTATTTACCAGGCCTTTGATAGACAAACTAAATTTTCCAGGTATTTAATTTCGCAATGTTATCGTACTCGTGAAATTCGCCAAAATTTCGTGCACACGAAAAATCGAAAATAACATGGTTTACACTGTGTTTAAGCATACTGAAAATGCTGTGTTTGTGTTTATTTCATTTCCTTTGTGCATACAGTGAAGGTTTATTGTCAGTTGTAAGGTAAAAATATTTGCCAGGTTTTTCTGAGTCGAGACTTCTCATGGCAGTTGTGTGTATGTATATTACCAAACACACATTTAATTTTTGTTGTTTAACATACTTTATTGAATTGAGCTCTTCAAAATGCCATCATTGATCATTTTAAGCCTTTACTCTTAACCATAACGATATATCCATACTCTGCTAGCAACTGACACACTGACAATGTGGGCCATAAAAAGGCGGTGCCAGTGTTATTTTTAGAATAACTATCAAATGTGGACCAACTGTAATAGTGCTTTTGATGTTGCATTCAAAGATCAACTGCAAAGGAAGCTGGATGACTTCAAAGCTTTGACAGTACTGGTTTGGCAACATTAAGAGCATCCAACCTACAAAAAATACACTGTACTGCTTCACATCGCATTGATGGCAAGTAATTGGCAGGGGTACAGCCCAAAATTCCCTGTCGGCAACCCTACCTGGCTACTTCAAAAACAGGCCATGGAGAGTTTCCACCTGTCCCATGAGGATGCTGCGGATAAGAATGACAGGAAATTGAGAATCAAGGGGCAACTGATTAACTGGCCGTTAAAACGGTATGTGTCCAGAGGAAGCTGGAATAACAGCTACCACCAAGAATATACCATTATAGCATGTATTGAATTCAAAACTGGTGTAAAATTGTTCACTTACAGTAAATACCTATCACAGACGTTAGGTTTTCATTCCTATATGTACTATGTAGAGTAGACAGATTAGTTTACAGCACATGTTCAGTATGTCTATTATCAGCATGCATGCTTCGAGTCAACATGCCACTTGTTAACTGACGCGTTGATGCCATACTGTTCTGCGCTGTGCCAAGTGTAGGGTTATGTCCGAAATGCGCACAGTACAAAAGAACTACATAAGCTAAAAATCTGTTGGAAAGATTTGCTAGTTTATTATCTTAAAAAGAAACTAATATCTTACTGTTGCTACTATGAATGAAAAGTTGTACAGGATAGTGTGGCAAAAGATTTGCGGCTAGGTGCTAGGTGGTAGAATTTATTACATCTTCTGCACCTCAGGATGCAAAAATGAAACACTAAAATAAAATCGGTCTACATTTGCCAGAGGTATAGCAGGTTATTGCAAAAGTATAAATGGCATCCATTTTATGGCCCACAGTGTAGTGTACATACAAAGCTGTTCACTGTTGATTAATCATAAATTGTAGCATATGTACAATATAGTGTATAGGTACAGACGCGATAATCACAAAACATTATTGAATTGTTACAACTGAATACACAAACATAAAAACCAAGCACAGCCATGTGAATTAAGACTATACAAACTATACACTCGCATTACACTTGAGTTTTTGTTTGACCAATCCATTTTTTGCTAGAGTTACACACTGCATCACAGAAAAGTCTGTAGTTTTACAAACATCATCAGCTAATATAATAACCAATGTCTTATGTGCAGGATTATATCACACCTGTTTTAAAAGCAACTGGTAACCCTTCACGAAACAAAATAATGTTTATACTCCTGTTAGTTGACATACATGAATCAGTGATGGAAACAAGACCAAAATGTTAAGACCAAGATCAAGACCAAAACTATAAGATCAAGACCAAGACCAAAGCTGCAAGACCAAGACCAAAAGTATAAGACCGAGGCCGGTCTGAGACCAGTCTTGTCATAAGACCGCGGTCTCAGACCCCAAGACTGACATGAATAACACCAGATTTTACACTGGATGGTAGTTTTACATCTGTAAATTGTAATAAAATAATTGCAGCAATAATGTTAAAAAGACTATCACTTATTCAGCACACATGCTAAATCAGGCATACATTTGCACGTCACGTACACTAGTTACTAATAAGTAGTAGAACTGAACTTTTCTTCAACTAAATTTGTTAAATTATTAGTCAAACTATTTTCAGAAAAATTAGTTCAATTGTTAAAGTGTTTTCAACCATTTTTATAACTTTTTATCATATGTATCATTGCTCACAGTACAACAACTTAGTATTACAACACCAATTAATAAATTAATGCTTTCACTATGGTACCGATAAGTTTATTTTATAAAGTATCTAAACGAGTTAGTATTTGTTAAAAATTAAGTTTTTTTAGTTAACTGGTGACCATTGCAGGTTGTGCTACACTGACCACCTCAAAAGACCTGAGCAAATTTTCAAAACTAAAATGCAGCCCATTTCAACACTAAAACAGTCCACTTCTCTACAGTTGATACTGATCTCTTGATAACTTCCACCTGCAATACAAGAGGGTGTATAGTGCAGTCCTTACAGTACAAATTATGTAATAGTTTACAGTGCAGCTCACAAGACAATGAATGTGGTATACTGGTAGCTAATAGTATAAGTGAAGGCACTGACAGCAGTGAAAAACTGAAAACTTGTACAAATGAACTGCAACATTGCAACGCTGTTATGGGTAAATGTTAAGCCAGAACATCTCACAACATTGCACTATATAGATGCAACTATGAGCTAGTGTTGACAATAACAGCATAGTGGCTAGTAGCCACACAGCTACCTGGTAACAGAACATAAAAAAACTTTGCAAGCCTCTCACTTGCTCTATTAGTAGTACATGTGAGTGTGACAACACTGAAGTAATTTAGTTAGAATACAACTGAACAGAAAAATTAACAAAACAGGCAAGCACACTCGTGTGTCAACGGAAGATGTGTACATCAAACAAATTCAACAATAGATGAGCAGCATGAGAGCATATCGTTGCTGGACATTCAGGCACTCTTTACCATCTGCAAATTGACGACGGTGTCTCTGTATATACATGAATATGTTGTCAGCTACGGAGCATCAGTGATCAGTGATTGGTACCGACACTTCTGACGGCTCGCACGGCCACACGACACAGTGACTTGACCAACTGTAACAGATAAGGAAGACGGCAGCTGCAAACACCAGGCTGCAGATGGCACATGGCCGACGCTCAAGCACAAAGCCGAGCAGATATAAAATGACAAACATGGCATGATTGTACAGAAATGCTGGGTTGACAGGCTTCGGCAATAGCAGCACCGGTATTAACCACTGCAGGCAATACATTCTCGTGCACGGCACGAGTTCACCGTTCAAAGTCGGCTGTTCAAGATAGTTTTCTGTACACATAAAATGCTTCAGTGTATTTTTTGTACTTGCTTTGCAATGACAATTATTTATTAACATAATGTATCAAGGATGGAAAGGAAATCCCTTAAATCGAGACCAACTGACCAGGGCCGGAAAAAACGTAGGTTTTTTAGGTTTTTAAGATTTTTTTAGATTTTAGTGTACAAATGAAACTGGACACAAAATTCCGACCAGGAAGAACTTCCTATGCATCATTCTCTGTCACATCGTTTTCTCTAAATTACAAGAAAACTCACAAATCACAATTAAAACATGAAATTAAATATGACATGTACAAAATTTCACCAAAAACCTAAATTTTGGACTTTTGAGGTTTGAGGCTTGCAGTGCTTTTAACTGTTAAGTTGGGGGTGTATGTAGTTTAGTGAAACAATCCATTCCAATACAGTTGGACGGAAAATATCACTCACGGTGTTATTACGCTTGTACCATCAAATTTTACACTATCTCCTTAGCCTATAAGGTGACAGCACAGACGTGTGAGGCGCCCTATAGCCAACTGCTCAGTCATCGTTGGCTATCTTAGCACACTTGTCACAATTAATCACTATGTAGAGTGAAAATAAACTACTGCTGCTAAAACTACGTTTACTCCGTGAAAGTAAATTACCAAAAATAACCTGCTGCACTACAAAGTAACACAAAAACAAAACAATCGTCGATGTTTACTTATTGCGATGTTTACAACTTCTTCAACAATTAAACAGTCTTTGCTCTTTGCTCCTACTAAACCGCGGAATATAATTTCTTACGGTCCATCTTTGTTAACAGCATTCAGCTTCTGGTTCTGCATCTCGGTCCAGTCGAAGGCCATGGTACAGACCAGTCCGTCTGCCGGGTCCGAATCTCATTACACATTGCTTTTTGCCGATCGTAGTGCTACACAGTATGATCGGCTATTGGCATCACCATCATGATCATGTCGTCTGTCCGTCCGTCCGTCCGTCCGTCTGTAACGCTGTATATTGTGATTATTGTGGATCAAGGAATGGATTTCTTGCATCGGTAGATGCAATTTTGTGCTGGAAATATAATACTGACTTCGTGCGTGAACTGTGTTCCTAATTAAGTTAGTTTTGACTTTAAACGTAGTTTGCACTATAGTTAATTTGAACTAGTTTGTCCATTTTAGCCGATTGTATTGTTACGCAGTATATATGATCGGCTATGGCATCATGATGTCGTCCGTCTGTCCGTCCGTCTGTGACGCTGTGCATTGTGGTTGTGGCTTACGTCAGTTTTCAGGGTCGGTGGACAGGGCGCGTATACGCGTAACTGACGGTTCGATGTGTTCCTTCCTAGCATGCAACTTCCTATTAACTTCTTCAGATACTTTTGAATTAGCAAACTCCTAAATGTCTGTCTTTATCATACATAGGCTGACAGACGCTCCTCAAAATGCACGGCTCATTCTGCAACCAGCAATTACACGTACACGGTACACGGACTCACGGAGTACACATACGCTCACTGTGCCGTCACTGCCGTGACTGAGTCCGTGCTCCGTATCGTGTGGTTCCGGAGAGGCGTTTAAACCAGGAAAGATCACGACTCACGAGTGTAGTAAAAGGCGCTAAATTGGGCTAATGTAATGACATTTCTCCAGTTTTCTTTTTGAAAGCGTTTACAGAAGTAAGTAAGTAAGTAACTAAATTTATAGAGCGCGCAATGTCAGAGGAAACCACCGAATCTGAGGCGCTGGGGTGGGTGGGTCGGACGCTACAATGGGTCGGAGGCTAATTTACAGAGAAAAGTTTTGAGTTGACAGCGGAAACCAAATAGGGAGGAACTTGTACGAATGTGAAGAGAAATTAAGAGAGTTCCAGGTGGTGGGAGCAGGCTAGCAGCTACAGCAAAACTACGAGAATCGATATAACCGAAGCATGTGCGGACACGTACGTGGGACAGCCAATTAACACTTCAGTCTGATGAACGAAGTCTATACGAGACGGAACGTATTGTTTCAATACATGAGTGAAGAATGAAGGTAGGCAGGCTGCGCGGTAGAGACAGTTTTGTAAATTGTAAGTGATGCAGGCGATCTTAAACACTATGCGGCAGTGTAACTGTTTCAGAAGACTGAACGAGTTTGTTGATCGCCGCCTGGAACCCCAGACGACTAAGCTTACTCGGGCGACGTTATAGCATGCCATACATAGCAGAGTTGGCATAGTCGAGAAATGAGTGCACAGGCGACAGACTTCGCCATGTCTTCAGTGATGGCTGCACTGACGTACGTGGTCGTCGAACGTAAGGTGCTTGTCCAACGTTACACCCAGAATCTTGACGTGGTCAGCTAGTGGTATCGTGGAGCCGGCGACGTCGACTGAGGTGAGTGCTGAGTAGCTACAAGAACGCTGACGATCGAGTACCAATGATAACTGCGTCGTCCGACTTGTCGGGATTGAGAGCCATATACCATTAAGACAGAAACAAGAATGTAGGGCAGAAAGACACTGTGTGAGGTTGTACATCGTGTCTCAAAAACAACTGTGCCAGTGTTATTTTCTGAATAACTCCGTGAAACATTGGCCGACTTTAATAATTTTTGGCACGCAACATGAAGAAACATGACGTAATTTGACTGAAGTTTTGTCCACCTCACCTTAATACTGTTGCTACACTACATTGTGAAATGCAGAAGTCGTAAATTGGCCGTTTACAACAATGAATTCAAACTGGGTATAGCGCATGCTGTCGCAGAAAATCATTGTGAGACCACAAAATCATTGAAAATATGTTACCTATTAAACATTACCGTAATCAGAAACAAGTATATCATATCAAGCTCTCGGAGGTCAACGAACTGAAATGACGCATTAACACAGTCAATGGGCCGCTCTGAGTCACACGGTTATTGAACTTGCTGTTGACGCTTGGCATCAAGGTCTCCGCGCTTAATGCGTTCATGCTTGAGGCCTATATTTTGAGCAGACGCTGTAATAAAGACGATTATCATGTGACTTTTTGAGAGACAGGAAACAATAACTGCCAGTCATGTTTGTCGGTATTCAGTTAATCATTCAAATTTTACACTTAATTATTGTGTTGACGGCTCAATCTGACATTTCAAATTTCCCAAGGTAGTGCAAGCACATACTTTAGGTGAAGTGGGCATTTTAGGAACAGTTTTGTTAAGGATTTATTCCAGGACAATGCTTCCAATTTTTGTTGAAATCGGTTCATTTTTGACAGACAAGGAGCAAAAATAAGTTGGCAGTTTGGCACAGTTGTTTTGAGACACGGTCTAGATGTCAGATAAATAGCCAGTAGGAGACAGAGCAATGAAGAGTTGAGTATCACCTGCGTACTGATATTGCTGAATATTAAATGACTGAAGTTGAACAATGCTGGGGAACACCTGAGGTGCAGAGGTTTAGATGAATGCCGACCAATACCAAGTAACTGATGACGACCAGTGAGGTAGGATTCGAGCAAAGAAAGAGCAGTCTGAGTAAATACAAAGCTAGTGTTAAGGCGGCTGAGGAGGGTGGAGTGATCTATTGTATCGAAGGCAGCACTGAGGTGTAAAGATATGAGAAGTGTAGACTTGCCAGTCAGAAGATCACTGAATTAATTTGGTAAACTTCGAAATTAAGGTGGAATTAGTTACATTACATTAATATTAGTAACCGTGGTGATGCTCTGCAAATCGGATGCCCGTTAGGCCTATTTCCGATTTCTGCCAGTCTGTCAGCAGTCATCTGTTTTGTTCGAAAGAATGCGAACAGCAGGTGTCGCCAAAATCGCCACCTCATGTCAGTGGCTACAGCAGCGGCTGAGCAGCAGCGATAGACAGACGGCCCGCAGCAGCCGTCTGCAGCCTCGCCGTCAGCAGCAGCAACAGCAACGGCAGCTGATTATAATGTAGTCGAATGGTCGGCAACTTGTGTAAGCCAGAGAAGACGATCTGTTGTCTACAGCGTTGGATATAACCCGTTTATGTTGTATGCTGTCGAGAGAAAAGCGCCAGCGAGAATTTGGCGAATGCTGGTATGTACGCGTAACTGACGGTTCTTAATTTGACCGAAATGTACGCCGGCGACGTCCGTGCTATGGCGCGTTGCCGCGTTATGCTGCGTCTGGCTGACTGATCTGTTCGGATTATGTAATGTGTATGTATGGTCTGTACTAAACAGACAGTTGTTAATGTTATCTTGAAGCATACACGTTTGGTTTTAACCGGGCGATGCTACGCAGAGCGCGTTTATGAGATTGTATGTCGTCTGTCGTCTTTTCACACCATACTGCAATACCTCGAAAATAATCTCACGGCCGAATAGGCCTAAATAATGCAAGGTCCCTACTCACTTTGACCCCAACATGGGCGATCTGGTGTAACTGGAGCACCCCCAAAATTAGGATGGAATAGGGGGTGAGGTCAAGAGCACGTGCAAAATCTCCGAAACGGTGCAAGATGGGGCCAGGGTTACTAAGACGAACTAATAGGAAGTCGCATACGCGCTTTCGATTGGTACCAAGATCAATGACCTTGGATGAGCGCGAACCTCTGAAACGTCACTCTTGCAGAAATAAATAAAATTTATGTGCCCATCAGAAAATTTTCAACGAAGATCTACCTATATTATCGGCAGCACAATGTAGGCCTATGATTGTAGTTTCTGAAAATATAAGGTATGGTGAAATGGTCTTCTGTTCAGTTGGACCCTGTGAATATACCGGCCAAATTTGAAGTCCGGAGCTTTATCCGTTCTTTAGATAATAGCGATAGCAGTTTTGGATTGGGGTAGCGAACTCCCCATCTTGGGGAAGAGGAGGCCGCAGGGGGTCGGGGATGGTACCGTTCGAAAGAGCGTTGGTGAGTTCATATAGGCCTAAGGCCTCCATAGTAATCTTTCCTCTATCTTTACGCATTTCAGAGATATTGCCGTTTTTGGGCGTGCCGCTTTTTCCCACCCCACCTCTGCTCTCCCCCAGATTGTCCCACGTTCCCTTGGAAGTAGGTGGATGGCCTTTGGGCTAGGAAGAGCGAAGGTGTTGGGCTAATTGTCAGTGCAATTAGTTTCTAAGATTTCCAACCTATGTGCTTCTGATCCAACAACGTCAAAGACAGACGGACAGACGGACGGACAGACAGACGAGATGCAATCTCAATACCGCGTTTTGCACTATAGTGCATCGCACGGTAAAAACTCATTCCTGCATGATTTCGGTTTTAACGCACAGTGATTGTGACCGCAGCTTCTCGACATGTGAAGTGTGAATCAAAATCTTACTACAGGGGCTGTTATAAGAGCAAAACCAGATACAGAGCCGGGCGTTCATAATTACGAACGCACCCAAACAATCCGCTCGAGGTTGACGAGCAAAGTTCGCGATGTCGATCGGTTCAAGCTCTCAGCAGTAAGTAATGCGCTATAAACCAGTGCACTTGTGCTTGTCTAGCTGTGTCTCAAGAAACTCATGTTCGCGTTTTCTTTGACTGTTTTTTCGGGCGTTTTGTGGCTAAACGATACATCCTACAGCAAAAGTGTCTGAACGAACAAATAGGAACTTGCCTGGTGGGAACACTCTGGTAGTGTTTATCCCTGTAGTATACACCGACCCCGAGAGCCACGGTGCACAGCGTTACAGACAGACGGACGGAGAGGAGAGACCACAGGATTCTGTCAGTAGCCTATCATACTGCAGCACTGTAGCAGTACGATCGGCTAAAAATTATAGTCGCGACATCGTTGACTGTTAGAATCCATCTTTTTGTCAAAGGCTCTGCAATGGCCCTATAGCGGACCCTAAATAGATATATTTCACACCGTTATTTTTGCCGTGATTTGTGCTATTATTTAATTCGAAAGCGTTGCTATCGCAGTGAGAACCGCGCGATGACGCCGTAAACTTCGATAGGTACCGAAATTTGCGGCGCATCGCGCGGTGGTCCCTGCGATAGCGTGGTTCTTGTTGTTTTTGTTCAGCGTCCAGTGAAAGATGTAACAGAGCAGCGTGTAAAGTGATTCGGATGCTTCGCTCGGTTGCACGGCGGCGTTCGTTATTCCTGGATATGTGAAGTGGCTATATTGGCGCGGGTGCGAAAGAGAAGAGTGGCGTGTTTACCTTGATGGAAGCCGGAGGTTTACGAAGCCGGTCAGCGTTCCTGTAGTCGACAGTAGCACCCACGTCAGCTGCAAATGCACCAATGAAGGAAACAATTCAGGCAAGCGGATTGTGCTATTTACTGGTTTTGTATTTCGTCACTTTGTTGCTGCCGTCAAGATTAATCATTGTGAGCATCGGAGACCTGGGTCTCCGACAAAGTCTGGTCGAGCCCGTCTAGTGGAATTAGGCCATGACGTCACAAGAAACCTAAACCGCGTAATAATTTCGGTTTCTTGTGACGTCACGACGTTTCTAAAACATAAGAAAATTTAGTCCAACACTGCAACACTGCAACGTGGAGATGACGTCATATCTGACTCATCAAAAATGCCGTTTACAGACAAAGACAGACATAGATAGACATTTAACAAAAGCTTTTCCAAAGGGAAACATGACACTGAAAGTCAGTTGCTGAAAGAATACGCGAACAGAAACTGGAGCCGTCGTTGATAAAATCTCTTTCGGAACAATTGATAAATTCGGTTCTGTTTGGTACTGGACGTCACCCAACTTGATCATGCCATCATATATTGTCATATATTGTTCAGTTCAGTGGCGTCGCGCGGTTGCAGTATCTAAACATGCGTTAAGAGCGGCGTTACACATTGTAAACATTGGTTTTGAGTTAAAATAGCATTAACGACTCACTTTTATCTCAACTTTTATTACTGCTGTAGACAACTCAACAATATGCACTAACAGACTTCTTTTTTTGTGGAATTTTGTCCATTTTTAGTGTTGTTGCATAACGGATAGGAGAGCGTTTCATTTTGCAAAGTAGAGTATCAACATTAATTAGTTGAGGTAGACTTTCGTTGTATTGTTAGTTCTCCTTACTTTGTTGATGTTGCTTGGCAAAAATTACGACAATGCGTTTTAATTTTATACAGTTATTAGACAAAATATTGTTGTATCTTATCCGGAGACGGTACGTGATAACGTCGTTTCTGATGACGTCACGATTACGTCATCACTACGTAGTGATATGATAATATTAGGAATACGTGTTCTATTTTCTGAGTAAAATGAGTTCTTCTCAGGATGGTTCATGCCAAAAATTCCATAGCTGTGTCTACATTTGTTGAAGTTATGCAGAGAAAACTGCGCCCTCTTTTCAGGACACGTAGTTCTGGCTGGGAGCAGTTCAAATGTCTTGGCATGGCGCAGACGGTCTGTCACTGACGAGTCGCTTTTGTCCGCAGCAGATAGTGCAAGTCTAAGCAACCGCAGTTTCCAGACTGTGCACGTGTGTAAGACTGAGTTCTGGGTAATACAACAGAACCGGAAATACTTTGGATTCCACTTCCGCCTTGGAG
>Ga0056131_1000228_pt1 | contig 12301 bp, 11 predicted proteins | sample WorMetLIZISLAND1_2_FD_67480 | JGI IMG/M metagenome (GOLD analysis project Ga0056131, IMG submission 67480) | Marine gutless worms symbiont microbial communities from Max Planck institute for Marine Microbiology, Germany - Olavius clavatus LIZARD... ...
CTTAATCCACTATTCTGGATTTCTGGTGTTTAATGAATTTATCGACGACAATGTTGTACTGCATAAGCACATTTTTATCGCGTGATCAATTATTTTTCACCACCGGTCCAGTTACTGCTGCTGCTGCTGTTTTGTGTAAGCTTATACAGGGTGCGGCTAACAAAATGACCAAACACCTAAAATATGATTACTTGGTAGTGCTTGAAAATTTTTGCGCCAAATTTTGCACGTTTGTTTAGCAGGGTTCTGTGCATTAGTGTGCTGTTTTTGTCTGAAATAACTTTACGTGTACGAAATTGGCATGACGTCAAACTTTAAGTTCAGATTTTGCAATTTCACATCGTTATTTGTCGTGATGTTACGTTCCGAACAATTATTGCCAAATTTGCTGAAAAAAGTGGAAGGTGAGCTCAGCAAAATGCATTATGTAAACGTACTCATGTGCATGGACTGTCACTGGATCGGCAAAATTTTTAACGAAGCTCAAAACTGGTAGTAATAGGCTGAAAACAGTGCAAATAGCTGACAACAGTGAACGCGTCACAAAATAACAACATGCGTAATGCATGCGTGCGTCAGCCGTTCGCGCCGTTTTCGGCCTACCGCTACCAGTTTTGCACTTCGTTGCCAATCCACGGACATTAGTACGCTTATGTATCAATAACTGGTCAGGGACAATGTGCTGCAAATGCTACTCGTTGGCCAAGATACCAGACCCATCTTGTAGTTGCGGTGCTGCAAAACAGACAATGAGTCATACTGTGAACGACTGCCCTCTATCAAGATTTCCTGGCAGTCTTACTACTCTACATCTCGCTGGTGATGAGGCAAATCAAGTGGCTGGGCATGCAGTGCAAACGATAAGAAGAAAAAGACTATACGGAACGTAAACTAATGTTATATAAAGTTTATTATTTAACGCAACTGTGCTATAACTTGTTTCTCATGTTGCTGTTTACTGTGTGGTCTTTTATAGCATTACGCGCGTCTGCACAACCTTATTATGCTATTATGCAATTATTGTTTTTAACTTTTCGTCGTCATTTGCAGTGTGTCCGCTCGTGTGCATTTATATTCGGTAAAGTTAATTAAAATATCTGCAGTCAGGCAGATTGAAGTTCCTTTGTAGTTAATTACCGCGCGATGCGCATAGGCCTATGCAAAGCGCGGTGTTGCTGTGCTAAATGATATCTCTGTAACGTTTAGGTACCGTGGTCATATACACAGATAATTAAAGTCTGTGCTGTTTGAAGCCCCAAGGTCGACAATCTAGTCCAAGGGAAGCAGATAAATGGGGTGGGAATGAAACACATCTAGCAGTGAAATTAGGCCTACTGAAAATCTGTTATAGGCCTAACTCTATTATTGTACAGCTTTTTTGTAACTGTCATCATCTGTGTGTTCATGATGCAGTAATAGAAAAAAGTCCTAACTCCGTAGCAATACTGTAATAGTTGCTACTGAAGCAGTCAATCTATCGCTCGATGAATGAGATGAGTGGACAAGAGTGCCCCCTAGCGAATGAAATCGCATTAAACACCTGTTAGCTGATACCCGACACAAGTGAACACACCCCGCCTAGCCATACAGGCCGGTACTCGATTTACCTACCCCGGAGGGATGGAAGGCTGAGTTGACCTAGTTGACTTGATAGCGCCCTGGCTGGGATTTGAACCAGCGACCTTTCGATCACGAGTCCAACGCCCAACCACTGCGCCACCAAGACAACCAGCCTACATGCAGCAAGCCTACTAGATTGCCGCTGCAGTTTTTACCGAGCGTCGCGCGCGATGCGCTATAGTATAAAGCGCGGTATTGAGATTGCATGTCGTCTGTACGTCTGTCCGTCCGTCTGTAAAAAAGTTGGTAGATCAGGATCACATAACTTGGAAGTCTTGGAAACTAATTGACGGAAAATTAGCCCACCACCTTCGCTCTTTGTAGCCCAGAAGCCATCCACTTACTCCTATGGGGAAATTTTGGGTAGACTAGAGGTGGGGAGGGGGAAAGTGGCGTGCTGGAGCACATAAGTGGCAATAATGTCTGAAACGCGTACAGATTGATGAAAAGTTACTATGGAGTTTCTATAGGAACTCATCAACGCTCTTTCGAACGGTACCATCCCCCACCCCCTACGGCCTCACTTCCCCAAGATTGGGGGTTCGCAACCACAACCCAAAACTGCAATCGCTATTATCTCAGGAACGGCTAAAGCTACTGACTGCAAATTTGGCCCGATACATTCACAGGGTACATGAAAAATTTGGGAGAAAAGGGAGCGTGGGCGTATCCAGGGGACTGCCCAAATTTTTTCAGTACCCCTATTATCTCAGGAATGGTAAAGCTACGAACTTCAACTTTTGTACGCACATTCATAGGGTCGATCGGAACAAAAGCCCGTTACAAATTTCGGCAAAAGTAGCCGTGGCGTAGGCTACTCGGGGACTCGTGAAGCTTTTCAGGGCACCCATATATATTGCGCATCGCGCGGTCATCTTTGCGGTAGCGCAACTTTCTTGTTCGACACGAGCACGCGTTCGTTTACCTTTTGTCCCATGCTAGGTCTGCACGCTGTAATCAGAATTGGAGCGTCAGTCAACTGACAGTCATTATTTAGGCCTAGTATTTACGCGTTTAAAAACAATATCACAAGGGTTACTCCACCGAATGAAGTAGGCCTACGTTCACGACTGGATAACGTCGTAGGCCTTCGGCCTATCACAGCGTTCTGTGAATAAAATTTCTGACTGTCATAATAGGAACGTCTGGAAATTTATTACGTTTAAAGGGTAAAAGATTCTGGTTGTTAATGGAACTCCATCTCAAAGCTATAGCATATCACTTGCCATATGAGATCACACAGTGTTACCTGTCACCGGACACAAGTGAACACTCTCCCTGCCTCAACCCCAGCCAGACAGCTGGTAGCTAGGCCCTACTCGATGTACCTGCCCCGGAAGGTTGGAAGGCTGAGTTGACCTAGGTGATCGTTTACATACCGAGATGGTTTACCCGCACACGGCCGGGAGTCGAACTCGCAACCTGTTGATCACGAGTCCGACGCCCTAACCACTACACCACCAAGTGAGTGAAATCGGCAAATGGTGATAATGTTCCAGCACCTTTTAGACAATCGCTGACATCGTAATTTCGTATGCCGTAGATGTGATAATGGCCATCGTGTGACAGAGAGCGCTTGTTGTGATAAACGGAACAAGATAAATGGAAAGCGTCGGTCGGTCGGTCGCTCCGCCTGACGTCACGTGCACGCACAAAATTCTCGGTTTCCGCCCGACTGGACGGTCGTCGGCGTTCATCGCTCGTGCAGATGGCACCCACTCTATCTTCGGCAGTTGATAGCAACCACGACGTTCGCTGTCTTCCGGCATGGCGTGCGTCGTAACTCACTCGCCGATCGACCATTGTTGGTCGTTGAATACCGGCCAGTCGCTTGTCGGAGAATCACCTCGACATCTCCAGCTATAACTGCCTCGTCAGCTTCTGCAGCCGAGATGTGCGTTCCGCTGAAATTAGTATTCGATTCCACTGAAATCGAAACAAATGTAACAGGCAAAAAGGTAAAGGTAAAGGCCGATATACATGTAGCTCTTCATGGGAACCCCATCTCAGAGCTACGGGACGTCACTTGCCATATGGGATCACACAGTGTTACCTGCCACCTACACAAGTGAACGCGCCCCGCCTAACCCCAGCCAGGCAATAACAAGACGACGCGTGTATTCAATATCTTTATTCACCAAGTAATGGTAGAGAAACAACAAAGCAGAAACGAAAAAGTAAGAATAAAAACTTAACTAACTTAATTAGTTTTCACGAGACATCAAAACGCGTCGGTAAAATGTCACTCGGTAAACGGAACGAGAAGTGTTGTCGATATATTTCCACAATGTTTATATCAGTACACATGTTGTTACTTCTGTTTTAGAATTTTACCGCACGATGCTATGCAGAGCGCGGTTATGCGACGATAAGTTGTCTGTCTGTCTGTCTGTCCGTCCGTCCGTGACGATGCGGTGCCATGATCACATAGGTTGGAATACTTCGAAAATGATTGCGCGGCTAATTAGTCTAGTGTTTTCTCTCGGCTCAGCCCCAGTATCGGAGATCTGGCTGGCCTAAAGGGAACACCCAAAAATTTCGGTGGAATAGGAGTGCGTTATATTTTGAGCAGAAAACCTGCAATATCTCTGAAACGATCGAGGCAAGATAAAACAAAGAAAACTGCTGATAACTAATAGGAAGTTGAATACGCACTTTCGATTCGTACCAAAAATCAGCGACCTTGTATGACCTTGATCGGACTGTTTCAAAATACATGAATTTTCGGAGCCCGCCACACAAAAGTTTTACTTCGCCATAGCGGTGAACATACAAGAAGCGGAAAGAAAGAGCACAACACATGACATTAAAATTAATACTGGTACGCAGAAAAAAATAAGTTGGAAACTTAATTAAAAATATAAAAAGAACTTAATAAAGCTAAAAAACGGGTGAACACGATCCTGTAGCCTAAGCCTCACGGCGTACAAACGTGCATGCGCATTTAGGGCGAGATTGGATATTTCGTCATGATAGTCGCAGAATATCCTATATTTCAGATAATTACGGCGCAACAGTTATTCAAGCCAGATAAAGGCATGATGGGAATCGAATCAGAAAGCTACTGAGAGGAATCGGTGCCGAATTATTCGAATTGCGATTATTGTCCACCTCTATTGCTTTCTCTGTTGCTCTTCCCTCTCGAGGGGAACGATCTGGCAGACCGGAAGAAGGAAGGCAGCGCGACGCGAAGCGACGACGACAAATGCCGTTTCCGGTTGACGAGTCAAACCATCTGCAGATGCGCATGCGCGCGACTCTATTGTGTTTCGGCGTTGTCCCGCGAGGTGGCGCTGCGATTAGCTGTTTCCGGCCTGAAGCGCTGACAGCTCTGTCTGTCTGTGTGAGGTATGAATGGAGGGCGGATCGCACTGTCAGACAGGCGTCGACGTGATAAAGATATCACACTGCAGCACGCTGAGAGATGGTCTCTTCGTCGTAACCTGATGTTCCATCACTAATCTTCGTTTAACTCATCACTATATGGCTCGTCAGAACGTTGTTCAATAAGCTGAGTGACCAGGAGAGATATGTGTGTATTGCTGCCATTTGATGTAACTATTTAATAAACGTAATAGGTGATTTTCCGCCTCAGATTCGGTGGTTTTCCTCTGACATTGCGCGCTCTAGTTTCGGTTTTCATTTTAACTTTCATTTCGCTAGAATTGACCAGTACTGTGTGCTTATAACATAATTTCGAGAGAAAAAATTGTAGGCCTTAGCACAAATTTTCCCCAGAGGATACTTCCGGAATTTTAGTGACGGATTCCTTTGATTTTTGATTTAAAGGTCCATGCCAAAAATTTCTGGATCCGACCCTGCAAGTTGCAAATTGCTGTTTTGATCTGACTTTCTCATTGCACCTCTACTGTGTAGATGAATAGAGCCTTTGCACAAAGGCGTTGTTACCTAATGCAATAATCCTAGGAGACAAACTTGCGGCAGAGATTCGTCTCATCCCGGTGTTTAGATGGATCGTTCTCTCTCAATGAGACGTTGTTTTTGTTGGTAGTTAACAATGACGGTTGACGCATGATTTGAGCACGTACGCTTCAGTGCGCCTCAATCACGACCTGAGACTGAGTCATCGCGGCACTGACAGGCCACTTAGCATCATAGGCACCTCACAGTCGCAGCACAACATGTCCTTGATATGTGTCCCTTTGTGACGTCGCCAGCAACGTCTTCGTCGTCGACACCGTTAATTAACCCATTGCTAGCGTGGACCAAAAACTGCACCTTTTTCTCGTTGTCTATTCTCATCCAATTTTCATAATTTTTGGCCCATAATATAGTAAAATGCACTACAGGAACTGGACGATATGTAGTCAATCAATCAACGATTTTCAACGTGGCTAGAATAGTAATAGCCATTTCGAAGTCCACCATAACATAGTTAGTAGGCAATATATATCAGATGACGATGTCGGGAAATGACTTTTGAAACAGGAATGTTTTCAGCCGTTGGCGAAAGGTTGAGATAGATGATGATGATTGGACATCGATACTGTATATGTGCCCAAAATTATGCCCCCCCCCCCAAAAAAATGTGACTATAGCTATACCAGTGCGATTAAAAGGGTTAATATTGTTCAGACGTCAGACAAGCGATAGGACGGCAATCCGGCAATCCGTAGGGAGTCACCACCATCCGTTCATCCGTCCGTCCGTCCGTCTGTCTGTCTGTCCGTCTGACAGCGTGCCTAATCACCCGTCGCTGACGACGAAATTAGCTCTTCACAACTGACGCTGTTTTAATTTTCCCAAATTGACTGAAGCGACGGTCATTTCGCTGTCAGGCGATCGCAACTTGATGTCGACATAGGCATAATACGACGCAATACGATACTATGATCTAGTCTGCACGTACATGTAAGTCAGTCACCGCCCGCGCTGCAGTCTTTAAGCCCAAACACCATTAGGCTACTTCGATTTGATGTGGATTCGTTGTATGTACAACAAGTTGTACAAGAAAAGAAATCAACAAGAAATCGAAGTAAAAGAGTTGGGCTTTAACACACACTTAGACACGTAACACGTTCTTCTTAAAAAGCCCTTGGCCTTTTTGTTGTTCTTTTTATCATTTAGTTGGCTATGTAACCTTTTCTCGAAGCTTTTGCTTTCGGTAAGTTAAATTAGTATTTACTATTTATCGTTTATCCTTTTTTGTGTTCGAGTCTGTTAGGAATGTTAAGGCTATCAGTGATCTCCGATATATCTTTCTTTGTTTATACTGTCGATAAACAAAAACAATGTTAGTATAATCCTTTGCGTTCGGAAAAAGCTACATGTGCATTAAACAAAGAGCGCAAATCAGTGTGAAGAGAAAACGCGAGATCACGTCCGAGGACCTTGATCGAGGTCGTTATAGCCAGCAACACAATTATTTCTAACTGAATAATGACCAGGTTGTTCATCAAACAGCTTGTTGCATTCGATGCCAAAGAGCTTCAGAGAGCAGCTGATTTTTTTGATTCTCTACTTCACTACCGGCTAACCGTCTTGCACTTAATAACTCATCGCACCTGCTTGTAGGCTACTACGGCGGTAGGCCTATTATGTTATTACCTGCGTGATGCTGTTATAGTGCTACCTGTAGTGGATTATTGGTATTGGACAGTGCATGGATACACCTGTCAAGATTGGTTTCGAGGACGACGATACACATAGCCTAGACGCCGACTTTTAGAAATGAACGTGGGGGGCGGCGAGATTTGTCCTTCTTCTTCTCATCCCTCCCTGCCTCCCTCATCCATAAAGGGTTAAACCAGACGCATATGTACAAAAATTGACTCATTTTACTGTTCCAAAAATGTTACATAACAAAAATTCCCGTGGGGAGACTTGGGGGAATTGCCCGCACAACTTTTTGGCGGCGGGGCGATCGTGTGGAGTCGACGTCTACGTCGACACGTCATAACGGGTATCGGTGAGTCAACTTCCAGGCAATTTACAAAACGATCGGCGATACATTATAGACTGAACGATGCGACGGAAACTGGAGTCTGAATCAATCTAATATTTTAAGCAGCCTGCGGACGGCCGCTTCGCGCCACTACGCTCATTAGCAATTATCCAGCAGCACACACTACACACAGCCCACCCACACACCTCTCTGTGGGACCGTTAGCTGTAACTCGTGTTGTGCCGCCCGCTTCCGTTCATCCAGAAACCGTATATGCAAATTATCGGCAGTGGACCGAAGCCGATGTCCCGGGGCGAGCATGCATATTCATGCGGGTGATTTTCACCCAACCAACCGTCATCGATCCTCCCTCCCTTTTATTCGGCCGATAAAAACGATGAATTAAGCCATCCCGAGTGATGTTCATAAAATCATAACGTACTCTCAATCAAGTTTGTTCTCACGTATAGTGAGTGAGTGATCTTCGTCTACAGAGTACAGACTACCGCAGATCTACTGTTCTAGCAGCAGCAGCAAGCACCTGCGTGTAACGTAACGGTTGTCTGCTGTCCGTCCATCTCAGCAGCTGCGTCATTTAATTGTCAATTTGCGACCGATGTCGCTGGGTCAACGTAGCTTTGCGAAGGTCGCCGCCGCTGCCGATCAAGTCGGTAAGATGCAAGTTAATAAAGAAGGCCATAGTCTATAATGTGCGGACGACCGACCGCTAAAGGTTTCCCCGGGGAAGGGCAGTGTGATTTCAGTTGTGAAATATTTTCCAGTTTCAGTTTCCGTTTCCGTTTCAGTTAAACCACTATTCTATGCACCCATTTATCTCTTAAATTCACGGTCTGTCTGCTGCTCGGTCTAATGTTTGGCATTGCAAACATTTGCTTCACAGTCACTGCTAGTGCATGCTACCGTATTTACGTTACATAAAACCTGCGTGATGGCGTGAAACGGAAACACAACGAAAACGAAAACGGACATATAGCCAAATTTATCCGTTTCCGTGTCAAATTTATCCCTTTCCGTTTCCGTTAGGCCTAACGTAAATCACACTGCGGGAAGGGTTGGCGCGAACCGCGAACACGGACTCGGACTCGTGGACTGGTATCGTGATACGGCAGTCGAAGTCTCGCCACTCGATTACAGCTGGTGTCTGATATCCGTGATTTCAATTAGCAGTAGCGTCAGGCCGTGACCGCCGATCTGAGCCCCGCCACACTAATCCAGCACACTGTTACGATAACCTTCGTCACGTCGGCTGGGTCGTTCCGATTTCGGAGGTCAATTGTTCGCGTCACTTCGACTTTTGTCATTCCGCGGCGGGCGGGTGACCAGGTTTTCGTGTTGCCACCGCGCACCTTGCCACGGCCTCGGCTCCGGCAGCATCTGTCAGTCATACGACGACGGTCTTTGGCGTTCTGTATGTTAAGTTACAGTGATGACGACAGGGCCATGCCCGATCACAGACATTAACACCGCGACGTTACATTCATTACAGATTGCAGCACTTTTTTGCGTGAAATGACGTCATGGCCACCATCTTGAAATTATGACGTCATACCGGAAATCACTCTGTCAATCGATGCGTTGAAGAACAATCCTCCAAATTTCATCCCCATCCGATTTGAAACGGTTTTTGAAAGGTTGACCTAAAAAGAAGAAGAAAAAGATCAACAACAGCAACAAGGTGAATAGCGATACAAGAATACGAGATCAGTTCTTGATCGAACAAGTACGAATAACCACAGATCAGGAACTGAACTGGTGGAACGCTGCTGCAGATCGCCGGGCATACACGGCCTGTGCATTCACCAAGGGGGCATCATAACACTTTGCTGCGTGAAAGAACGTCATGGCCGCCATTGTGAAATTTTAGAGTCAAATCGAAAATCCGACTCTTCAGTCGATGCGTATTTACGTGAAGAACACTCGTACCAAATTTCATACCGATGCGTTGTGAAACGACGGAGCCTTAAGCCCTGTCCACACTGACGACTATACAGTCACCGAAATCGGCTAGACTATAGTCTCCAGTGTGGATAGGGCTTTAGGCTTTTTTGAAGAGGTCGCCCCAACAGGAACAACAACACTAGATGATGAGATCAGTTCCTGAACAATCGTCCCCGCGGCGACACACTGACGGCATAAAAGCCAGATCCCCCACAATGTCGCACGATGTCTGTCGTGAATGGAACGAATCGTCTCGCACCCAGCGGCTTCATCGTTGAACGGTCGAAGCATCACATTCAGATCAGCCGTTGCGTTCTAATCGAATTGTTAATGCGCGACGAAATCGGCGACGATTGCTGACGGCGGCGTTGACTGAAGTTACTAACAGACATCAGTCCGTCCGACAATCGTCTCTTTAACCGACTCCCTCCGCTGTATCCGTCTTATTTCATTCAACAACTGTATATTGGCTTTAATGACCCGTAAAGAAGACATACATTCGCCGCCCTGCAGCTTGTACATAGGCTGTTCTGGTTATTCTTCTTTCTTCTTCTTGTCCCGTGGTTCAAGAACTGTAGGGGGAAACTATGAGATTCCTCCACGTCGCGCGATCCTGTGACGCCTGTTGTAGTGTCATGTCCCACCACTTCAGTATGTCGTCGACCCAGCGCTTCCTTGGTCGTCCCTGGTAGTTGCGACCTTCCACCGCCCAAACAACACTCTCTGTTGCATTGTGTTGTCCGGCATGCGGCATACGTGACCAAATACTCTCTGATTCGGCGAGTTCTCGCCGACATTGTGCGCTTTATAAATTAAATTTACTAAAATTTACTAATACTCTAGCTTGCGACGCCTGACTCTGTCCACGATGGTGTATTGGCGACTGAGTTCTTCTGATGGATTCGTTTGTCTGGAAGTCCTGCCGTCTGATACGAAGCAGTCTACAGTGGACTATGCGAATGTATAAGTTCAACATCAAAGCTGTGCTATCGCAAAGACGACCGCGCGATGCGCCCTGTACAAAAAGGCTTGAAAAAATAGCTTGGGTATAATTTTTTTCTTACCGGAAATTTTGACGACCACACTATAATTATGCCCAAGCTATTTCTTTAGTTTTCGACTTTCACGTGCACGTTCGACTCTAGCCTCCCCAAATTTCCCCGGGTTCCCATGGGAGTACGTGGATGGCCTTTGGGCTGTACGAAGAGCGAAGGTGTTGGGCTAATTGTCCGTGCAATTAGCTTCCGAGATTTCCAACCTATGTGATCCTGATTCACCAACGTCACAGACTGACGGACAGACAGACGACATGCGATCGCAAGACCGCGCTTTGCAGTGTAGTGTATCGCGTGGTAAAAACATAATTGGCGAAGTTAACTAGAACCAGAAAGCAATCCGAAAGCAGTAAGAGACACTTTCAGAGCTGAGTCCAGTCGTCGGGGGTCACTATACTTGCTAGTGCATTAAGAAGATGATAAAGCAGGTCGCCAATGTCGTGGCGTTGTACGATTAATTGAGAATTGATAGATGTCGTTTTATTGTCGATGAAAAACATAAAACATGCTGCAGCACCATCAGCAACAGACAACCGATTGTCGCTCTTGACGATCGCATCTTCTCAAATTACAGCCTACTTAACTCGTAAACAGCGTCGTTATTTTGACTACGAAAGTGCAAAGAAATGCATCATTCGATTATTATTCGAACAGTGCATCTCCCACACGCCGAAGGATGCGAACATTTACTGAGTGCAAATGATAAGTTTCGGATATAAAGTGAAGTTAGACACTTAATACAAAAGAAATCATCAGTTTGGATTAAACAGATTACACTGAGTGAAAAACTAAAAACAAGTAGAGGAGAAAATCGAATTATCTCAAAATAAACATCAGACGACGATCACTTAAAAAACGATAGCTAGTATAGCTGCAAGCTTAAAAACAAAATCACGATAATACTTCAGCAAACATTCTGTTAATTTGATCGCATTTCATTGCGCTTGAGCAAAGGTGCATGTACAGTCTGTTCGGTAAAGTCGATACAATCGAAATATAATGTTACAAAAGATCGCTTGCCATGCAATGTCATTTAGTACAATCTTCTCTCTCAAGCTGTGCAATTAATAATGCCAACTCTCGGCCGTGGACTATTTTTGCGCAACGTGTAAAGTCCACATAATTCGACGACTGTTTCATGTTCGCGCATGTACATTACCCGGCATGCAACGCGGTCGACCGGTGCGTACCAATTGCCCGTTGATCAGCTTATTTTTTCATCCTCCTTCTAATATTTAACTACTTGACGTTGACGAGTTTTTCAGTCATCTATCTGATAACTGCGGTGTCTCGACGTCTGGTGCCTGGCTTCATCCAGCGTTTTGCAATTCGTCAAACTCGGGACTCGCCCAGAAGTCGTCGAAGTGCGCGTCGCAGTCGCACGCGCCGAGCAACCTTCGCCTGTTGGCTTCTCGACTTGAGAAGAAGGCCATTGCGGGTCCTCCAGTGTCCGTTGGTCGTTAATCTACGCTGAGCGCATGTCTACGTTGTTTATTCGAGCTACTGCAGACATCTCTTGTTCTTTTTTTCGCTGTCAGATTCATCGTTGATGCTTGTCTTGTGGTGTACTTGTTACGCTTTAAAGCAGTGTTTTTCAACCGGGGTTCCACGGAACCTAAGGGTTCCGCAACTTAGGTTCCGCAAGTGGTATCTAAGGGTTCCGCACCACCGCCGGTGCTGAGTAAACATGTTAAACCGCGTCCAACATTTTGTGGCCATGCACTAGACGAGTTTTCTATGCTCTTAGTAGGTCCAAAATGTA
>Ga0056131_1000229_pt1 | contig 12288 bp, 9 predicted proteins | sample WorMetLIZISLAND1_2_FD_67480 | JGI IMG/M metagenome (GOLD analysis project Ga0056131, IMG submission 67480) | Marine gutless worms symbiont microbial communities from Max Planck institute for Marine Microbiology, Germany - Olavius clavatus LIZARD... ...
ATTCAGGGCACAGGCTGGCAAGTTGCAAATGAAATTGCGAAGCCCCAAGTTTCCATAAATTCCAACAATTCATCAATTGACTGCAGTCTGCACTCCAAAAAACTGCAACCGGAAACGGAAATTTGCAACCGCAAGTAGAAATTAACGAGTACTCGAGTAGTTTACTACTCGAGTAGTACTCGGGTACTCACAGCAGCCCTACCTTTGAGTCCCTCTGATCTGGTGGATGCAGGATGGCTGACTCAATTAACATCATTAACAGGAGGGATCAGTATGCTGGTACAAAGGCCCACTAGGCCACTACTATGCAAAACTAACCATTATTTTCTTCCATAATAATGGCCATTATCATTGCTAGTATTCATTATGCCAACCCATGGATAGATGGTCAAGCTGAGTTAGCCTGGGTGGATTGATAAAATACAGTGTATGCACAAACGGTCAAATGTCTCAGTACTATTAACCCAAATTGATATAGAATAACGTTTTAATGTGATTAAAAATGTTATCAATAAGGCAAATCTCCACCATTTCCATCCAGAGCATTTCTAATATAAAGACAAAGAAAAACGTCATTCACGTTCTATTCAATAGAAATATCACAAATATCTTTATCATGTAACAGTTGCAAGAAATCACTTCACTATATATTGGCAGAAAATTGCTACCATCTCATATTCAACTCAATCAGACGTTGTGTTAAGAGACAGGTGACCCTGTTGCTATTTTTGCACAATGTTTGATGTCAAAAGAACTAAAATAAAGATACGTAAAAACTGTAAAAATATATAAAAGTAGCCATTTTGACACAGGCCATGCATGAATCAGATGGACAGACAGATTCTATTGTAGCATACACCATGCTCTGTATTAACTCGGCTGTCACAAAAGAAAACAATGTTGATTCAATACCACTACAGTGACAGAGAAAATCAACCTGCACGCAAGGTTCGAACTGGATAGGTTTCACTTTTTGGTCCAAGGCCGGCCGTGTTAACGACCTGAACATTGATGAAGTAATCGGTGTTTTCTCGCAGAGCAATGATCATTCCATGGTCAGTCTGGTTGCGGATTATTCTAAACAGTGCCATCGTCTCATTCTGCTCGTCCTTAACCCAGTAGTTAATCTGAAAACAGACCGCACACACTCACTGTATAAAAGTGAACTGAAGACTGTAAAACATGCATGAAAGCTTCAGCTAAGCAGATGACGACTATCATGTGAGATCATTTAACATACAGAGATATTTTAACATTATAATGCTAATCTAACATTATAATACCAACCATATGCAATTCACTTGTGTTCAATAACCAGAATATGATCAGTATCACAGCTCTTATATGCATCAGGCATTAATCTGTACGTGGAATTCAATGCAATGGCCATCAGAAGCCAGTAGGTAAATATGACTGAGGACAAATTGCACGCCTTACAAACACTCGTTTTTCTCAACAGGTAAGAGCTACTGTATCTACTAACAAAGAATGATGATTGTCACGATACTCATTATTATCATGACTATCGTCACAATGCAATGGCACTGTGCATCATAATTTTACTGTCAGAATGTCCTTACCATACAAGTGCGTAATGTAGCATGTGTATTATAACATAACCCTTGATACAGGATTCATGTCATTACATCTTCAGGGCTTAACTTCTTAAGCTATATGGCGAAGATAAGATATGTGCTAGAATGCACAATGGTTAAAATGATACAATGCAGAAAGTATTAGTCAATCACTGACAAATCAATTGCACAATACTCTTAATAAACAAGCAAAAACATCAAAATTAATCACTAAGCCTATGGACAGTAATTCAGGCAGTGCTTTGGATCTATGATTTCTCTGAACATGTTCAGTGCAAGAGTTACTTAGTGCTCCTGTGAACGAAAAGCACATCAGAACAGAACAAATGATGATATTATTCAGTCTTTGCATTTCAATATGCTACATACCCTGTAGCCAAGCAGAACTCCTTTCATAACATCTCGAGTATCATTAACTGGAATCCACTCCACAATAGCAGCAGTAGCGTTATAGTAGACTGCCTTCACTCCAATGGGCACTCCCTTAGGAACTGAACAGTAATTACACAACATAAAATTCAATACTAACACATAAATAAAGAAAATAATGGAACAGTATAATGCAGCTTCTTTGCAGACTCAAAACAAGCAAAAAGCCTGCCAATAAATAACAGATTAACTTTTGGTTCTAGAAATTATATTAAACAGATCATTAATCCACTAAGGATTCCACAAGAATAACCAACTTGATCACAGTAAATTGTACTCAGTATTTTTTGTCACGGTTGTTTTTATTATGATCATACTGATAGCCTGGTTTTGTTTATTTGGTTAATTTTCACTGGTTGCTACAGATTATGCTGTATCCCCATAGAACTGTTTAGAAAAACCTTTGTAGACAACTGGCATGGTACTTAATTTATTGAGTGCATGCCCTACCTAACATCAAACTGCCACAAGGAGCTTAGATCACATTATAAAAGCTGTTCATATCATATAATTCGGAACATTTGTGTACTTACGTTCTTCAGCTGACATAATGGTTTTAACGGGTGACTCTGGACCACGACCCTTGGGATTAAATGACTGAATCTTTACGTTGTACGGAAGATAGAAGTTAGTGGAACCAACTGTTACAACATGATGACTGGCACTTGAATCGTTAATCTGGATCTGAAAACACAACACAGCATGCACATGTTTACCTTTCAACATTTTGCTGCTGCTAACAAATTTTAAAAATTTCAACACATCGTTTGCACATAAAACGGCTGACCAACACAGCGGGTATATTACAGTATCTGACACTGCACTTGTAACTCACAATTCACCAAATATTTTCAAGAGGTTTGAAAGTTAATAGATTTTCAACAGCACAGCAATATTTTGTTTACTGTAAAAATCCACCTCATTTTAAATGCATATGCAGTATACATTCTACCTATAAACTAACAGTAAATCTCATCACTGAAAATTTTTCTTATGACTGTGTATACCCTGTGGCTCTGCCCAAACTGCGAATGCTTTGTCATTAAAATAAATTCACTATTCATGTAAAAACTACCAAAATTTATACAAATAGTACACAAAGTAACAACTATACACTGTATTATTCACATTACAATCTAACTAAATCTGTTCATTGACTTGAAATTAAAAAATTATATTAAAAAATACAGTTTCCAAACGGAAATTAGCCAATAATTAAACATACATGATCCCACTGATCTTCAAACATGTCAGCTTTTTTCCACGACACGATGTATCCGACTTTATCACCCTTAGCAAACATCTCAGACACCGGCATCGGATCCCAAGTAATATTCAGTGTTCCAACTTTTCCGCCGCCACCGCCAAGGTTCAGTGGATATGTTACAGGTGGAGCCTCAGTTGTCCTGCATTCAGCTGTAAGAAAAATAAAGAACACTTAAGGTCCAGTACATAAACATTCTACAAATGCAATGCACACAAAGTACAGTTTTTCTCAGCTGAAATCTAAATTCTTACAACCTGTCAATCGATCTCACTATAATCAGCAGTAAACTTATAAATGGGCAAAAGTACAGAGTGCAGAACTTACAAGATGGTTTGCTCGGACGGCCTTCGCCAAGAACATTAACGCCAACGGCACGGAACTTGTACTGTGTGTATGGATTGAGGTTATTGACAATGGTAGTGATTTCCAATGCCTGGTCAGACGGCGCAGGAACATCTGGCAAAATCAACAGCATAAAATCATCAATACGATATTTCAAATGCCAATATGTAGACAACCAAGCAGTCTAACAGAGATTACATCAGATGGTATCACAATTCAGGTCAATAATTTCATTTTTATGCCTGCTAGAGGAGAAAAGTCAAGTATTCAGAGTAGAAGCTGCTATCAGACACCGTTCACAGATGCCAACAACCACCACTAGCCACCATCATCACCATTACTTTGGCTTATTGCTCAGCTGGCTACATTTCTGGATCAGGAACTGATCTCATATTGCTATGTTACTCATCTTGTTGTTGTTGTTCTTCTTCTTGTTGGAGGCGACTGTCCTCAAAAAAGCCTAAGACTCTGTTGTTTCAAACTGGATTGGGACGAAATGTGGCGCGATTGTTCTACAAGTAAATACGCATCGACCGATAGGGTTGGATTTTCAATTCGATGTCACACTCTCAAGGCGGCGGCCATGACGTCATTTCACACAGAAAAGTGCTGCCATGTGGTAAGTGCACATTCTGCTTGGCGCCTGCTGCCGCAGCATCCGCTGGTTTGCCTACTAGCAATTCTGTTCACAGTTCCTAATCCATAATACATTCATACTTGTTTGAATTAATTCCGGCTAAGTTGCAATGGATGGACAACCTTTGGCAATTGCTGCAGCATGTTTTCACAGACCAAATGCCTGCCTGTTCCTGTTATCAAAGCAATGGCATCAAATTCTTGCAAAGTGCCACCATGTTTCTGCATTATACAGTATGATATTTGACGGCACAGTATGCAGTGCGAATCAAATGTGATGCAGAAGAAAGCAGCTTCAATAACAATATTCTGATGTATGACTCACAAACGTGAGTTTCAATGGCCATTTACTGGTGTCCTCACCAAGGTTTCCAGAGCAACACAATCAAAGTTAGACGGAGCTGTATTTTTACAGACTAAACGTGCTTTTAATGAAGGCAATCAGTAACCGACAATAAACAACTGATTAATTGCTACATACGTTAGGTAAACCAAAAAATAACACAAACTTGGCGCATTGGGCTGGCGTTTCCAATAGTTCTCATTCATGTTGAATATCTCAACAATGTAGTAGAGCACTGGACGGCCGTTGTCCTTGCTTGGCCACCACGTTAATTCAACTGAAGTCTCTTTAGCATTGTATCCATGCACACCTGCTGGCTCACCCGGCGGTCCTATATAGCACAGTACCAACAATTACCTTTCATGACCTACTAATGTGAGAAAGGTTTAAAATGTTAAAGGTTCTGTATAGCTGTTATTGGAACTCAATCTCATAGCTACGGGGTGTCACTTGCCATATAGGATCACACAGTGTTACCTGCCACCTGACACAAGTGAACACACCCCACCTTAACTCCAGCCAGTCAGGTCAGGTAGTCGCATAGTCCGAAGACCGTTGCGTCGCTCTTCCACTGTGACCGCGGTTGATAGCCTGTCTCCATAGGTCGGCAGGTGGCTGACTGTTATCTCTTCGGAACTGGTCGATCCACCTGCCACGTGGACGACCAGGACGACACCTCCAGGAAAGGTCCGGTAGACATCCAAGAGATAGGCTGATGCAGTTGAGGAGCGCCTTGTGGGCAGGCACTTCCTCGCCGAGCCTTGCTATGTGTCCAAAGATGGCTGAACGTCGGCGACAGATGATGTCTGACAGAGAGGAGATACCAGTGAGAGCGGCAACCTCTTCATTCCGCACGAATTGATGCCAAGACAGGCTGGAACTGATCTAGTGGTCACAATTCAGTATCCACAATAGTCATTTATTTAGCTGGTCATTTTTCAGCACATATGTTTTTTTCTAGCAGCTTTCTGCTGATATCCCAATAGCTGAAACATTTTATCTACCACACTGAGAGCACAGGAAGGAAACAAAATCTGCAAACCTCGAGAAATATGAACAAAAACTGTACAATATGACCACCAGTGTTGATATAATATTGTAAAAATGTCAGACTCAAATTCCTAGTGGTTATGTATTGCATTTAATGACAAATAGTACATCCTCTACATATAGTACACCCTGTATATCAACAACTTAAAGCTGACACACATTTTGTAAATGACACCGACATACCGGTATGATATATGACACCCACTGCCTTTGGACATTTATTAAGGCATATCTGTTTTCAGAGCACTAATGTACAGAGCACATTAGGGACTTTTTGGCATTGATACACTATATAAATTGACGTTTTACTTAATTACTTACTTACAGATGTTGATAACTATTACCCATTAATGAAGAAAATATACCTAACACATACACCACTAGATTAGCTGCAATATTTAGATATTTGTAACAAAGTTGGAAGTGCATTGCTAAATTAAGAACCTTAATGTCTCACTGAAAACCTTCATTGTGCTCAATAAATATATAAAGAAAAGTTGACTACATATCACTGGTGGATAGAGGCACAGGCAGACTGGGTGGCCACACCCCCCACTGACCAAAAGTAGGGACTAGTGATAGCTGCAAGAAGCAGTCTGCCTCAGACACGGGGCAGAGTATATCATTTATATCCTTAACCTTTTGCCCCACTTTTTATGAAAATGGACCGAATGCTTTCAGCTAAGCCCCCTGATCCTGCCCGTCTACCCTGGTGGGGCTCCACTCTGGACCCCCATCATAGGCTGGTGCTCCGCACTCGTATGGTCCCTACCCAAATCCTGGATCCGCCACTGCTATCTACATATCATGTGTGGAAATGACGACAGGAATATTTACCAATAACTGTCAGTGTTGCGACCACCGTTAGCTCATCTTTTGTTGATTTGACAATGCAACGGTATTCACCAGCATGATAGAACTGCACATCTCTAATGTACAGCCCACCTCGGTTGACACCAGTTCCCTATATAATGTACAAAATAACATGCCATACTTTTATCATTCACATATAATGCTAAACAATACAATGACCTGTCAACTATGGTTACAGCACACAACAAGAAGCTCAGCTGTTGCTGTGATAGCCGATTGAACTGTGCACAACATACAGTATAGTTGCACACCGTTGTCTGGAATAGCCGTGGTCAGCATGCATATTTACTGATTTACAGTTTCAAACGGAAGTCTGCTTCTGATCCCTGTCAGCGTATTATCCAATCGCTGTGTTTCCTGTTAGCTTTTTTGGCAAGCGCTGATATTCGCAGTCTTTTGTGGCAAAATGACACATCCTACAGCAAAAGTGTCTGAAGAAGTAAATAGACAGTGCCCTCATAGTGAGATTTTCAACCCCCTACACCGACCCTGAGTGCCACAATACACTTCATCACAGACAGGCAGACAGAGGACAGTATCGTGACAATAGCTGATCATAGTGCGTGCAGCAGTACGAGAGTTAATATTACAAGAGAATGATCACCACACAAATCAACCCACCCTCTCATAGTTTGGTTCCCGCCAGACATAGACGCTGTTGCCAAGGTTCTTGAGCTTGATGAACATGATCTTGTAGTTATTGTGCCACCAGTCATATGTGATGTCAATCGCTGGATTGTATGATGCTTGGCATGCAAAGAATGCCGTCTGATTGACCATCACCACCGTGTCACGCGGCGGGTATGTTACAGCTGTCGATGCTGCATTTGTAACAAACAGTTTGCTAAATAATTTCAACAGTTTGAAAGTTGATAAATTTTCAACATTCTACCACTCTGATATTTTGTTTATGTTACGTTAAATACAATATGTGCCAGTTAATCAGATGATTAATAGATTAAAATATGTGAACTCAGTATTCAATTACAGATCACAATAATTCATATTTAATGAACACTGCTATCTGGGTTACCGCTATCTGTAAATTGTCGCAGTAAACATATCATAGTTACTGTAACAACCTAAACTGATTTTTACAATGCTAACTAATCAGCCTCATTTGTGTAATTACTGAAATATGTTAAGCAGGATTAAGTTCTCTACACATATACTGTGAATTAATCTGCTTCACCTTAAATGCAAACAAGATATGATAAAAGTAAATGCAAATCACATCAGCCTTCTACCTGCCACGGCATGGTAAGATGTGTATTAGCTAAGTAATGACACAAGAAGCTCAGCTATCACGAGATCAAACAGTGAATTAGCCATACATCTCACTGTACCTTCGTCACTGCCCACAACTGTAATCCTGCCTATGTCCATATAACTATCCACACATATCTAACGAAGAACTGTCTTATCTGCACATTTGTTAACCAATGCATATGTCTATGTGCTGCATTGGCATAACAGATAAATAAATCACTACTTAGCACCCTAATCTCTGAACAAAAACGAACAAAATCAGTAAACAGCTCAGTATGTTTTAAAATACTCCAAATCCTTGAAAATTTGAGGCAAAATGCACAAAATGGAACACTAACGTAATACTGTAAGTTTTCCACTGGTGGAATCAGTGCCATGCTCGTTGCTGGCTGTGCACTGATACTCTCCTTGGTCATGCTGCTCCAGTCCTCGGATGTGTATATTACCATTGGACAGCAAAGTCACTCGGTCCTCTGGATTTGTGCTTGGACTAAATACCGCTCCATCTTTCAGCCATTCCTTGTCAGCTTGTGGGGCAGACTCTGGCTGGCAGAGCAGTGTAATGTTTCCACCAATGATACCATAAAGGTTGGGCTGCAGTGGATATTTTCGGAAGGTTGGAGCAAAACCTATCACACGATTAAATGAAACAGATGACTTTAGAAATGTGTAAATGAAATGCTTACCACTAAACACAGTACATATGTGAACTAAATAACTGTAAAAAACTGTAGTTTATAATATATATATGTTAATGGCATGCACAAACAGCATGGTAGTGACACAATCTAGAATTGAATAGGGTGATGTCATTGGTCAATGGTCTGCAGTACTTATGTTTTTTATTTATGCAGCCTGATTTGTAAATGGCTGCTAACTTTATAAACATACTAAGTTTCAAGATAGCTTTTTAAAACTTACGAAATCATTTGCTGCTGACACGACTAAGTTAGGAATAAATTCCGAAAATTCTTACAAAAATTCATAGCAACGTCTATCTCTATAACCCAAGCCCTATTTTCATCCAGTAGTAAACTGACAAAGTATTTTCTAAATATCATGAAAAATTACTAAATATTTCATTCAGTAAAACGCATAAAAAGCCCTGTCTTTACGTTACCCTGTAAATTTTCAATGGTCGCCACTCGCCAGTGTCAGGCTCTCAGGCCAGCTCCACAAAACTTAGCCTAATGGGAAACCTTTTGAAAAATCACCAATCTTACACAGGTTGGATGCCTTCATGACACCCGATCAACAATGTTTACGCACTGATGGTAAATACGATATTAATTAATGTTGGTTTACCAACATAAAGTAAACACAACGCACCAAATACTCTCAGTTCGGCAGAACACAGCTTTGTGCCATGTGTGTTGCTAGCCTGACACTGGTACATCCCGGCATCTGGTGCATGCACATCGGTGATAGTCAGAATGTTGCCAGCTGATGAGAACGTGTAGCGGTCACGATCGGCCGGTGCCAGCATGGATGTGTTGAGAACAGTTGCATTGACAAACCACCTGTACCTCACGTTCGGCACCCCGGTCGCATAGCAACGGAACACTGCCGTTTGGCTGACGTCAACAAATGCGTTTGTGATCGGTATTGTGAATATAGGTGCAGCTGCAGACACAACAGTTCAGCAATGAAACACGTTGCACCCACATGCAGTGAGAGTGAATTAATTAACAGTTCCTTAACTACACACAGGCACACTCTACTAGAATCAACACAGGCAAGCCAGGACTTCAAAACAGAGATAATGATGTCGTGAAACAAACCAAACTATCAGTTTAACAAAAAACTGCCATCGTAACCAAGGCTGCCACTACTTTTATGAACTGTGCTGACACCGTGTGAAACATAACACTGTCAAATCGATGTGAGTGTGATAAAAGACATACAAACAGTAACAGCTACAGTTGTAATTGCTACTGGGCGTCTTTTACAGTTCCGTCGTTAGTACTCATTTGACATCTGACACTGTTTGACATTTTTCATATTTCACAGTTTCACACTTTCACACTGTCGCTACAAATAACTTTGTCACTTAGGCCACATTTAACTTCCAAATGATGGGGATGAATAACACAAGTCAGAATCTTCACAAAAGATGCCACATCACTTACGACGCCTGGGTTGGTGTAGCAACATTTTACATGCTAGTGTATAGCAAAGCCTGCCATCTCTTACACAATCCCAGATGTAGAAATAACAACTATGAAAAGTCATTGAATGAGCTAAATGCCAGACAAAAATGACTCACCAAAATGACTAGCTCATTCAGACGCTTAATATCAAATCAAGTTCAACAACTCAAAAACATACATGTACCTTCAATCGCAATGGTGAGGTCACCATACGTCTCTTGCCCAAGCTGTCGTGTCACTCTGCAGCGATACGTGCCTTCATGAGCCAGCTGAACATTGTGGATTATTACTACACGGTTGTAGTCAGAAAATATTGCACCTGTTGGCATGGGAGCATCGATTCTCGACCATGAATATATCAACAGCTCACTGGAAGTCAGAACAAAAATTACATCCTTCAACAGCTTTGTATCAAATCCAGCCAACATACCATTTACAAAATGTAATCATTTTTATCCAAACTAAAAAGTTTTCACATTACGTGAGAAAGTGGATTAAAACTACTATCCAAGTATATCAAATATATAGCTGACACACGTACTGAAGTTAGTTATGTTAAATATACAACTATTTCTCACAATTCCAAACTTCAACAGAAAATGCAAACGCTGCTCGTAATACGTACTGTACTTATTACTGTAAAAAATTCACTTACGTTCCCCATGCCACACACTCCATGCGCAGAGTGTCTCCTACCATCGGACTTGTTGGAAAGGCTTTTGGAAAGCTGTTGAAAATCTGTGGATCTTGCAGGCTTCCAACTGTAAATCAAGCAAAAAATTTCATATGAAATGCAATATATGCCGGTCAGCTTTCTGTAGTTGCAATTCCGACATTTTCAAGTCCTGTAGTATTGTGTCATCAAGTCCCAATTTTCTACTCCTGCATTTCCCAATGTGCTGCATTTTACTTCGAGCACAGTTTCAGTCGCTGTGCAAAGTGCAGTACTTGTTGTTAGTGTTCTGTCCATCCATCAGCAAGGGTTTGCAAAAACTGTATGGGTTTGGATTCCCTAGTGCTGGCACAGTGCAGCACATACTGTTAGCTTTTTACAGCTGAGACAACTGGATAGGAAAAATAATGGGTACTGAAAGCAAACAATTGCATATTAATAACCAATTGCTATACACACATAAACACACACCGTTTTAATGGCCATTTTCCAGGTCAACCTGGGTTAGTCAGTTGCCCACTTTTTCTCAGACTCCAGTCATCCTTATTATGCACATCCTCATCAGGTAGGCCAAAACTCTTCATAACTGCATGGTACTTTGGGCTGTACCCCGCCCACTTACATTAACTACTATCCCAAGGGGATTTGCAGCAGAGGCTTCCTTTCCTGTCACCCAACTAACAGCATTGAACCACTGAAGGTATACTATGCTATGCTAATAAATCAAAATAAATAATATTACTTCAGGCTAGACGCATTTCAAGGGGGCAATCGGCTAATACAGGTCTACCCCTGAAAATGGCCTTAAAATGGCGGGTGTGTGTGCATACGTTATGACAGTAAGACAAAATCTGTTATTTAAACATAATAAATTGTGGTAATTTAATAAATATTCAACATCACATGGCTTACCAGCGGCAGTCACTTCAAGTGGAATTGGTTCACTTGTTTTGCCACCCTGGGCATTGTCCCTGGCGTCTGGACGTGTAACCATGCATATATAATCGCCGACGTCATCTCTTGTCACAGACTGGAAATACAGTGTACCATCGCTAGACACGAATATGTACCATTTGACACTCGGCCGAACCAGATTGTCCACACTGCCCTTTGCCCATGTGTATGATAAAGCTGCAGAAAGAAAACACAACATCTCATTTTGACGTTGTGTCTATCTATTAAAACGTCCCCAATATGCAGTATTAGTTTCATCACACTGCTGATTGGTTCATGAATGCAAAATGTGAAAAAGAAGGGTACTAATGACACCACAGATTTTTTGTTTGTAGAGAAAAATGTCCCCTTAAAGGAAAATTTCAAATATTGGCTTCAGTAGTATTCATTCAGACACTGATTCATATGTTCTTGCCAAGTCTAGTGAAATCTGTGGAAAGCAAGTGACCAGAATGATGTATCGTATACCTCACAGAAGAAAAAGCACAGTTTTCAGATGCTTTTTACAGCGCGTCAGCATAGCTCTAGCTATGCAAAGCGCTGTATTAGCTATGATAGATTCTGTCTGACCGTCTGTCTAACCGTCTGTCTGACCGTCCGTCACAGTCCGGTATCATGCCAAAACGACTCCAGCTACGATCATGCGGTCTTCACTGGAGGATAGCCCCATGACTCTAGTTTCTTGACGGGTTAACTTCAGCGCGAAA
>Ga0056131_1000231_pt1 | contig 12280 bp, 9 predicted proteins | sample WorMetLIZISLAND1_2_FD_67480 | JGI IMG/M metagenome (GOLD analysis project Ga0056131, IMG submission 67480) | Marine gutless worms symbiont microbial communities from Max Planck institute for Marine Microbiology, Germany - Olavius clavatus LIZARD... ...
GTATTGTATTGTATTGTATAAGAGATTTTTAACGTGGCCTAAGTAAAAAAACTTCAAGGTCCACATAGGAAAAAAGATGTAGGGTCTAAATTCAACGGCAAATCTGGCGTTTTTGACCACGGCCAGCTCGACAAAGGTACAGGCCTAGCCAAGCTATTTCCACAATAATCAACACCCGGAAATGGAAATATACCTCTTCTAGCGCTATAATCTGACCTTTCCGGCTCTCCATCGTTAATTGTCTCATTCACTTGCCGACACTTACCGAGCTCGTCATGGTCGAAAATCCCTAATTTGTCCTTGGAATTTCGACGCTATCTGCATGTCGTAACTCGTAATTCCGGAGATATAAGTATTTCCGGCTTTGTCGGCTATTTCCGGTTGTCGGTCATTGATGAAATGGCTTGGGAACACTTTCATCGATCTCACTGTGGTCAAAAACCTAGGTGTGCCGTTGGAATGTCGACGATATCTGTCAGCATAAAGTACTTCCGGTGTGAGTGGCCAATTCCGGTTGTCGGTCGTCGAACTCACTATCCTTGGACTTGCCACGGTTGATTCTCCAAGGTTTGCAGTTGGAAAACAACACATAATATTCTTTTCTAGTAAAACATCTGGAGGCTTTTTTACCCCTAAGAGCAACAAACGTGCCTACAAATAGAAGCGCGATAATAATGATGGTTAATGCAGCGGTACGTGTCGCCACCAACTCTCAGAAGTATGATCGAGGCTTGACCAGCGCGAGAACACACTTGTTACGCTGGCTGGCTTGACATTCATCAGCGTATTCAAGGATCCATCCGTCATTCCGTATTGCAGAGTTCATCGCTGTCTAGTGTCTACACACGCTCAGAAAAGAAACTTGTACCAGAAACTTCCACCGACGCACGTGACCGAAACGGTAAGATTTGATTGGTTGGCCGGGTTTTGAAAGTTTCTGATACAAGAAACTTGCACGGAATAGAGCTGTGTTCTATTCGGTGCAAGTTTCTGGCACAAGTTTCTTCTACAAGTTTCTTGAGCGAGTGTCACCCCTATGAGCATGAGCTAAGGCTGGCGCACCTGTCTGATGAATTGTCCCGCCGGCGTCACGCAATCAGTCGTCTTTCAGGCTTCAGCAAATGCAATCAATAGTCTGTTTCGATGGTTGAGACGTCAACCCGTGGTTGTCTGGATCGAACAACCTGCCTGACTATTTGAGAACAGAATAGAATAGAATAGAAAATTTGTATAGCGCAATATTATGCAAAGCATCTCTATTGCGCTGAGTGCACTAATATCGCGCGAACAATATCGTCTTCAGCGTGCGACTAAAGTCGCCAAAACTGACGGACAGATTGCGAAACTCGGTCGGTAGTGAGTTCCAGACCGACGGCCAATGTAATCCTCCGACGGCACTGTACAATCAGCTGATGCTCGTTGGCTGATCGTAACTATGTCGGCTGCTGACAGCGGTAACCGGAGTGCAATGGACGCTCAAGAACTTCGGAGCTTTGTTCTCCAGACACCGGCGGACCATGGCAGCGAGCTTGTACTCGACTCGTTCAGGGACGTCAGGCCAGTGTAACTGGTCATGAAGTAGACTCGACAGGCCACGGTCGTAGGCTACTTGTGAGTGTTTGTAAAATCCATCGCTTTCTGTTGACATTTTAAAATGTTATTTGAAAACTTTCCTCTTCGCAGCTTCCCGCATTACTAACTTTCGACGCTACAGCGCATTGCAGAATGAATCTTCTTTGCCTATGTCGTGTGGTGTAGGCCTATGAGCTATACAAATTCATTGTTGAATTGATAGAATTTGCTGAAGCATGTATGTTGCATGTATGAATGAAAATAAGCGTAGAACTGATGTAAATGTTAGCTGCTGCGAGTCGACTATACGACAATGAACGGACGGATGGGGGAGGACGCCGACGACCGAACGACGGCAGTTTGCGCGCCATTCAAATCAGAATAATTCATCCAGCAAGCGATCTTCCTCTCTATGGACGGCGCCATTAACGGTCCAAAGGTGCGTCAGTTGGGCCCCAATAGGCCGCCGACCATGAGCGGGCTGTCAGCACGTGCGAGGCCGACAGCTCCGTCCGTGCAAAGACGACGACGACGACGACGACGGACGGCCAACAAACGACTTGTGTATAATATATAATATACTGGCAGGCAACCCAGGCTGGTAGGCCAGCGTCAGCAAGGAGCATAGCTGCGGTCACGGTTCAACATCTCTTGTACTTACAACCCGTCAACGACGAGCATAACGTGAGTGAGTGAGTGAGTGTGTAAGTAAAGTATGCACTGCCGAGCTAGCTTCAACCGCAACTCGACATATCTCACATCCACAGACTCGACATGCAAAATTACAACCCCCTATATATAATAATTATATGTGCCCACTGCCAACCAACTTTCATAATGTTAAGCACATTATACACCGTGTCTCAGAAAAAACAAGCCACTTTAATTTTCGCCATAACTTCGCCATCTGTTGAGATATTTTTTTTTACAATTTGTGAAGCATTTTGTTCAGGAATAATTCGCGCATGACAACGTTAGCATATATTCGCAAAGGCTTATTTATGTGGTAGTAGGACGAATTGAAACCGTATCATACACAAAATGCACAAAATCTGCTGTAATACGACATAAAACACTCGAAATCAGCGGGTAGCAAAGTTAAGTGCTAAATATTAAATAGTCCAACTATTCAACAAATAACCCAAAGGGCTACATGTAAATTCAACGCAAATGTTGGTCAAAATATCCCCCTGAGCTTTCACACACGAGTCACACGCATAGTGACGCATTGAGACGGCGTCGCCGCTATCCGATAGCTGCAGTGATGTCTGTGGTCCAGCTCCGCCTACACCTGAACTAGCCGATGTATTCGCTATGTGTGTCTGGTACACCTTCTCTTGCTTGATACTACAGAAAGAAGAGTCAGGACTCAGGAGGATTTAAGTCCGGTGAGTTCAGACACCATAAGTCAGGTGGTATGAAATCTAAGTTTGGTTACAGCACTGTCACGCCCAGCTGCGCATATCGGAAGCGCGGCCAATCCTTACTGTTGATGCGCCCTACAAATGCACGATACTTACTTACTTACTTACCAACATCAAACGTCTTGCTCAGAATTGCGGACGCAAGAAAGAAACTATAGGCCTATGCAACTCAGAACTGTGTGTGATAGGCCTAAATGCCTATAAGTATCCATAACATCTGGGAGTTTTGACGCCAAAATTTCTATAGATAGTCAGCAAACTTGATACTTTTTTGTGACTTTTTACGAGTTTTTGATAGGCTACGTCATTTCAAAACAACATAAAAATTCATGTTTTTTGAAATCTGAAAAAAACGTAAAATACGTATTCTCAAACACTGCCGAAATGTCGACACCGAAGCCTGTGGTGGCGCTAGCTCTTGAATTTTCTCAAAGACTTTCACGTACAGCTGCTGAGTGCTGAGCCCGCCTCCAAAATGACCTATACTGTGTCGGGTGGGGCGTTAAACTCTGCTCAATCCAATCCTGAGTGCTGAGTCTTGCGCGACATGACGGCGTACAACACTGGAAAAGCAGAATCCGCAAACGACGCGAAAACGGTGAAAAATTAAGATAATAATTTTGTGGGAACAACGTTAAAAGTCCATAGAAGTGGATTCTGTCAATATCTGTAGTAAATCCAGTTATTCAGCAATGGCGAATAAGACTTTTAAGTGCTGAACCAGGCTCTGCAACACCACGACAGAAGTCGTCGTCGTCTAGCTGGGCGTATAGCGGCTGACAGCAGCATCGGCGTCCTCTGACGACGACCGTAATGCCGGCCTACCACCAGCAGTCAAATCTCTGCTTAATCTACTTTGAGCAAGGACGCGGGAGCAGAAGTTGAGCATGTTTCTTAGTTTTAGTCGCCAAAACCAGTCCGTCCATTTCAGCGCCCCGAGTAAACTTCAATTAAAGTTCAAAATATAGCACTTGCTGACGAATAAGAAACCGCAAGTGGACTATATAGTTTAACCCTTATGATGTGCTTGTGGGCGATAAAGCCCCCAGCTCGGATTTTGCGTCACTAAAAAATTTCAGTCAGGATTTGGGCTAAGCCATTTTGTAACTTTCCTTGAACATGCAATGGACACAATAAGCAACAACCAGACAGTCGATCGGCGCACCGGAAATTGTCAGACATGACGTCAAACACACGTGACTTAATGGTGTTTTGAAACTGGCGAAATTTTACGCACGTGTTGTGTAATATGGTTGAGTCGCTTTCAAGTAAGTATTATTGTAATTCCTTCGGGCAGCAAAAACAAAGTTTTCAAACAACTCAACAGAAGTCGCTCCAAATAAATGTGTTAAGCGGAAATCAATATGGCCGCCGAAACTGAAAACACACTTATCTATCCCAGGAAATATGACAGATAGGACCGAAATTCCATGAGCAAATCTCGGGTCTTTAACCGTGGCGAGCTCAAAAAAGTGTGTCTAAGCATTGCGGCAATGGCCGAACTCGGAAATGGAATTATAGCTGCTTTAGCGCTATCTTGCAACTTCCGGTTGTCCGTTGTTGGAGCAATCACTTGCTGACACTTTTACCGAGCACCCCTATAGTTGCAAAACCCAGGTTTGCCGTTGCGATTTCGACGATATCTATCATACTTTCAGAGATATAAGTACTTGCGGTTTGGGTATTGGGTGGCCAGTTGTCGGTCGTCGTCAAAATCACTGACCGCAGTTGTGGACAACAGCAGACATTTTCTACAATGTATACAAGGAACAACGCCATGGATGCATTTTCGCGCAAAAACGGCAGTCTTGACTCACTGTAAGCGATACTGCGCAGCATCGGCGTGATATGGTCGAGCTGCATGACACTTAGGCCTATGTAGACAGGCCACAGTGTTCTGCACATGGTCATCAGCTGTTTCAGCCAGTACAGCGTTGCAGTAGTCCAGTCGGCGATGAGTGAACGCAGGTCGTCAGTCGTGTGACCAGTTGGCGTAATGACTCACAAAAACAACTGCTGTAACTGTTAGCATCACAAACGACAATGAAATGTCGCATTTAAAACGTTGTTTTTGTGAGTCATTATAAAAGAAATAACGACGGAGTGATAGAAACGGTGATTAACAATATCATATGTGTAGAGCTAATCAATATCGCCCAGGTTGACTGCGATGGACGAGTCCAGCGATTCGTAACGCTGTTACCCGGGGACTGGCTGTTACCGTAGAGGTTTATGAACCGGTCATCAACACTTCCCCGTGGTCACTATCGTCGTCATTTGTCTGTAATTATGCGTTAGTATCAAGCATATTATTATTTGCTGAAGAATGAGCCACAAACAGCGGACGTCAAGGTCGCGACGACGTTTTAGTACGATATACACAAAGCGCTGACGGCCGGCATGGGTTCCAGCCGGTCAAACTGGACTTGACATGCAGGTACAGGCAATGCGCGTAGAAGCAGGCAAGCGTGAACACCGACCAATTGTACAGTGCACGCGTTGCCATTTAGCGATGGCGCTAACTGACCTCATCCAACCTCGCATTGTATCGCAATGGCTTCCGATTATACGCTGATGCGTTCGCGATAATCTGAGCGTTTCCGTTCTACTCGTGACGGTACCGCGCACCTGCGACTGCCTGTTTCATAGCCACTCCATTATAAGACATCACAAAATATACACTCGGGCATATGGCACGGATTGTCCATTGATTACCAAGTTTATCTTTCTCTCCGTTTGGTTTTCACTTAACTATAGGCTAGCTATAACGTCAATATCGATTAAACGAAATCACGGGTACGCTACCGGGCCTGAGAGCATGCATGACGCCCAAAATTTGGTTTGCTGAGTCACAGTGGACTTGGCCCCAGAACTGTTACCGGTATATAAATTTGGATTACCTGAAAACAATAATTTACATCGTTTTAGTCAATTTCAGAAATATGAGTCTCTTTGAACTAACAACGCAGTCGAATGCACTATACGTGACATTTATTCACGCAGCTATTTCGCAACGTTAAGCAGTGAAAAATTCCGGGACTCTGAAGAAGAGCATCTCGTCATCTAATCGATCGTTTCTTATCCCCAGGCCTACAATTTTAAAGACATTTCATGAAGTTTTATCGCCAATCATTAATCCGTCACTTTTTAGCCGATTGTACTGCGCGCAATGATCGGCTATCGGTATGATAATGTCCTCTGTCTGTCCGTCCGTCCGTCCGTTTGAAACGTTGTGCTTTGTGGCTAAACGATTCATCCTATACATAGCAAAAGTGTCTGAAAAATGAATAGGAAGTGCCCTCCTAGCCTCCTAGGAACACGAGCAAGTACGATCGGGTTTACCTCTGATGTAAGAAAGGAAGGAAGACCGACATTTTTTCAAAAACGGTGGTTTACTTTCTTATCAGTTTCTTTAAACCAACGTGATAGGCCTATACATTCCCATCCATCTCTTGTTGCGTAATGTTACTGACAGACGGACAAGCCAAGTCAACCAAGAAACAAATCGAGGAAAACAACACAACCACATTGGCAGATGATTACGTGAAAGGTGAGTTTAAATGAAACAATAGCAGTCACAGCAGCGAAGTATGAAATCATCATCAACCGCATCAGTTTGACTGGAAGCTGCATGCAGCAAGACATAAAATGCACTGCAGTCATACAGACGGCAGTGTTGACATCGTTACAATCAACGTAACGAGTGAAGTCTGCAGTCATCAAGAAAAAAAGAATCACAGTTTGGCGCTGGACGCAAAACATCCGTGCATACTACACGTACAAATCGTCACCATTAGTGTATAGAAGGCCAGCGCTTCACGGTTGCACCATGCAGCCAGCGTTCGACCTTCTATTTAAGCTCACTGCGTGAATCACGTTTATCGGTCGTGGTTAACTGAACCGAATAGGCCTATTGGGCGGGAAATGACCACAAAATTTGTGTGTGGGCACTGAGTGCCCAAAAATAATCTTGTCTGTAAAACCGAAGGAAGACAGACATTTTTCAAAAGCGATGGTTTACTTTCTTTCATCAGTTTCTTTAAACCAGCGTGATATAGATTACTGAACCTAACTCTATATCACTGGTTGATGCACCCCAGTGCATGTGCAATTCGGACATGACGCCCTGAAATACTGAATGACTGCAGTGTTAATGATTATACATACTGCACTAAAGATTCGAGCAAACCGGTACTCAGTGGAAGCTCGGCGTGTTATGTGCATCTTAGATGTTCAAATGTCTGTCCCACTCGAGACGAGACGACGCGACAATGTTCGTATATCTAGTCAGCTATTCGGCCGTTCAATCTACTGTAGGCCTACAGACCTATATAGACCGTCAAATATACCAATCAATAGGCCTACAGCTGCTTACGATCCGGCGTATTTCGAAGAAAACTTGACGACTGCCTTGCCGACTCTGAGTACAAACCACACTATCCACCTACGCTTCACGGTAACCTACTTCTAATGAGGTAATAATGCCGCACAGCAGCCAAGCAACACTGTACCGAATGTCCTTATTACCGTGTCCGTGTTTATATAATTTTATTAGGCCTACGCCCATAATACAGCAGCTTCCTGTTGCCTGAGTGTCCTGCATATTTGCTTGTATTGTTGTCGGTGAAAAGCCTATATATTCACCAAACTTTGCAGGAACATTAGAATCAGTGTCCTCATTAAACATTAGGTCCCCCAATATATTGGACCCTACGTCTGAAATTGTTCCTTTAATGGGCCACTTTCCCCAAAAGACGACAAAAATTGCGGTGTTTGGATGCCCTCTGTATGCGCCATGCGATGGGATATACGTTCTGGGCGAACAGACTCATTCTATCCAATAGAGAACATGTTATCCAAGACTGTGACTGATTTTTGGTCGTGGTCGTTTAATACCGTTTTGGCTCCGGAAGTTCACCAATGTTCCCATACTGGAAAAGGTGAAAAAGAAATGCGAAGAATGTAATATATATCCCTCGAAAAATTTCACGCGGGCGCCCATGCTGTGTAATTTTATCCATCATCCATGTACAGATGCACCGGAGTGGAAGATGCACCGATTGTGACTATACAAAAACGACAAACGACTTGGGCCTAAAAACAGGACATAGTGTCACATTTGTTCTTGTAACATCCAAGCAGAGTTCTTCATTCTCTCGAGCACGTAAACTGTCCACAAAAGCCTGGCCCAAATAAAGGACACGCGCAGACATGTCTGCAAAGTTTTACGGAGACAGACAGCTAGATAAACATATAAAAATGTAAAATAATGTCACGCTGTTAGTGCGGACTGCAAATGTGGCCAAGCAGCTGATCAGGTGATCGACAATGGACATGTACACGCAAGCTCACCATGCAGACTCTTGCCGCGCGACACCGAATCAATAATGCCGTGGTTTGGTTGGAAGGAAAATTGGCAGGTTGTTCGATACAGATATGCACATGCAGTAAGCTTAATTCATAAGACTTCCTGGCCCTACTGGGCTGCCGTTTGTACACCGTCAATGGTGGTTCACACACGCTGTTAACGTAAAAGATTTGAGTTATCGGCCAAGTTCCTCTGTAATACACAGCATATAGGAGAATGACAATTTTGCGCCACACAGATCAAGAATTAGGACTCAACGCGAGGTTAGCTCATTCAGTGCGTCATGCCCCCAAAAAACTATTTTTTTCTGGGTCCATGCTTGTCTATACTGGTCCCTATATTATTTGCGTGGAATACAGGATGCCATGTGTACTTCAGTATTAATACAGCGCAAAACCTATTTAACCTTCTGAAAAATACCTGTGACTTTGGTTTTTCAGACACTGTACACTCTGAACATTGGTCACGACTAAACCGTATAGGCTATACCAATATCTGTCAAGTAGGCCTAGTAAAGGCTAGTAGGCATATCTTTTTTTATCGCGCGATGCACTAGTACAAAGCGCGGTATTGAGACTCTCAATTTGAGACTGCATGTCGTCTGTCCGTCTGTCCGTCCGTCCGTGTCTGTAACGTTGGTGGATCAGGACCACATAAGTTGGAAATATTGGAAACTAATTGCACAGACAATTAGCCCAACATCTTCGCTCTTCGAAGCCCAAAGGCCATCCATCCACCTTCGAGAATACGTATTTTTCGTTTTTTTCAGATTTCAAAAAAATGACTTTTTTACGTTTTTTTGAAATGACTGTGAAAAAAACGTAAAAAGTCGGTAGCAAAAATTTTGTCCTCAATGATGCTAACATTTTTACAAAAAAGAAAAAAAGTTTGTTGAATGTCTGTAGAAATTTTGGCCTCAAAACTCCCGATGTTATGTGTATTTATAGGCGTTTATCACACATGCAATTCTCAGTTGCATACTTTCTTGTGTCCACACTTCTGAGCAAGATGTTTGGCGTTGGTGACCGTGACTTACCGGTACTGACTTCCAGTAATTGAGTAATTAAAGGCTGAGTGATTAAGTGGCCTGTGAATTAAACTACGTACGTTTTTTACGTTTTCTAACGTTTTTTTCAAAATCCAAAAAAACATGACTTTTTACGTTTTTTGAGTGGCTGACCACGTTTTCTCGAACACTGGGCTGACTGTCTGGCTGATGTCTCAACAGTTGAAAAACAATAAAAGAATGCCTCTTTATTCTTGAACGTATTTTAGTCGTATCGTTTGAACGGTGCTTGTCAGCTATAGCCACGGGGACTTAGAGGGCCCCTCCACAAAATCGAACGAACATCAATTACATCATTTTAGCGGCTATCGTTTTACGATTATGCACAGTAACGTAAGCAGCTGCCCCCCAAAAACTTATTTGCCTCCCAAAAATCCTCTTCCCCAGAAATACATTGTGACTGGTTACATCCCTGGTGTGTTTTATTGTGTTTTATGCTCTACTGCTCTTATTTTTGTTTACATACATGTATATGCTTCTTCAGTAGTTAGCCTACAGTGAAACGCAACTAATCGTTCCCGGCTTATGATGGCGTGAGTTGCTGGGGTCGCTTTGATAACGTGTCAATCTGAGGCTTAATTCAGCTAATATAAGATACAGCCGCTTTGCGTTACGTGACAGAAGTATACGTATAAAGCGGGCATGCGTGTGTTGCTGAATACACGCATGTATATTCGACGACACACACCTGCTTACACCGTTACACGTATATACTTTCAACATCGCCGTTATCATGGGATGAGCTGCGGCGTCTGTGTTGTCATGGCGACGGCTGGTGGCTTCGGAAGCTGGAATAGAGGAAGTTGGACGTCGCATCTCTATGCGCGCAGCTGTCGGTCGCTAATCAACTGACGCTGTGCCGGAAGATCTTTTGCACTGAGCCTCTCAGTATAGGAGGTTGTCGGGCGAGATGTGACGTACAACAACAGTTTAAAATGCGGTTTATGCTAAAATAATAAATAATTTCGAGTGTATTAAAAATTTAAAATGCTTATACAGTTTTTGGAAGACGGTGTCCGCTACTCATATTATAAACAGATGTATATTTAGCTCCGTACGCGTCCGTCGCAAGCGATTAAAAGGCGACTTGCACCTTGAGCGAGTCCCGTGACCCACACATTTGTGTACTATTAAAACAAAAATACAGTTCCTTTATTCACCAATCAATATCATGGTAGTGATTTTCACTGATATTTTTCAGACTTTAACATTAAACAACGTTTACCTGTTTTATACAGTTACGGTAATCAATCACAAATGCTTCTGCCTTTTCTTCAAGCAATATGGATAAAGGTTGTGTGATTGATAACTTCATTCGCCGTATGGTGGTGTAAATTCGAAATATTAATTCATTAAACAGATTTAGCAAACTGGTCTACATGCCAAAAGCAATAATGTAACAAAAATGTATAGAATACGTTGTCTCAGATCGGAAAATTTACACACAAATGCTTCTCGGACCCAGCTTAGCATGCAGTGTTCTTGTGCAAATTGCTCCTGAAGCTTTTCTTTATATATCTATGGTGGACCGTGCATGCAAGTGCGTGGTCACTGGTCACAAGTTTAGTAGTTTGCGAGGACCTGCAGTGGACTGTGAACTATACGAGGCTCATGTATGACTGGAACCCCCATGGCGGCAATTCGAGGAACGATGAGAGAAAGGCGATCGTTGTGACGTGTCGTCGCCATGCATTATAACATCGTTATCAGGTTGAGTGATGCACACTGCCCGATGACAGACTGACATCCCGTGACGTTATCGTTTTACTGCTACCAGCTTCCTGGCCGTCTCTTCCGTTCACTGCCACTGCAGGGGGCAGCGCTACAGGGGCAAGGATACACCGCCTCCGCAAGACTTTGGTGGAGTTGGCATTTTTCGGCAACAGTGCATTATATAACATAGTAACATGAACTGTATTGGCGCCGAACCCCGAGTTATTCCTGCGGTTAACTGATGACAGCGCCTGCTACGAATCTTGCATGGCTGGGCACTGCATTTTTCTACCTGTAGAACGTATACACACAAGGTTTATTCGCAAACTGCAGAAGTATACAATAAAAGCAACAAAACTAAGCTAAAATCAGAAAGTCATTGAACAGCATTCATATCACTGTCAATACTGTCAGCAAATTTTACTCTCAAGCAGTATGTAATCTTAGCTTCATTATTTATCACACGGTTTAACATTTTTAAAATCATGCTTTCCTATACTCCTCAGAATACACAAAGACTTCCATAACAGACGAGACAACATCATTCTTACAACGCATCAAGCTATGCAAGAAACAAAGTGAGTGCGTCGACAGACAGCTTATGAGAAGTTGAACTATAGGCTGTATTGTACGTACGAGTGAGCTGACAGTCGCGGCTTCAGCTACTGAAGAGACCGCGGCGTTGACGTCAACCGGACGTTTTCGCGTTGATTAGCGCACAGATAAATCTTCATTATGCCGGCCGTCAGAAGCGGCGTCTTACAGCGGCTCCCGGCAGGCTCGCCACCTATTGACGTGCGCATCGCACATCCCGGGGTTAAGCTATCGTTCCCGGTCGTTTGAAGCGATTAGGGCGTGACCGACGCTCTGTATACCGTCGACCCGTCCACGCCCCGTCGCCACCGTGTCCTTGTGGTCGGTACTCGGTGCTTGGTTGAGGGTCGCCCGCTGTGAGATACGCGGCGGAAATATCGCCCAGTTAACGGTCGGATGACGCCCTCATTGACCACCATGAAGAACGGACAGCTGGCTATATAGAGGCGGGCATCAACAGCCTTGTCACTGTCATCGACTGCACTGTTTCTGTGTTGTTGTCAAAATGTTTTCTTATTTTTTCCTGGATTTTTATCTGTGATG